>Ga0315912_10003253_pt1 | contig 16339 bp, 15 predicted proteins | sample VfabasoilMG_FD_204469 | JGI IMG/M metagenome (GOLD analysis project Ga0315912, IMG submission 204469) | Garden soil microbial communities collected in Santa Monica, California, United States - V. faba soil | ecosystem: Environmental > Terrestrial > Soil > Garden | place: USA: California... | reverse complement strand
TGCGGTGGCGGCATTCAAGGCGCGCGTGCAACTGGAGGAGCAGGGCATGGCCACCGCGCTCGAGCTGATGCTGGTTCAAAACGCCGCCGTGCGTGCTCGGCTCAATCTGATCAACGCGCACATCGGGTTGCGCGTGAGCCGGGTCCAGCTCGACCACGCGCTCGGGCGGGACACGCAACTCTGACCCTCCAACTCTGACCCTCCAACTTCTGACCCTCCAACTCTGACCCATTTCGCCGCAGGGGCGGCGCTGACCCGCCGCTTGCTGCGCAGCGCTGTTCGCTGCGCGGCCGTCCGCGTTTGCTGCGCAGCCGTCCGCGTTTGCTGCGCAGCCATGCCACAGGTTGCCGTTTCGCCTCGGTCCGCACGGCGCTCCGGCGGCTCTCGCGCGGCTCTCGCTGCGCAGCCCGGGTGTTGGATCGCGCAGCGCATCATCTGAAGTATCTCCAGTGGATCTCGCGCCCCGTGGGGAGTCGTTGCAGCGCTCGGTGAGCACTGGCTCAGCGCCTCCTGGCGCTCCTGCGGACTTTTGCCTGAATCGGCAAGGATCTTGCTCCGCTGCGTTGCATGCACTTATTGGTCAGCAGCGATCCGCTGTGCGGAGCATCCGATGGGCCGAGCAGCGGCGCCCTCCACGACGACGGCGCCCCAGCGAGTCGCGAGGCACCCAGCAGCGCCCCGGCATCGTCGGAATCCTTGCTGGTGCATCTGAAACACGAAACCAGCGCAGCGCGTCGCGCGCTCGAGGCGCGCGCGACGATGTTGTCCGCACCCATCACCGAGCAGCGGTATCAGCAGTACTGCCAGGCCTTGTGGGGCTTTCATGCTCCGCTCGAGCAGCGCGTGCGGCATCTGGCCGGCTCATGCGACCTGCTGCCGGATCTGGAACGGCGCTTCAAGCTCGGCTGGCTGACGCGGGATCTGGCGGAGCTCGGTGTCGCTGCCCCCGAGGCCGAGCTGCCGGTGTGTCAGCGCTTGCCTGCCATCGACAGCCCGGATCGCGCCCTCGGCGCGTTGTACGTGCTCGAGCGTTCGACGCTGGGCAATCGGCACATGCATCGCTACTTGAGCCACGTCCTGCCGTCGATGACGGCGCGCGCCTCCCGCTTCTTGACGGGCTACGGTGCCGACACTCAACTCATGTGGACAGCCTTTGGCGAGCACTTGCTGGCGAAAGAGGCGCTCGATCGAGACGCGCTGGTGGACGCTGCCGTCGAGATCTTTGGCGCGGCCAGCGCCTGGTTCGGGCACGCGTTTGCCCGGGACGAGGACGCGCGGGAACATGCCGCAAGCGTCGAGCGGAGGCCGAGAGGGCGCGCGCAGCGCTCTGCCTGGCCGCTGCCCTGGTGGGGGCTGGAAGAAGCGCTGGGTCGCTGGGCGCCGCGCTGGAAATCCTGTAAGGAGTGGGGCCATGAAGCTCTACAACGCCGAGTTATCGCCCAACTGTCTGCGCGTGCGAGCCGCCATCTATGAACTAGGTCTCGTCGTGGAGCTCGTCGACGTCGATCTCCGGGCCAAGCCGCCCGCGCTACTGTCTCTCAATCCGAACGGCAAGGTCCCCGTCTTCGTCGACGATGACGGTTTTACGCTCTTCGAATCGCGGGCGATCAACACGTTTCTGGCGAGCAAGCGGCCTGAACGTGATCTGTATCCGGCCGACCCCAAGCGGCGCGCCATCGTCGATCAGTGGTCGTACTGGCAGGCGCTTGCGCTCGGGCCCCCCATGCAAACCGTCGCCTTCCAGCGCCTGTTCAAGCCGAAGTTTGGCATGGGCCCGACGGACGAGGCCGTCGTGGCGGAGAAGCTGGCGGAGGTCGAGCGCTTTCTGCCCATTCTGGAGCGGGGGCTGGAGGGCAGGGATTGGCTCGCGCAGACGCTGTCGCTGGCGGACTTTGCCGTCGCGGCCAGCTTCGCCATGCGCGAGCCTTCCGGCATCTCCCTCGACCAGGTGCCGCGCGTCGGCGCCTGGATCCAGCGCGTGGAAGCGTTGCCCTCCTGGCAACGCGCCTTGCCCAGATCCGTCTTCTAGCCTGACAGGCGTGCTCGGGCTCTCGAGCGAGAGCGCAGTGCTCGGCGCTGCTGAGCTCGGTTCTAGTCGCGCAAACCAAAGAAGTCTTGCACGGCGCTCAGGATGCGGCTGCGCTCGCCATCGACGCGCTTGCTGCGGCTCTCGGGATCGAGGTGATCGCGGGCGGCGTCCAGCGCGACACGGCGTTCGGCCAGCACCTCGGCCACCTCGCGCGCGATCTCGGGGCGCCGCTCCAGCAGCCCACCGAACGCGGAACGATCGAGACGCAAGCATTCGACGTCCGTGATCGCGATCACACTGGCCTCGCGGCGCCCGCCGGTGATCAGCGCCATCTCGCCGAAGAAGTCGGGTGCTGCGAGCATGTGGACACGCTTGGTGTCGCCGTCCGGGAGGTTCACGCGGATTTCGACCTGACCCTGCGTCAGCACGTACAACCAGTTGGCCTTGGCATCCTGGCGGGTGACGACCTCGCCCGCCGCGAAGGGGGCGATCTTGACGGACTTGGCGAGCTGATCCAGCTCCTCATCGGCGAGGCTCTGGAACAGCTCGACGCGGACCAGACCCTCGCGCACGCGCGCCACCGCCTGGCGCTGCTTGCGCTCCATGCGTGCCATGTCCTCGTTGGAGACGAAGAGCGTGGCCGCGGGAATGGCAAGGGGGATCTGTGCCCGCCGCAGGGCGGCGTGAATGCGTTCGCGCACGGCGGAGCTGGTCGGATCGTCCCGCGAGAGATCGGTGAGCCAGTAGCGCACGGCGTAGCGGGCGCTCGAGTGGTTGTGCTCCTGCACCAGATCCATGCACACCGTGTTGGGTGCCGGTTCCTTCGCGACGCCGGGGATCGGCGCCGACAGGGCATGATCGACGACGCGCATCACTTCGCGCGGGGCTGTCCGGTAGTCGACGTTGAAGTTCACCCAGGCACGGCGCTGCAGCGGCTGCCCCTCGCGCTTGCCCAGGAGCTTGAGCGTCTGGTTGAGCAGCACGTTGTTGGGGATGAGCAACGTGTCCCAGTCACGAGTCTCCAACACGGTGTGGCGCCAGCGGATCTGTTTGACCTGCCCCTGCACCTTGTTCTCGAGCTCGATCCAGTCCCCCTCGTTCAGTGAATCGTCGATCTGCAGCGCCACCCCGCCGATCACGCTGCCGAGCGTGGACTGGAGAGAGAGACCGATGACCGCCGTGGCCACGGCGCTGGTGGCGACGATGCTCGCCAGGTTGACCCCCGAGCGATGCATCAGCCAGACCAGCGCCACGACGTAGGTCGCGCCGACCACGAGATCGTGCAGGATGTCCGGCGTCTTGAGCCGCAGTGCGCGCAGCGCAAAATCGAACACGGCGGCCGCGGCGAGATTGATCGCCACCAGGACGGCGAGAAAGTCCGCCCCAATGCTCACGACCGAGAGCCAGAGCCCGGTGCCGAGCCGGTCCCCGTAGGTCGCGAGCGCTGCCAGGAGCGCGTACGGCACGAGCAAGAGCGCGGTGCGCCGCAAGCGCAACCGCATGCGCCCCCGCGACGCATCGGGCGTCATGCGCATCAGCGCGGCGACGACGACCAGCCCGATCGCGAGGGCCATCAGCCAACTGACGTGGTTCATGAAGGCAACAGGTTAGTGAAAAGGATGTGACTTTTTCGAGTCAGAAGCAACCGGCAGGTCCGCGCGCGAGGCCGCAATCTTCACTTTCCCTCGGGGCCTGGCCCCGCTCCGACGTCTTGCCGGCGGCCAGCTCCGCGCGACTCTCTCGAGAGGGCCAACCCCGCTCGCTTTCCCGCGGGGCACAGCCCCGCAACTCTCCCGCGGGGGCACAGCCCCGCTCCTACGTGCGGGTACGGCGCACCGAGCAGCGCGACTAAGCCACGTCACAACTACCCTGGGACCCAGCTGGCTCCGCTCAGGGTGAGAGTGGGAGCCGCGGCGCCCGGCCCGGCAGTTGCGCAGGTCCGCACGCTGCCGGCCGCAGGGAAATCAGCGCCTTTGCCGCGTCGCGCGGCCCAGGGCACCGCGATGCACGTCAAGCCGGCGATAGCGGGGTCGTTCGTGAGTGGGGAAGTCCGTGCACGTCTCCGCTGCCCACGTTCGCTGGGGGTGCTGGGGGATAGCCGGTGTCGCACTGGCGCTCACCGGCTGCCCGCAGTTGCTCGACGACGACTTTCGCTCGCGCCTCGGGCTCGACGCGCCGGACTCCGCCACGCCCGGAAGTGGGGGAGCGGGCGGCAGCGGGGGGAGCGCCGGCGGCGCCTCCGGCAGCGGCGGCCTGGGGCCTGGCGACGCCCGCCCCGACGCAGCAGCGGAGCCGAGCTGCAGTGACGGGGCGCTAAATCAAGACGAACTCTTCGTGGACTGTGGCGGCGCGTGTCCGGCGTGCAACTGCCAGTTCGGTGCCTTTGCTCAGCTCGAGCAGGTGACGGGCCTGGGCAGCTCCGGAGACGAGTACGGGCCAGCGCTCTCGCCCGATGGCGCCCAGCTCTACTTTTCGGTGGCGTCGGGCAGCAGTGAGGACATCTTCGTGGCCAGCCGCAGCGGGCGGGGCGCGGAGTTCTCGGCGGCGGTCGCGCTGCCCGGGGTCAACGGCAACTCGCTCGACGGCAGTCCGTTCGTCAGCAGCGACGATCGCACGCTGCTCTTCTTCTCGGATCGCGCGGGCGGGGTCGGCGATCGCGATCTGTGGATGGCGACTCGAGCGAGCCCGGACAGCGATTTCGCCGGGCCGGCGCCGATCCCCGGCGTCAACTCGACCAGCCTCGACCTGCTGCCGGAGCTGAGCCCGGACGGCCTCACGTTGCTGTTCGAGTCGGTGCGCTCCGGCGGCAGCGGGAGCTCCGATCTCTGGCTCGCCGAGCGCTCCGTGCCGAGCGGAGCCTTCGGCGCCCCGAGGCCGCTCTCCGAGCTGAACACCAGCGGCCGCGAGGAGGGGTTCTCGCTCAGCCGCGATCAGCTCACGATCGTCTTCTCCAGCAATCGAGGCGGGTCCGGCATGGATTTGTGGGTTGCGACGCGCGACGCCGTGGCCGCACCGTTTGGCACCCCCGAGCCCCTCGCCGAACTCAACAGTGCCGAGCTGGAGCTCGATCCCGCGCTGTCGCTGGACGGCCGCGAGATCTTCTTCGTGTCGACGCGCAGCGGGGAATTCCGGATCTGGCACGCCTCGCGCGAGTGTCTCACTCCCCTCTGAGCCTCACTGCGCTGACGAGGTTGCTGACAGTGCCGCGAGGCCCTCGGCGGGCGTCGAGGGCGCGGGCGGTGACCTGTGCGGGAATTGCTACACTCCGTGTAGCCGCCGGCACAGGGTGAAGGCAGGCGCCGTGCTGCGGGCCTCCGGGGCCGGGCCGGCACGGGCTGTTGCGCGTCCCGGGACGCACCGTAGGTACCACAATGGCACTGGCACGCAGCGTGCTCTGGAGGGGGGCACGGTAATGTTGGTCCCACGGCAAGCTCCGACCCTGCCCGCCGGGCGCGGACGTCCGTGGTCGCTCTTGCGCTCCGCCACCCGCGCGCGCCAGGGCCGCTTGCTGTGGGCCGTGGCCGGTATCGCTGCTGCTGCGCTGTTGGTCGCCGTGTTGCACGGCTCCAATCGCGGCGTGCGCAGCGCGCTGCGCGGCTACCTGGACCGCCCGGAGCTGAGCGTCTGGATCGCGCCGCGAGGCATCGACAATCTGGTGCGTTCGGGCGGCGCGGTGCCTCGGGCCTGGCTGGCCGAGCTCGCCGCCCTGCCGGGGGTGTCGCGCGTGGGCCCGGTGCTGCGCACCTTCGCCAGCGTGGAGGCCGAGGCGGCGCCGGCCGTGCCCGGGGAGGCCGTGCCCGAGCCGCGGCGGCAGACGCTGTTGTGTCTGTTCTACGCGGCGCCGGACGGCCTCGGCGCGCCCCCGGAGTTGGTGGAGGGGCGCACTCCCCAGGCCGATGACGAGATCGCCCTCGATCGCGCGGCGGCGTACCGGCTGCGCGCGCACGCGGGCGAGCGCGTGCGCTTCAACGGCTACGAGGTGCGGGTCGCCGGCATCACCAGAGGCACCAATCTGCTCGGCACGCAGCTCGTGTTCGGCAATCTGGAGCTCGGCCGGCGCGTGCTGGGCAGCGCGGATCAGGCTTCCTTTCTGCTCGTCGAAGGGGCGGAGCCCGAGCGGCTGGCGCAGCGCATCCGCGAGGCGTTCCCCGAAGCCAGCGTGTGGACCGGGGCGGCGTTTCTGGCCAACAGCGATCGGGAGCTGAACGCTGGCTTTGCGGGGCTCACCTGGCTGCTCTCGATCGTGGGCGCCGCCGTGGGAGCGCTGGTGGTGGGGCTTCTGGTGCAAGGCCTGGTCGAGGACTGCCGGCAAGATCTGGCCGTGCTGCTCGCGCTCGGGGCCCGGGCCTCGACCCTGGCGCTGGCGCTCGGCATGGAGGCCATGAGCATCGTGCTCGGCGGGTCGCTGCTCGGGCTCGCGCTGGCGTACGCGCTCGGGCAGTGGCTCGATCATGCGTTGCCGACCGTCGATCTCGTGCTCTCGCGCGACGCGGTGCTGATCGTGCTCGGGCTGTTCGCCAGCACCGGTGGCCTGGCGGGCCTGGCGCCGATCGCGCGGCTCTCGCGCATCGATCCGATGGAGGCCTTTCGCTCATGACCGTGCCGGCGCTCTCGCTCACCGATACGGTCAAGCGCCGCGGCAAGGGCGCGGCCGAAGTGCTGGCCCTGGCGCAGGTGAACCTCGAGTTGAGCGCCGGCGAGGTGGTGCTGCTGGAAGGGCCGAGCGGCTCGGGCAAGACGACCCTCCTGGGCGTGGCGGCGGGCCTCCTGCGGCCGGATGCCGGCGCAGTATCGATCGACGGCCAGCCGCTCGCCGGGCTCAGCTCGGCCGAGCTGTGCGGGCTGCGCGCTCTGCGCGTCGGCTTCGTGTTTCAGCGCGCCAACCTGCTCGGGCGGCTCAGCTTGCTCGACAACGTCTCGCTGGCGGCGCGCCTCGCCGGTCGCACCGCCCGCGAGGCGGAGGCGGAAGCGCGCGAGTTGCTCGATCGGCTCGGCCTGTCGCCATTGCTCCTGCGCCGGCCGCATCAGGTGTCGGGCGGGGAGGAGCAGCGCACGGCGCTGGCGCGGGCGCTGGTGCACCGGCCCCGGCTCGTGCTGGCGGATGAGCCCACCGCGAACCTGGATTCGAAGACGGGCACGCGGGTGGCCGAGCAACTGCGCGCCCTGGCCACGGAGCGCGGCGCGGGCGTCTTGATCGCGACTCACGACCAGCGCCTCGCGCCGTACGCCGACCGCAGCGTGCGGCTCGAGGACGGCCGGATGGTCCACGTCGCGACGGCTCCGAGGACGGCATCGTGAGCGCACGGGAGCCCCAGCAGGGCGCCGTACGCCTGGCGCAGCCGAGCGACGACGCGCGGCTCGCGGAGCTGGTCAGCTCGGTGCCGATCGCGGGCAGCGTCAGCTATCGCCTGGAGCGCCAGCCGTCGTACTCGGCGCTGCTCGAGCGCCAGGGCTCGCCGGCGCGCGTCGCGCTGCTCGAAGAGCACGGGGCCGCCAGCGCGATGGTCACGGCAGTGGCGCGCCGCGTGTTCTGGGAGGGCCGCCCCGAACGCTTCATCTACCTGTGTGACGCTCGGGTCGCCGCAGCGCAGCGCGGACAGGGCCAGTTTGGGCGGCTCGTGCGCTTCCTCGTGCCCGGCCTGCGCGAGCTAGGGGACGCCATGTTTTTTCTGACCCGAGCCGACCACCCCGTGCTCGGTGGCCTGGATGGCCAGCAGGCGTGGGGCCTGAGCTTCGAGCGCCTCGCGCGCATCCGCAACTATTCGCTCTTCTACACGGGACAAAAGCCGCCGTTGCCGAACGTGCGCGCGGCGCGGGCCGAGGACGAGCCCGCGCTGATCGCGCTCTGGCAGCGCGTGCATGGCGAACGCAACCTGGCCTGGGTACTGGAGCCGGGCTTTGCCGCGGCGCGTGGCCTTTCGCTCGAGGCCTTCCGCGTGCTCGAGCGGGCGGGCGAGATCGTCGCCTTCGGTGCCCCCTGGGATACCAGCGCGCTCAAACAGGTGCGCTTGCTCGGCCTGTCGCCGGCGCTGCGCGTCGTCCGCCGGCTTGCCAATCCGCTCGCACGGCGCCTCGGCGCGGCCACAGTGGCCGAAGACGGCGAGCTGCTCGCTTTTCGCTATCTGGCGTTTGCCTGTGCCCGGGAGCCGGAGGACTTGCGCACGCTGCTCCAGAGCTGCCTCGCGGACGGCAGCGGCGGCCGCTACCTGTATCTCGATCTGGCTCTCGATGTGCGCGATCCGCTGACCCGAGCCGTGGGCGGTTGGGCCAAGAGCTCGCTAGACTTCGAGCTGTACCTGGTGCGCTGGCAGGGCTCGGCGCTCGCCCCGGCGCGCGCCGCCCGGGCCACCCATTTTGAAATGGCACTCGTATGACTGCGATCGGATTGTCTGCTCTCGGCTATCACCTGCCGGCCGCCAGCGTGAGCGTGGAAGAGCTCGCGGCCCAGGGCCTCACCAACTCCAGCGCCGAGAAACTGCGCGCGCTCGGCTATGGTACGGCGCGCCTGGCCCGTGCCGAGTCGCTCGATCAGCTGGCCCTGTGCGCGGTGCAAGACCTGGTCACGCGCTCCGGCTTTGATCTGACGCAGATCGACCTGATCTTGTTTGGTGCCGGGCTGTCGCTAGGCGGCGTGGTCGATCCCGGGCCGGACTTTGCCTGGCAGGCCACCCAGGATCCGCTGCCGTTCTTCCGCTTTCCCGGCACGCGGCTGCAGGCGGAGCTCGGGCTGCCGCGCGCGCAGGTGCTGGGCGTGGGGCAGCTGGCGTGCAATGCGTTCCAGGGCTGCCTGCGCCTGGCGCGCAGCGTGCTGCTCGCCGAGCCCGACGTGCGCCATGTGTTGTGCGTCAGCGCAGACCGCTTCCCGGATCTGGCGCGGCGCGAGATCGTCTACAGCCTGATGTCCGACGGCGCGTGTGCGGCCGTGGTCTCGCGCCATCCCGAGCGCCAGCGCATCCTCTCGATGAGTCAGCTCACGCGCGGCGTGTACTGGGACGGTGCTGCCAGCCACGATCAGATCATCAGTGCCTACTTTCCGCTGGCGCGCCAGGCGTTCTTCGACGCCCTCGCGCGCGCCGGGCTCACGCCTGCGGATCTGAAGCTGTTGATCCCTCACAATATTACCCTGAAAAGCTGGGAGATCCTGGCGCCGCTGCTCGGCCTGCCCATGGAGCGTGTGTACACGGCCAACATCTCGCGCATCGGGCATGTGGTGGCGTCGGATAACGTGATCAACTACCTCGACGCGGTGGCCGAGGGGCGCCTGGTGGCGGGCGATCGGGTGGCGCTGCTCGTCACGGGCTTTGGTGCTCACTTTGGTTGCCTGGTGCTGGAGGTCTGATGCACGTTCTGGTCACAGGCGCAGGGGTCGTGGGCAGCGAGGTGGTGCGCGTGCTGCTGTCGCAACGGCTGCGCGTCAGCGTGCTGTTGCGCGGCACTCCGGAGCAGCACGAGCAGAAAGCGCTGGCGCTGCGCGCCTGGGTGGGGCCGCACGCGGCGGACGCGCTCGACTGCGTGCCGGGGGACATCGAGCTCGAGGGGCTGGGGCTGCCCGCGCGAGCGCGGGAGCGGCTCGCGGACGTGACGCATGTCTTGCACGTGGCGGCCAACACCTCGCTCCTGTCGAGTCGAGAGCAGGCCCAGTCCGCCAACGTCTCGGGCACAGCCCACGTGCTCGGCGTTGCCCGCCAGCTGCGGCGGCTCGTGCACTTCGCGCAGGTGAGCACGGCGTACCTGGACGATCAAATGTCCGGTCTCGTGTACGAGCGGCCTCTGCCCGACACGGGCGTCGAGTTTCACACCGAATACGCTCGCTCCAAGGCCCAGGCCGAGGCGCTGGTGCTGCGCTCGGAGCTGCCGGCGAGCATCTGCCGGCTGTCTCTCGTGCTCGGCCGGCGCAGCGACGGCCACCTCCCGCGCATGAACGACGCGGCGTACGCCCTGATGCGCCTGACGCGCGACGGCCTGCTCAGCATGTTCCCGAGTGCGCCCGGGCAACGCGTCGACATGTTGCCGCTCGATTTTGCGGCGCAGAGTCTGGTCGCGCTCGTGCTGGCGCCGGTGATGGGGGCGAGCATCTACCATGTCGCCGCCGGCAAGGATCGCTCGCCGACCATCGCCGAGTATCTGGGCTCGATCCAGGATACGCTGAGCGAGATCGACCCCGCCTGGGCGCGCCGCGGCCTGCCGCCTGCGCTGGCCGTCCCGCGCGAGGTGTTTGCGCGCTACGTGCAGACGATGGAGGAGATCGCGGGGGAGCGCCTGCGCAGCATCGCGCGCAAGTTGGAGGGGTTCACGCGTCCCATCCAGCTGCCCAAAGACTTCGACCGCAGCCAGTTCGAGAGCAAGCTGGGGCCGCCGGCCTGCGAGTTGCCCCACGCCCGCCACTGGCTGCCCGGGGTCATCGCTCACGCCTTTCGCGTCGACTTCCGCGGCGACGGCAGGGGCCCCCTGCGCAGGCCGGGCAGGAGCGCTTCATGACCACTCCCCACGAGCTCGTGTACGCCGAAAACTGGGAAGATCCTCGGCTGGAGATGCAGGCGCTCCAGCTTCGCCCCGGCGCGCGCGTGCTGGCGGTCGCCGGTGGCGGCTGCACCGTGCTGTCGTTGCTCGCGCACGCGCCGGGGCAGCTCGATGCCGTGGACAACAACCCCGCCCAGCTGCAGCTCCTGGCGCTCAAGCGAGCGGCCGTGCAGGCGCTGGAGCCGGACCAGGCGCTCGGCTTTCTGGGCGGCGCAGCACAGGATCGCCGGGAGCAATGCGGCGCCGTGCTCGCGCAGCTGTCGGGAGAGAACGCGGCGTACTGGAGCGAGCGCAGCGACCTGTTGCTCGGGGGCGTGCTGGAGGCGGGGCGCTCCGAGCGCTTCGTGGCGCTCCTGCGCCGGCTGGTGTGGGCGCTCGTACATCCGCGCCGGCGCGTGGAAGAGCTGTTCGTGCAAGCGGACCTGGCGGCACAGGCCCGCTTCTTTCGCGAGCGCTGGGACACCTGGCGCTGGCGCGCGGTGTTTGCGCTGCTGCGCAAGCGGCGCCTGGACTCGGCCTTGAGCGAGGGAGCCTACGCCCACGTGCGACCGCCGAACCTGGGCGCGGAGCTGCGCGAGCGCGCGGCGCGCTGCTTGACCACCCTGCCGGTCGCCGAGAACTATTTCCTGTCGCGCGTGCTGCTCGGTCGCTACCTGCCGCATCCCGAGGGTCGCCCGCCGTACCTGTCGCCCGAGGGTGTCGCCGCCGTGCGCCGCAACGCGGGTGCGCTCGCGCTGTGCCCGAGCGATCTCGGCAGCTGGCTCGCCGCGCAGCCGAGCCGCCACTACGACGCGCTGTATCTCTCGAACGTGCCGGAGTGGCTCGCAGAAGCGGAGCGCGTACAGCTGTTGTCGGACGTGGCGCGGGTGGCACGCCCGGGCGCGCGCGTGGTGTGGCGCGCGCTGATGCAGGAGCGGCCGCTGCCGGCGGCGGTGGCCGAGCATTTCCTCGTCGACCAGGCGCTCAGCGAGCGGCTGGGGCAGGCGGACCGCGCCTTCATGAACGCGGCGTTTCGCGTGGCGGAGGTGCGCTCGTGAGCGCCGAGCGGTCCTGGGATCCGCGCGCGGGGCAGCCCGGCGCGCCACTGCCGCGCCCCGGCGCCATGGAGCGCCTGCGCGCCTGGTTGTGCCGGAAGAATCCGCAGCTGTCGCCCGACACGCTCGGCGACGATCAGGATCTGATCGACTCGGGCGCCGTGGACTCCTTTGCGCTGGTCGAGCTGATCCTGCTGATCGAGCAGGAGTGCGGGCGGCCCGTGCTCAGCGAGGATCTGGATCCGCGCTCGATCCGTACGCTGGCCGCGATCGAGCGTTCGTTCTTCACAGCTCCGTCCCCGGCAAAGGAGCGCCCGTGAGCCAGCGGCTGGAGCGGCTCGCGGGGCGGCTCAGTCGGGTGTCGGCGGCCCGCTACGACAACCCCCATCTGCGCTTCGGCTTTCACGAGCCGCTGAGTGGCGAGCGCCTGGCGACGAGCGCCGAGCTGATCTCGCTCGCCGGGCACCCGCTCTGGGCCGAGCTCGGCGACGAGCGGCGCCGGCAGCTGGCGCTGCGCGAGGCCGCCCACGTCTTTTCCTTGAACATCGCCGGTGAGCGCGAGCTGATGACGGGGCTCGCCGAGCGGCTCTGGACGGGCGCGCGCGGCCCGGCGCTGTGCCGCTACCTGCAGCACATGTTGCACGAAGAAAACGCCCACTCGGTGGTCTTTGCCGGCTTCTGCCTGCAGTACGTGGGCAAGATCTTCCCGGACCCGGCCAGGCGCTTGCCGCGCCAGTACCTGCCGGGGGAGAAGGAGTTCCTCTTCTGGGCGCAGATCCTGATCTTCGAGCAGATCGCGGTCTGGTTCAATCGGCGTCAAGCGGCCGACCCGGAGCTCTGGGCGGTGACGCGGCGGATTCACGAGTATCACGCCGAGGACGAGGGCCGGCACATCGCGTTCGGCGAGCGCTGTGTCACGGAGCTGTGGGCAGAGCTGTCGCCGGGCTGGGGGGAGGCCGGCCGCAGCCAGGTCGGCAGCTATCTGCGGCGCTACGTCGAGTATGTGCTCGGCCGGCACGTGAGCGCGGACGTGTACCGTGAGCTCGGGCTCGGCAGCGATCCGCTGGCGTTGCGCGAGGTGGTGCTGGCGTCGCCGGCGCGCCAGCGCGTGCACGAGCAGGCTGCGCAACGCTCCCGGCGCTTGCTGGCGCAACTCGACGCGCTGGGAGGCCCAGCGTGATCGAACTGCCGGACGGGGTCAGCGTCACGCCGGACGGGGCGACGGCCTTTCGGGGCCCCGCGCTCGCGTTGCTCGAGGCGCTCGACGCGCGCTTCGTCGAACTCGGGGCGGCGTTTGGCGCGCGGCCGTTTTCGGCAGCCCCGCTGTCCTCGGTCGCCGATCTACGCAAGCTGGACTACTTCTCCAGTTTTCCTCACCTGGTCCTGGCGCCCGTCGGGCCCGAGCAAGACGCCGCATCGGTCGCCGCGTTTGCGCGGGCCAACCACGCCGATGCCGAGGGGCCGCTGCTCCTCGAGTCGCCGTGCGCCCCGCACCACGTGCTGGCGCCTGCGGCCTGCTACGCGTTGTACCCGGCCTTGCGCGGGCTCGCGCTCGGTCCCGAGCCGCAGCGCTACACGCTGCGCAGCTTCTGCTTTCGTCGTGAGCGCGACCCGGAGCCGCTGCGCCGCCAGCTGGTGTTCCAGATGCGCGAGGTCGTGCAGATCGGCACGGCCGCCCACGCGGCGCCGTTTCTGGAGGCCGCCGAGCAGCGTGCGCTCGAGCTGGCACGCGCGCTCGATCTCGGCGTGCGGGTCGAGCTGGCGACCGACCCCTTCTTCGATCCGGCGCGCAGCCCGCGCTTCTTGCATCAGAAGTTGTTCCCGAGCAAACGGGAGCTCCTCTTTGAGGATCTGGCGCTGGGATCGTTCAACCTGCACCGCGCCTATTTCGGATCGGCGTTCGAGCTGGCCGCGGGCGGGGCGCCCGCCTTCACCGCCTGCGCCGCGTTCGGACTCGAGCGCTGGTTGTGGGCGATCGCTCGCCGGCACGGCCCCGACGTCGCCGCCTGGCCGTGTCTGCTGCGACCGCGCTGACCAGGCGGGCTCGCGTGTGGGCTGTTGCACGAACGACGTGATCGGTAGGCTGCGCCTTGGCGATCGGTGGGTGAGGAACCTGTTTGTGTGAACCCGCCAACCCAGAAAATCCGGGTCGCGAAGCCCCTCCGTAACTGGCGATAATGTACACGTCCCGTTAGCGACGGCGGGGCAGTAGGGAAGGAGTGCCGCTCACCGGGGGGCTAGGCAGCATCACGACCGAGGCGCACGTTCCGGGTGCCTTCAGGGTGCCCTTGGGCGTGGAGTCGGTCTCGTGTGGAGCTCTCGCCGCGGAGTGTATCGAGAACGATCGACGCAATCGTGCTTCGCGTCACGACATCTGGAACATGCTTGCCCGTCTCCCAGTGGGAGATTGTTTCCGGAGTCACATCGAGCCAGCTCGCCAGGTCAGCTGCGCGAATGCCCGCTGCCTTTCGCATGAACTTCAGCTCCTGCGGAGTGCGCACGCCATGCTCCGCGAGCCACTTCGCGGCAGCCTCCTCGAACGCACCCAGGTCCGGACCATCGTGGTAAGATTCACCGCAAGACGGGCAGCGCCAGCCCTTGACCAGCCCCTCGAACGTCCGCTCGCCCACCTCGCGCGTCACCGGTTGCTGCTCTTCGACGAGCTTCCGCTCGCTACAGTTGGAGCAACGATTCATGTTGGCATCTCCTCTCAGAACACGGTCACGACCAGGACGCCGTCTTCGAGAACTACGATGCACGTGAGTGGATCGCCATCGCAGTCGGGCCCGGTAACCCGCCACTTCTCTCCATCGGCCAGGCAAGTTGACGCGGCGGTAAGCGCGCTTCGGATGTCTCGGACCAGGACGTTGCGTTGCCGCATGCGCAGATAGGCATGGTGACTGATCAAAAACGCCCGGCGACGGCATGCCGACGCACGGCATTCAACGCCTCTGCCGCGGTCATACGGACAGAATAGCACTACTTGAAGTAACTTCAAGTATAATTTGTGGCCTGGATTGAGCGCGACCTCGTTCCCGGCTGCCCCCTTCAGAGCCCGATACCGGCTGCGGCGTTGTCGTCGAACAGCTCCGCATCGCGGATGTAGCGGCGCACCACGCTGGCCGAACGGTGGCCGGTCTGCTTCATGATCGAACGCTCGCTCTTGCCGGCCTTGGCTGCGGCCGTGGCGAGCCCGGCACGCAGCGAGTGGCCGGCGAACGGGGCTGGGTCGAAGCCCGCCTCCAGGGCCCACTTCTTGACTACGAGGGCCACGCTCTGCGCCGTCAGTCGCGAATCGAGGATCTTGCCGAAGCGATTAACGGGGCGGAACAGGGGGCCCTTCGTGATGAACGACAGGTCGATCCAGTCCCGGACGGCCCGCACCGGGCACGTACGCGGGCGGCCGCCGTAGGGGATACCCACCTTGCGCCCCAGCCCCTCCTGGTCCGTCTTGGAGCGGCGGATGGTGATCTCGAGCCCGTCGTCGCCGAAGTGCAGGTCCTCGACGTCCAGGGCGACGAGCTCGGACCGGCGGCACCCACTCGCGAAGCCCAGGCAGAGAAGAGCGCGGTCCCGGACGTCCCCAGGGTCTTCCTTGCGCATGGGCTCTATCAGCGCCCGCAGGGTGTCGACCAGGACAGGGTCCTTCTGCTTGGGAGCAACTCCGATTGTGCGGCGAATGCCCTGGAGCACCTCGGTCACCTCGGGCGCCTTGCGCGGCGAGTCGAAGCCGTGGAGCTTGTGGGCCTGGGAGATCGCCACCAGGGCGCGCTCGATGGTGGCCACCGTCCGCTCCAAGCAGGCGAGCGCGGTCAGGTACAAGGCGACCGTGCGGGGCAGGGCGGGCATCGGGGCGAACTGCTGGGGCTCGCACCAGCGGGAGAACGCCACGAAAGTCCGTGGTGTAGGCCCGCTTGGTGTTCTCGGCGCGCGAGGCGCCGGCGTAGGCGGCCGCCGCGTCGTCGAGCTCGGTGGGCTGCGGGAGGAGTTCGGCGCGGGGGGCCTTCGGGCGACGCCGCGGAGGCTTCCGGCGCGCCAGGGTCGCGGTCTTCTTCGTCTTCTTGGCCACGGTGGGCACCATAGCGAGAAGGATGATTTATCAATCGCCGGATGTCGTCAGGAAGCCTGCAATCGCGGGAAGCAGAGCTCAATGAGGCGTATCAGTTGGCGTTGCGATTGCTCGGCAGCCTGTTGTTTGAGACGCGCGCAAATATCGAACGGGTTCGACTGATCAAGACCATGGCAGAGGAATCAGAGCCAGGCACCATTGGGATCACCTTCGGCATTTTTGACTTCACGGTATCTGACGCGCTCATGCCGGAGTTCTGTCGGGTGGTAACGGCTCCTCAGGTGCTGGAACGCTGCCGCAGCATACTGGCCATGCTAAAGCGGGTAGATTTCTTCCAACGTGAGGCAGCGGGCAACAGCGAGCTCTATCCTCGCGCAGTTGGCTTCGCTGTTGATTGCATTAACAAGGGCGTCGTGAATCGGTTCAACGAGTGTCGCCAGCGGTCTAACTGGCTCCCAGTTCCACCGGTTTCACCGGTGACCAGGGGACCATCTGGTGGACCCCGAATGGACCGGTGCCGAGGGTCAGGCGATGGGCGGCGACCGGGGCTCCACAGCGACGTAACCCGTGCACGAATGACGTCTGAGCTGGGCCTTGCGTGGAACCCAGCGGAATGCATGAGCAAATGAACTTTCGGGTGACAGGGCGGCGGTGGCGTGCTTTGTTCGGCGGTGATGCTGCCGCTGG
>Ga0315912_10003252_pt1 | contig 16340 bp, 16 predicted proteins | sample VfabasoilMG_FD_204469 | JGI IMG/M metagenome (GOLD analysis project Ga0315912, IMG submission 204469) | Garden soil microbial communities collected in Santa Monica, California, United States - V. faba soil | ecosystem: Environmental > Terrestrial > Soil > Garden | place: USA: California... | reverse complement strand
AACTCTGGGTTTGGCTTTATTCGCATCGGTCAGCATGGCCACAGATCAGCTCAAGCCGGGTCAGTGGGATATAACGGTCAATGTGCAGATGAAAGATATGCCGCAAATATCAGCCGAAGACATGGCAGAGATGAAAAAAATGGGCATTCAAATGCCAATGGGTGGTGGCGAGCCTATGCACATCCAGCAATGCATCACGCCAGAACAAGCTTCCCTTAGCCAACCAGTAAATCCCTCGCAAGGCAAGGATGGCTGCACAATCAAGAACTATAAGCACAGCGGCAACAAGGCCAGCGGCGAGATGGTATGCGCCGGCGACATGAAAGGCACGGGTAAATTCAATATGACCCTGAATGGCGATACCAGTTACGCCAGCAAGGTGTCATTCAAGGGTGTAAGCAAAGAAGGCCAACCGATAGACCAGACTACCGACATGTCGGGTAAATGGGTAAAAGCCAAATGTGACGCAGGCATTCCGGGCTCTAAAAAATAATACCATCACTATCGCACAATCCAGCGCCATGCAACTTGAGCGTGTTTTACATTCCCAGGGCTTTGGCTCGCGCAAGGCTTGCCGCATCATGGTCAGACGCGGGGATATCACGGTAAACGGCGTGCTTTGTGACGACCCAGCTACTGAATTTGATGCTGCCGATTTACATTTCACCGTCAACGGCGAACCGTGGCAATATCAAAAGCACGCCTACCTCATGCTGCACAAACCTGCCAATTACGAGTGCTCACACAAGACGCAGCATCACCCCACCATCTACAGCCTGCTACCTTACCCCCTAGTAGAAAGAAAGGTGCAGTGTATAGGCCGGCTGGATGAAGATACCACCGGCCTGATACTGCTGTCGGATAATGGGCAATTTATCCACCGCATGAGTTCACCCAAGTGGAAAGTACCTAAAGTGTATGAAGTCACGTGTAAACACCCTGTCCTGAAAGCCAATATCCATGAGCTTCTGCATGGGGTTCAATTAGCAGATGAACCAGCGCCGATTGCCGCACTGGCCTGCACCCAGATCAGCGAAAATGTGATTCACATGACATTGGCGGAAGGTAAATACCATCAGGTAAAACGTATGATAGCCGCCAGCAGCAATCGCGTTGAAGGCTTGAAGCGTATCCGGATTGGTAGGCTGAAACTGCCGGACGATCTGGCTCCGGGACAGTGGCGCTGGCTGGATGAAGCCGACCTGCAAAACTTAAGCAATGGCGCTCTTTGAATTGGTGTGAGGTTGGTGTTATAAAGTCATTCAGGTAGAAGGAGATTTTTGAATGAGACGATTGTTAGTATTATTGCTTGGCCTTTCTTTGACAGGCCTTTTCTTCGCCCCTCCGCTTTTCGCCGGGGAACTGGACCTAACCGTCCCCAGCGCACCAGCAGCAACGAAAAAGGCCGTAGGCAATGCTGCCCCGTGTAAAGGTTGCGGAGTAGTCACGAATGTCCGGCAACTGGCACCGGCGGCTGACCAGGCTCCGCCGCCGCCAGACTCGCCCTACTTGATCACTTTTGCTGAGGCATCCCGCGAGCCGGAAGGCGGGGTTGATGCGTCCGGCACTCGCATCAATACCTGGGAAGAATGGCCGAAAGGGGTCTGGCAAACTACGGTGCGTTACGACGACGGTTCCTATGCCACTCACCAGAGCGAGAAGCAGCCACCCTTTCAGAAAGGGGATCACGTTCAGCTGATTTCCGGCAAGCTCGTGCCGCGATAGCCTGCGCCCGTATGCTTTTGGGTCAAGCTTAGGGAATGAATTGGCAGCCTTGGTAAAACAAACGGATGTATTGATTATCGGCGCAGGGCCGACCGGGCTTTCGCTGGCCTGCCAGCTTATCCGCTACGGCATCAGTTTCATCATCCTCGATAAAAAAGAAGGTGTCACCTCTTACTCCAAGGCACTCGGCGTACATGCGCGCACGCTGGAGATTTACGAGCAGCTGGGCATTGCCGAAAAAGCCGTGACGCAAGGTATGGTTGCGGGAAAAGTCCGCATGCTGGCGGGTGCCAAAGTGCGCGGCGAGGTTGACCTGTCGAACATGGGGCAAGGCTTGAGCCAATACCCTTATATGCTGGTGCTGGAACAAAGCCGCAATGAGTGCCTGCTATATGAATACATGCAAGCACATGGCAAAGACGTGTTGTGGCAAAGCGAATTGGTGAGCTTCTCGCAGACCGATACCAATGTCACAACGCAGATTAAAAGCTCAGGCGGTGAGTTAACGATAGAAGCAAATTACCTGGTGGGCTGCGACGGCCCCAAAAGCCCGGTCAGGCACGGTCTTGGACTGGGGTTCGAGGGCGGCACCTTCGAGCGGACTTTTTATGTAGCCGATGTGCAAATTGACTGGCCCTTCCCTCACGACGCTCTGCACGTCTGCCTGGCGCGCAGTTCCGGTATGGCCTTCCTCCCTATGCTCGGCGAAAATCGTTACCGCATAGTCGGTGTTTTTCCGGAAGGCTTTGATAAGGACGAAGGCGAAACGCTTTACGAAGAGATTGAGCACCATATCAAGGAACAATCGCAGATCGACCTCAAGATATCGCACGTTAACTGGTTCTCGACTTACAAAGTACATACGCGCCATGTTGAAAAGTTTTCATCCGGCAGGTGTTTCCTGGCGGGCGATTCTGCCCACGTCCACACCCCGGCCGGCGGCCAGGGCATGAATACCGGCATCCAGGATGCTTACAATCTGGCGTGGAAACTGGCTTTTGTATTGCAGGGCAAGGCCAATGCGAAAATTCTGGATTCCTACAACCAGGAACGCCTTAAAAACGCCAAGCATCTGGTGCAAACCACAGACCGTATGTTCAACATCGTTTCCAGCTCGAGCTGGCTGCTGAAATTCATGCGGACTGTGGTGATGCCGGTGATGGCGAAATACATCATCAATTTGCAAGCGGTCAGGAACAGTTTCTTCCCGTTCATCTCGCAGATCGGCATCAGTTACCGCGATTCGCCTTTAAGTGACCATACCGGAGACCACGGATTCGCCGTCAAAGCCGGTGACCGCATGCCCTATTTCCTGGTGGATGGCGCGAGTATTTACGATAAATTGCATGCACCGGATTACCATCTCCTGGTTTTTACAGACAAAAATGACAAAGCTGGAGACCGCATGGATATTGGCTTCCAGGCCATCCCCCTAACAGCAGATATCAAGCGGTTATTTGGGACAGACAAACCATTTACAGTACTATTAAGGCCGGATAATTACATCGGCCTTACCTCCCCAACTACTGCATTGGATAATGCGAAGCTTTACCTGAAACGAATGGTCGAGATCGACCAATAACAGATAATCAAGCACCTGTTGGCCAACTCTTCAACACCAGCCCCACAATAGCCAGCAACTCTTTCTTGGTCGCCCCGCTTGTCGCCTGGACAGACATGCCCTGATGCACCGTAGCCAGGTATTTGGCAAATTCAGCTGCGCTCAAATCCCGAGGGAAATCGTTTTGCGTTTGGGCTAATTCCAGCCGCCTCTTAAGTGCACCTTCATAGCCATTCCTGTGGGCAATCAATTCCTGTTGGATCAGCACCGCGCCCTGCCCACAAGTCAAAGCGCCCTGCACCACCATGCAGCCAGGTGGAGTATTTTTGTCAGTCAGGAATTCTGCGGACTTGCTTAAAAACATTTCCACCGCAGCGCGAGCGGTCGGTTGCCGCATCGCATCGCCTACGTAAGCCACCGGCCCAGACAGGTATCTGCCCAAGACTTTACGGAACAGCTCTTCCTTATTGCCGAAAGCCGCATAGATGCTGGGCTTGTTGATTCCCATGGCCGCAGTAAGCTCGGCCATGGAAGCGCCTTCGTAGCCGCGCCCCCAGAATACCTGGAGCGCCTTCTCAAGCACTTCTTCCTGGTCAAAAGCCGATGGGCGGCCGCGTGGCCGTTTCAGTTCTGTGGTACTTATTTCTTTAGCGCTCATTGCGTCCAGAATCCTTGTTCCATGTAGATATTATACCGAAAGGTAAAAAAACATTTGACAGCTCATATTATCTCGCTTAATATTTATTTACCGTTCGTTACATAATATATGAACACTACACATTACACAATACTTAAGGATGAGAGAAATGGCTAACAATGAAGATAAAATAGCATTTATTACAGGTGCCAATCGCGGCATCGGGTTCGAGACCGCAAAGCGTCTAGGCGAGTTGGGCATCACTGTGGTCATCGGCGTTCGCGATCTTGCCAAAGGCCTGGAAGCAGTCAAGCAACTGGAGACACTCGGGATAACGGCCGAAGCGACAGTCTACGATGCAAATCAGCCAGGCTCTGCAGATGCGGTCTATGGCTACCTGAACAGGCATTTCGGCAAACTGGATATCCTGGTCAATAACGCCGGGGTATCCAATGAGCAGCTTATGGGTAAGAACAACAGCAGTTCGCTAAGCACTCATGTATTGCAGCAGACTTTCCAGACCAATGTTTTTGCCGTGGTTGAGCTGACCCAAAAATTGCTCCCGCTCATCAAAAAGGCTCCGGCAGGCCGTATCGTCAACCTATCCAGCATCTTGGCCTCGTTGACGCTGCATAGCATGCCCAATTCCCCCATCGACCCGGCCAAGGCCTTTGCCTACAACGCTTCCAAAACCGCCATCAACGCTTACACCATTCACCTGGCAGCGGAACTGCGCGACACCAATATCAAGGTGAACTCTGCGCATCCTGGCTGGGTAAAGACCGAGCTTGGCGGCCCTGGCGCACCGATGGAAATTGCCGATAGCTACAAGACCAGCGTTTACCTAGCAACGCTTGAAGAAAAAGGTCCTAGCGGTGGCTTCTTCCACGAAGCAGAAGCCTTGCCCTGGTGAGTCACATTTTCGAGGCAGCCTGATCGTTTAATTAGAGAGGTAACCAAAATGCAGGATATTACAAAATTAGGTGAAATTTTAGAATTCGGGGTCGACGATAAAAGAACGCTACGTTACTTAAAGACCGGTAGCGGAGAGCCTTTAGTCCTACTTCACACTATCAGGACTCAACTGGATTACTTTCAGGAAGTAATCCCGGTACTCTCGAAAAACTTCACCGTGTACGCCATAGATCTGCCGGGGCATGGATATTCTTCCATAGACAAGGGCGCAGATTATGACGAGCCCTATTTCCGCAGTGCTGTGGTGTCATTCATTGAGAAACTCGATCTTGAGAATGTCACACTTGCAGGCGAGTCAATAGGTGCGGTTATTGCGCTGACAGTGGCCAGCCAATTGCCCAATCGGATCAAAGCGGTTATAGCGTCGAACACCTATGATTACGACAAACGCTATGGTGATGGCGTACGCAGGGGTAACTTTTTTGCCAATTTTATTATAGGAAACTTTGCCATCCCGGTACATGGCGCAATCTTTGCTGCCCTGGAAAATAAATTATTCCTGGGCCTGATTTTGCGGGGCGGACTAAAGGCGAAAAGTTGGATGCCCAATGACCTGCTCACAAAATTCAATAGAGCAGGCAAGCGAAAGGGATACAGATATGTAGAACGCAGCACATTTGCAGGATGGCGCAGCTGGGCCCAAGCTACACACAGGTATGCCGCCGTGAAAGCACCTGTTACCTTGGTATATGGGGATAATGACTGGTCCACTCCCGCAGAGAGGAAGCGCACTTCCGAAGCTTTAAAAGTACAGCCGATCATATTGGAAAATACTGGTCACTTTGCGTTTGTAGACAGGCCAGAAAAGCTTGCAGAAATAGTTTTAAGCACCAAAAACAAAGGAGTTTCTTGAAACATGACACCTAAAATCCCACGAAAATATAGGAACTTTCTCTTTGCGCTAGTCATGTCTTTCAATACATCATTGATCGTATCGGCGACTATTATCTCTCTCCATACCCAGTCGTATGCTCAATTCGCCAAGGTGTGGCTTCCATCGTTCGCTATAGCATGGCCCTTGGTATTGGTCGCGATTTTGATAATCGCCCCACTCGTTAACAAGTTGCTGAACTTATTTGTTGAAGACCACTAGAGTAAAAAGAAAGTAGCTTGCTTGGCATCTAAAAAGGGCTCCGAAGGGGGCTTTTTTACTTCGGGAGTTGACTTAGTAGAATAGTTATTCGATGCTGATTGTTTTCAAATTGTTGAAAAATCATAAATGGGTGAGGCTCAACGCAGAAAAGTTAAGATAAAAACTTCCGCCCCCTGTATTTTTTGTGGCGGCGGAACATTAGCCACCACCAAAGAACACTGCCCACCAAAAGCGTTATTCAGGAACAAAGAATGGCCAGATGGTTATGTTTTTCCAGCTTGTATCAACTGTAATGGGGGGAGTTCTGACGAAGACTTAATAGTGGCTTTCTTAGCCCACCTCAAAACAGAAGATCCGCAAAAAACTAAAAAAGGGCTTGGACTAATGAAGGCAGTGCATCGTCAGTTTCCAGATTTTTTGCATCGAATGTTCAATAAAACCGCAAGGGAATCACGCAATGATGCACGAAAGCTTGGGATAAAGCCTGAACCGGGGGAAACCTACCAAGAGCTAGGAATAGCAAACGTGACAGAGGCAATGCATAAAAGTGTTAGCGTACTTGCAGCTAAGCTTACTAAAGCAGTCTATTACATGCAAACCAATTCGATTTTCCCAACCGATGGCGGAATTATGTTTCAGTGGTTCACTAATGCGCAAAAATTAGAGCACGGCAAAGTTATATTGCTTGAAGCTGCAGCTAAATTCTCGGCAATATCCCCGCCAAAGCAAAGAAATGGCAAAGACTTAAAAGACCAGTTTGACTATCGCTATTCAGTTGGAGAGAAAGGAGAGTTACATCTTCTGCAAGTGGTATTTGGTGAAACATTTGGTTTCTTGACAATCTTTAGCCAAACTCCTGGCCGCCTGGAATCAATGGAAGACAGCATTAAGCGAAAGCTTTCTACTTCAGACAGCCCTTTTAAATTTCTGAGTACCAATCGGGAATTAACCTAGCTATTATTTTAATCCTACGTATAATGCAGCTTCCCTGCACCAACCAATCTAGTGCAGCGGTCTTTTAGTTTCACCTAATCATTCCGATTACATTTGCTTGCCCCGATTGGTATTGCTTCAAAGCCCCACACAGGGTGCAGTAGGCCGGCTCAAGATTTACTAGCCTGGAGTTTACTTTGTCTACAGATTTATCTATGACTACCCCTGACTTTAAAGAGTTAGGGTTGATTGAACCTATCATGCGCGCGATCAGCGACGCTGGTTACACCACCCCCACCCCGATTCAGCTTAAAGCCATCCCCCAGGTATTGGGCGGCGGCGATCTGATGGGTGCCGCACAAACCGGCACTGGCAAAACCGCTGGCTTTACCCTACCGATTTTGCAATTGCTTACCCAAAAACAAGCGGCTGACTCCACCGTTGGCCGCCCACGCTGCCTGATGCTGACGCCGACGCGTGAGCTTGCGGCACAGATTGAAGAATCCGTCAAAACCTACGGTAAATATTTGCCCTTAAAATCCATGGTGATTTTTGGCGGCGTGAATATCAACCCGCAAACTTCGCGCCTGAAGAAGCCGCTGGATATATTGGTGGCCACACCCGGCCGCCTGCTCGACCATGTTGGGCAAAGGAACGTGGATTTATACGGCGTTGAAATCCTGGTGCTGGACGAAGCCGACCGCATGTTGGACATGGGCTTTATCCGCGATATTAAAAAGATACTCGCGCTCTTGCCCAAACAACGGCAAAACCTGTTGTTCTCTGCCACATTCTCTGACGAGATCAAATCGCTGGCCGATGGCATGCTGCATAACCCCGGCTTTGTCGAAGTGGCACGCCGCAACACCGCATCTGAATTGGTTGAGCAGACCGTGCACCTTGTCAGCCAGAGCCATAAGCGTGACTTGATGAGCCATTTGATCAAGCACCATGACTGGAGGCAGGTATTGATTTTTACTCGCACCAAGCACGGCGCAAACCGCCTCACCGAGAAACTGGTGAAAGACGGTATCGAAGCCGCCGCCATCCACGGCAACAAGAGCCAGGGTGCACGCACCAAGGCCTTGGCGCAGTTTAAGGATGGCTCTATGCGTGTACTTGTTGCAACCGACATCGCCGCACGCGGCCTGGATATTGACCAACTGCCGCAAGTGGTAAATTTTGAATTGCCCAATGTGCCGGAAGATTATGTGCACCGCATCGGCCGCACTGGCCGCGCAGGCATTACCGGAGCAGCGGTTTCCCTGGTGGATCATGAAGAACTCAAGATGCTGAAAGATATCGAGCGTTTACTCAAGCGCGAGATTCCCAAAGTGATGGTAGAAGGCTTTGTGCCATCTGCCAGACCGGAACAGGAAGCGCCACGCCCACCAAGACAGCACCAGCAGCGTCGCGGCCAAGGTCAACGTCAGGACCAGAACCGCCAGAACCAAAACCACAGGAACGGACAAGGGCAAAAACCCAGGAACGGCAACCCGAACGGTTCACGTCATGGACGTAATGGAAATGGACAAACCGCCCAGCATCACCATGTGCAAAGCGGTGTTGAGCAAAATCGCAACGAGATTATCAGCCCAAGGCAGCCAGCGAAATCCAATCAGCATTTATCTGAAGCGGCACGTCACCAGGCCATGCCTCAGGCGGCTTTGTTTTCGCCTAAAGCAATCCATCGCGGCGGTAATCGCGGACGCTAGACCATGAAAATCTGGGTGGATGCCGACGCCTGCCCTGTCGTCATTAAGGAAATTCTGTTTCGTGCAGCTGAACGCACCAAAATCGAGACTATCCTGGTCGCCAACAAGCTGCTGCGTGTCCCGCCCTCACCTCACATCCGTGCTACGCAGGTACCACACGGCTTTGATGTGGCGGATAACAAAATTGTGCTGGAGCTGCAAGCTGGCGACCTGGTGATTACAGGCGATATTCCGCTGGCCGCGCAGGTGATTGAAAAAGGTGGCCATGCGTTGAACCCGCGCGGCGAGTTTTATTCCACAGCCAATATCAAGGAGCGGCTCGCCATGCGCAACTTCATGGAAGAGCTGCGCGGCAGCGGTGTGGATATCTCCGGCCCCAACGCCTTAAGCCAAAGCGACCGCCAGGCATTTGCCGCAGAACTGGATAGGTTCATATCCAGTCATATCAGGAACGCCAATAATTAGAGGTATTCCATGAGAGCCATATTCCTGCTGTTATTTGCCCTGCTTACTGCCTGCACCGGTACGCCGGAAGGCGTCAAGGTCGTCAGCGGTTTTGAAGCTGACAAATACCTTGGCAGCTGGTATGAGATCGTGCGGCTGGACCATTCGTTTGAGCGCGGGCTGGAGCAAGTGTCTGCTACTTACAGTATGCGCGAAGATGGCGGCATCAAGGTAATCAACCGCGGCTACGACCTGAAAAAGAAAGAATGGAAGGAAGCGGTCGGCAAAGCTTATTTTGTGGAAACACCGGACGTAGGCAAGCTGAAAGTGTCATTCTTCGGCCCGTTCTACGGCGCTTATAACATCATCGAACTCGACAAGTCCGGCTATCAATACGTGATGCTTTGCGGCCCGGATAAATCCTATTTCTGGATACTATCGCGCACCCCGCAACTCGCTGACCCTATCAAGAAGCACCTGATTGAAAAAGCCAAAGAATTGGGCTTTGAAACTGATAAACTTATCCATGTAGCACAGTAATCACTTACTCAAGCAGGGGCTATATGGCACTCGAAACCTGGGAACTGTTAAGTTATATCGTCACCGTGTTCGGCTTTCCACTGGCGATTTTTGCTTTCATCATGGAGCAGCGCAAAGAGCGCGAAAACGAGGATGAAGAGGTTTACCAGCTGCTCACTGCTGATTACACCGACTTTCTCAAGCTGGTGATTGCCAACCCTGATCTCAAATTACGTTCGCAATGCGAAATCACCGATCTAACTGAAGAACAGCGCGAGCGTGTGCAGGTGCTGTTCGAGATTCTGGTTTCGCTGTTTGAGCGTGCTTACCTGTTGAGTTACGACGAAAAAATGACGCGCAAGCAGCAACGCCGCTGGCTATCGTGGGAAGACTTTATGCATGAATGGTGCGGGCGCGAAGATTTTCGCAAGCTGCTGCCGCGCTTGCTGCAGGGCGAAGACCCAGATTTTGCCAACTATATTCGCAAGCTGGCAGCGCAACAGGTTGCAAAAGCTACGAGCTAATCCTTAACCACGCTCAGCTTAAAACCCGCGTTACGCAATCTGGCAAGCAGGCCGCCTTCACCCGGCAAATGCGAAGCCCCAACCGCTATAAACGCTACGCTCTGATTGGCTTCATTAACAATACGCTCCGCCATCCGCACGTTACGCTCATCAATCAATTTCACCTTTATCTTTGCCCATAAATCCTCGGGCAACTTGGCGCCGGTCATTTTGTCGTCCAGTGCAGCGATTTCTGCGGCGTTACCCGACAAATAAGTCTTGAGCAGCAGCTCAAAATCTCGTTCCTTGTCTGCCTGGCTATGTTTCAATACGGTGCGCAACATTACCAGCTGTTCGTCTATGGTAAAACTGTCCAGCACCGCAAAATGCTCGGCTGCATTCTCCAGCCCCAGCACTTTCTTATCCTGCTCCCCGGCCTTTGCCAGCAGCAATTCATCCATTGAATACAAGGCCTTGGGCCTTGGCAGATCAAACACCACCGCCAGTAGCCAGGGCTTCATGCGCAGCGCCACATCGGTATGCATTACGTGAAAATCCGCCAGCTTGATGACCTGTTCCACCTCAGCTTCAGTCAATAAATCGCGCAGGGTTTTATCCTGCATGAAATAAACGGACTGGTCTCGCGCCGGTAGCGATTCCATCATAAACACTTCGCTATCACCAAAGGCTTTTAATGTGGCGGGGGAGAATTCAGTAATACGCGGGTCGTCGCTATGCATGGTGCCGAACAGATAACCGACTTTGCCGCCGGGCGATTCGACTTTCCATAACAGGCCAGTTTCTGCCGCTTGGGCGGTGATGACAAACGACAATAAAACTGCGGAAAAAAAGCCTCGCAAGAGGCCGCCAAAAGTGAGCATGCGCATGGTCGTGAACATGATCATCATTTTCTTTGCGAGTGTAAGCCTAGAAATGCCGCGGCGCAGGTTTCTTGAAACCACCAATGCGGGCCTTGACCTCGCCTGAGCGTCGCTTGTTTGATGGCATCGCAGTCCCAACAGGCTGCCATGCCGGCACCAGATGCTTCTTGCCGTTGCCGATCAAATCCGCGCGCCCCATATTTTTAAGCGCTTCGCGTAGCATCGGCCAATTGTTAGGGTCGTGGTAGCGGATGAAAGCTTTATGCAGACGCCGCACCCCGCCAGCTTTGGGAATGGGCACTTCTTCGCTGGTATCCGTCACCTTGCGCAGCGGGTTCTTGCCGGAATGGTACATCGCAGTCGCCATCGCCATCGGTGTTGGGGTGAAGGTCTGCACCTGGTCCAGACGAAACTTGTTGGATTTCAGCCATAGCGCCAGGTTCAGCATATCTTCATCGGTAGTGCCCGGATGCGCCGCGATAAAGTACGGAATCAGGTATTGTTCCTTGCCCGCTTCTTTGGAGAAACGCTCGAACATCTCCTTGAATTTATCGTAAGCGCCCATGCCTGGCTTCATCATCTTGGAAAGCACGCCTTCCTCGGAATGCTCAGGCGCAATTTTCAGGTAGCCGCCGACATGATGTTGCACCAGCTCTTTCACATATTCCGGCGATGTCACGGCTAGGTCATAACGCAGCCCTGAGCCGATCAGGATTTTCTTTACGCCGGGAACCGCGCGCGCCTTGCGGTAAAGCCCAATCAGCGCGGAGTGGTCGGTATTCAGGTTTTCGCAGATGACCGGATATACGCACGAAAGCTTACGGCAAGCATTTTCTATCTTTTCTGATTTGCATGCCATGCGATACATATTGGCGGTTGGCCCGCCAAGGTCGGAGATCACGCCGGTAAAGCCTTCTACCTTGTCGCGGATTTCTTCCACTTCGCGCAATATTGACTCTTCCGAGCGGCTCTGGATGATGCGGCCTTCATGCTCGGTAATCGAGCAGAAAGTACAGCCTCCAAAGCAGCCACGCATGATATTCACTGAAAAACGAATCATGTCCCACGCCGGAATTTTCGCACCCTTATAGGCCGGGTGCGGCTTGCGGGCGTAAGGCAGATCGTAAACGTAATCCATCTCTTTGGTAGTGAGTGGAATGGGCGGCGGATTCAGCCACACTTCGCGATCGCCGTGTTTTTGCACTAGGGCTCTGGCGTTGCCCGGATTGGCTTCCAAATGCAGTACGCGCGAAGCATGCGCGTAAAGAATAGGATCGCTTGCCACTTCTTCATAGGCCGGCAGGCGCACCACCTGCATAGCGCGGTCGGCTTTGGGTTTGCGGATAATCTGGATAACATTAACTTTTGTATCTTCTGCAGCCGCCTTGGCTGAAGTGCTGGCACAGGACTCGCCGGTTTTTTCCATGGCTGGCTCCATGGCATATGGGTCAATCGGCGCCTCCAACTTGCCTGGTCTGTCGAGATTGGTGGAAGCCACTTCAGACCAGCCTTCCGGCAGGCTTTTACGCAGATAGGCCGTGCCGCGAATATCGGTGATGTCTGCGACTTTTTCGCCCTTGGCCATACGATGGCTGAGTTCCACCAGCGCCCGTTCGGCATTGCCATAAATCAGGATGTCGGCCTTGGAATCTACCAGCACAGAACGCCGCACCTTGTCTGACCAATAGTCATAATGTGCGATACGGCGCAAACTGGCTTCAATACTGCCGATTACCAGCGGCGTATCGGGGTAAGCCTCGCGGCAGCGCTGCGAATATACCAGTATCGCGCGGTCTGGGCGCTTGCCGGCAACGCCTTGCGGCGTATAAGCATCGTCGGAACGAATCTTACGATCGGCAGTGTAACGGTTCACCAGCGAATCCATATTGCCTGCAGTCACGCCGAAATACAGATTGGGCTTGCCCAGTTCTTTAAAAGCATCCGCAGACTGCCAATCAGGCTGGCTGATGATGCCTACACGAAAGCCCTGCGCCTCCAGCAGCCGCCCCACCAGCGCCATACCAAAGCTCGGGTGGTCAATATAAGCATCGCCGGTCACCAGGATAATGTCGCACGAATCCCAGCCAAGCGCGTCCATCTCGGCGCGACTCATCGGCAGCACATCCGAGGTGCCAAAACGTTTTGCCCAATAGGGCTTATAGCTATTGATTAGGCGAGGAATTTCCATCAGGTGCGCATTCTACTCCGGAAATGCCATTGAACGAAGCAAGCGCTTGATTTTCCGCAAGATAACAACTTGCTTACTTGACGGCTTGGTCATAAGCTATGTAGCACAAAGCGATGAAAAAACCTGAACCAAATTCACAAACCATTGAAATTAATGGCCTACGTTGCGCAGGCTGTGCTTCAACAGTAGAGAAGGCACTACGCGCCGTACCCGGCATCACAGAGGCGAATGTCAACTTTGCCCAGCATACTGCTACAGTCAAAGGTAGCGTCAGTACCAAAGCTTTGATTGCAGCCGTCGTTGGCGCCGGATATCAAGCCAGCGAAATTGTTGATGAGGGCGAGGATAACAACAAAAAGGAAACGGCCGAACTCACCCATTACCGGCAGCTACTGCACAAATCGTGGTTTGCGCTCGCTGTTGCAGTGCCGGCGCTGGCGTTTGGCTTTCCGGCCATGCTGGGGGGCGACATGCCGTACCTTCTCATGCAATGGGGGTCCCCTGTTCTTGCAGTACTAACGCTGGCCGTGATGCTCTACTCCGGCCCGCAATTTTTTGTCGGCAGCTGGAATGCGCTGCGCAATCATGCAGCCACTATGGATACCTTAATTGCGCTCGGTATGGCTGCAGCATGGGGCTATTCCATGACGGTTACTATTGCCCCGCAGCTTTTCCCGGCTGGCACCGCAGAGCCATTCTGGGATGTCATTGCCGTGGTCATCGGGCTGGTAGTGCTGGGCCAGGCACTGGAAATGCGCGCGCGCGGACGCACATCTGAAGCGGTGAAACGGCTGATCGGCCTTAAACCAAAGACTGCAAGGGTAATTCGTGATGGTAGTGAAATTGACGTACCACTGGCAGAAGTTCGCCTAGACGACACCCTGCGCGTGCGGCCAGGAGAAAAGATTGCGGTAGACGGCACAGTCATTGACGGCCACTCCAGCGTGGACGAATCCATGCTGACCGGCGAACCAATGCCGGCAGAGAAATTAATCGGGAGTGAAGTTACCGGCGGCACGCTCAACAAAACCGGTACCTTTCTTTACCGAGCCACCCGCGTGGGCAAGGATACCGCACTATCGCGCATTGTCCAGATGGTACGCCAAGCGCAAGGCGCTAAGCCCTCCATCGGGCGACTGGCAGATAAAGTGGCTGCATATTTCGTGCCCACTGTGCTCATCATCGCAGTCATTACCTTTGTCATCTGGTTCGATTTCGGCCCAGAACCATACCTTAACCACGCCATGGTCGCTGCCGTCACCGTGCTGGTGATTGCCTGCCCTTGCGCGCTGGGGCTGGCTACGCCAATGTCGGTCATGGTAGGTGTGGGCAAGGCTGCAGAATACGGCATCCTGATCCGCAATGGCGATGCCTTGCAGCAGGCAGGGCAGCTCACTACCATCATAGTAGATAAAACCGGCACCGTGACGCTGGGAAAACCCACTGTCACAGCATTGATTCCGGCCTCTGGCTGGGATGAAGTAGCGCTACTGAAAATGGCTGCCAGCTTGGAAACTGGCTCCGAACACCCGCTGGCAGAGGCAATTATTGATGCGGCAAAGAGTCGTAGCCTAGCGCCTGCCAAGGCCGAGAATTTCCAGGCCGTGGCCGGGCATGGCGTACGCGGCGAAGTGGAAAGAAAAATAGTTTTGTTCGGCAATCACAAGCTGATGCAGGATAACGGCATTGATTGCACCACCTTGCTGGCACGCGCAGAAGAACTGGCTAAAAATGCAGCCACGCCCATGTTCCTGGCTGCGGACGGGCAACCCGTCGGCATTATCGCGGTAGCCGACCCGATCAAGCCGGATTCCAAAGCCGCCATTGCCCGTTTGCACAGCATGGGCATCAAGGTCGCCATGCTCACTGGCGACAATACTGCGACCGCCAAGGCGGTAGCCTTCCAGGTTGGAATTGATGAAGTATTCGCGGAAGTGCTGCCAGCAGACAAAGACAAGAAAATCATGGAGCTGGTGATGCGCGGCGAGAAAGTCGGCATGGTAGGCGATGGCATTAATGATGCGATTGCCCTCACCCGCGCTGATGTTGGCTTTGCCATTGGCACAGGAACAGATGTCGCTATTGAGTCAGCAGATATCGCGCTAATGTCCGGCTCGCTGGCAGGCGTGCCCAATGCCATCGCCATTTCACGCGCCACGGTGCGCAACATCAAACAGAACCTGTTCGGCGCCTTTATCTATAACATCCTTGGTATCCCCATTGCCGCTGGCCTGCTCTATCCGTTTTTTGGTTTGCTGCTCAACCCGATGATCGCCGGCGCTGCAATGGCTATGTCATCAGTCACCGTGGTTAGCAATGCCGGACGATTAAGGTGGTTCAAGCCATGAATGAAATTTTGGTCGCTCTTGGTGGCTTGTTAATAATAGCCACCATTGTCTGGTGGTTTTGGCTTTCGATACCCAGAGCCGTGCGCGGCGCAATTAACCGGGTCATTGAAATCCGCGTGGAAGGTGGCGTTTATCAGCCCGCTGCCATCGAAATCCCTGCTGGTAAACCACTCACACTACGTTTTCTGCGCATTGACGTTACCCCATGTGCAGAAAAAGTAGTGTTCAGCGACTTGGCTATCAGTGCAGATTTGCTCTTGAATAGACCACACGAGATCACCCTGCCAGCCTTACAACCAGGCATCCATGAATTCACCTGCCAGATGGGGATGTATCGCGGCAAGCTCATTGCCAAATGAGCCAGATTCCCAAGCTATGATTCCATGGTTAGCTGAGAACGGTCCATTTCCGTCGACTGATAAGGCATTGCGAGAACCTAACGGCCTGCTTGCTGCTGGCGGCGATCTCTCCACTGAACGACTTCTGGCTGCGTACCGACTCGGTATATTTCCTTGGTACAACGAAGGTGAACCCATTTTATGGTGGAGCCCGGACCCACGCATGGTGCTATTTCCAGAAAAATTAAAGATATCGCGCTCGCTGGAAAAGCGCCTGAAGAAAACCGATTATGAAATTAGATTCGACAGCGCTTTTCATGAAGTCATACTCGCTTGTGCCAGCGCGCTAAGGCGCGGACAAAAAGGAACCTGGATTACCGAAGACATCATCAATGGTTACTGCAAATTGCATGGCTTGGGATATGCTCACTCCGCTGAAACCTGGATGAATGGCAAGCTGGTGGGCGGGGTATACGGCGT
>Ga0315912_10003251_pt1 | contig 16342 bp, 13 predicted proteins | sample VfabasoilMG_FD_204469 | JGI IMG/M metagenome (GOLD analysis project Ga0315912, IMG submission 204469) | Garden soil microbial communities collected in Santa Monica, California, United States - V. faba soil | ecosystem: Environmental > Terrestrial > Soil > Garden | place: USA: California... | reverse complement strand
GATATCCGCAAGCAGTTTCGTGGCGATGGAGTCCCGCTTATCGGCCGCGTGAGTGAGTTGGGTGGCGGCCAGGGCGGCGCCCGTGCCGAGGACGAAGTCGCGTCGAGTGGCAGTCATGCCGCGATGATGTCAGTTCGCGGGTGGCTGCGCGACAAGCTCCTTGCGCAATTCCCGCAGCTTTTCCTTTACCACCGCGGCATTTGCGCTTCCCATCCGGATCAATGCCTTCTGTCCGGCGGACCGCGACTCGAGCTTTGGATCGGCGAACTCATACAACACATTCGGCTGCTTGAGCTCGATCTGGCCCTGCACGTCCGGCGTCTCGAGCAGGTGGTCGATGACTTCGATCACGCGATCGTTGAAATATTCCGGCGGGTGTCCGAGGGATTCATACGCGTCCTGGAACAGCGGGTAGTAGCGCGTGTACAGCGTGGCGATCTGCTGGACGTCGGTCGAACGGACCAACTGCAACACGGGTTGGTAGCGCTCGTAGTTCGCGGGATCCAGCACGGGAGCGTCTTCGGTACCTGCGACCGCAAAAGTGCCCGGCGTGGGTCTCACCGGGCGAAGCCGCTCCGCCACCTTTTCATTGGGCAGGTTGTCGACGGTGACGACGATGTGCCGGATGATCTGCCCGGGAACCACCGAGCGCTCCATGAATTCCTTGCCTAGCAGCTCCGTGAACGAGTCGTACACGGGCGCATCACTCTCGTTGAGCGAAGGAAGCGGGTCCTTGAGCTCGGGCTGGGCCAGCGGATGCTTCACCGCCGGTTCCTCGGGCACCGGGGCCGGAGCCGGAGCGGCAACGACGGGTGTCTCGGCCGGGGCCGGCTCGTCGTTCCGGGAGAGATAGATGATTCCGTAGAGCGACAGCCCAACTACCGCCACGGCACCCGCAATCCATTTGAAGTTTTCGTTCATCAACTAGTGCAGACCAGTGCGCGGCGTGCGAGTTCACCTCTCCAGGCGACTCCCCGCTCACGCTCCGCCATCTTCATAACCCGAGGCGATCCATGTTCGGGGCTTCGTAGGTACCGTCTTCGCTGGGCCAGCGCAGTCGTTTGGCTTTGCCGGCCTGGATTGCGACGGCCAGCACCAGGCTGTCGCCCGCGGGCAGCAGGTCCGGCTTTTCGTCGAACAGGGGGTCTCTGTACGCGTGCTCGGCGTCGATCAGTTTCCAGCCATTCCGTTTGTACTGGCTGAGGATGTCGACCATGCAGAGCTCGTTGATCACGTTGTGATGCACGAGCAGCGTGTGCCTGACGCTTCTTCCCAGCGCGCGCGCGACACCCTCGTAGTACCTCGACCGATCGAGGATGTGCTGTAGATAGTAGTCACGGAAACCCTTGGTATCCGCTCCTGGATCGGACTCGAGGCGCTTTCGCAACCGGTCGTCGATGTACCAGTCCGAAGCGTCGATGGTCACCGCTCCGTTCTTGTACCCGTGCTCCGCGAGGAAGGCGCGCATCTGGTCGCGTTGCTCTGCCGTCTTGCCCTCTTTCAGAAAGGGGAAACGGAAGAGCCGGCGGAATTGCGGATAGTCCTTGATGAGCGCCTCGCATTTCAGGATGTCGGCGGAGTACTGCCGGAAGTCGCTGTTCTCGTAGTTGCGATGCGAATACGTGTGATTGGCGATGATGTGGCCGTCATCGTTCCATTGCTTCAGCAGGCGTTGCTCGAAGGGCGAATCGACAAGCCGTCCGCAAGCAAAGATGGCCGCCTTGATCGAGTGAGCGCGGAAGGCGGAAAGAATCGCCTGGTTTCGCTTTTCGGCCGTGCGTTCGTCGGCGCCGAAGAGATTGAAGTCGTCCATGGTGATGGAGACCTGCGGCGCCGCGGCAGCGAAGGCGATGCGTGGCGCAGCGGAAGCGAGAAGGCCCGCTCCCAGGAGTTGGGTGAGTTCGCGGCGGTTCATGAGGTTGCGCGAGAGCATAATTCATCGGGCGCCACAATTTGCCCGAATTGGTCCACTCTGCTGCCGCAATACTTCTGCAGTCTCTCGCCGGGCTCAAGGAGACCGGATGAAACGCTGGCACAGGCTGAACACCATCGGGATGATCAATTGAATCTGCGAAAGGCGCTCTGGCTCGCTGGCATCCCGGGCACGGCCATCGCTGCCTACTGGGTCGTGTTCATGGCACCGCTCCCGTTCATGGCCGCGTGGTGGGACGTCGACGCCAACCGCGGGACTACGCTGAAGACGCGCTACCGCATCGCGGATCGGCTCGTCACGAGCGGCCGCCTGGACGGCATGAATCGGCAGGAAGTCATCGCGCTGTTAGGCGATCCGGTCACCGACGTGACGAGAATGGGGAAACACGACCTGATCTACGTTCTCGGGCCGGAACGCAATTTCATCGGTCTCGACTTCGAGTGGCTGCTGATCGATTTCGATCATTCCGGGAGAGTTTCCAGGATCGAAGTCGCAACGGACTGATGCTGCTTTGCCTGCTTCTTGCGCTGGCGTCGCCGTGCGTGCAGCAGCGGCTCCGTGTAACCGTTCGGCTGCTCGGCGCCCTTGAATACGAGGTCGCACGCAGCCTGGAACGCCAGAGAACGATCGAACTCTGGTGACATGGGCTCGTAGAAGGTGTCCGCGGCATTCTGACCATCTACGACAGCGGCCATCCGCTTGAGTGCGGCCATCACTTCATCACGCGTCACGATTCCATGCAGCAGCCAGTTGGCGATGTGCTGGCTCGAGATGCGCAGCGTGGCGCGATCCTCCATCAGGCCCACGTCGTGGATGTCGGGCACCTTCGAACAGCCGATTCCCTGGTCGATCCAGCGCACCACGTATCCGAGAATTCCCTGCGCGTTGTTGTCGAGTTCTTCGCGCTTTTCCGCGTCACTCCAGTCCGTGCGCGGCGCAAGCGGCGGCGTCAGGATGTCGCGCAAGGCGGTACGCCGCGTCGCGAGCTCGAGCTGACGCGCAGCCACATCGACCTGGTGGTAGTGCAACGCGTGCAGCGTGGCAGCAACGGGGCTCGGGACCCACGCCGTGTTGGCGCCCGCCTTCGGATGCGCCATCTTGTTGGCGAGCATTTCCGCCATGCGATCAGGCATCGCCCACATGCCCTTGCCGATCTGGGCGCGACCCGAAAAGCCGCAGCCGAGGCCCATGTCGACGTTGCGATCTTCGTAGGCCTTGAGCCAGAGCGCGTTCTTGATCTCGCCCTTGCGCATGACCGGGCCCGCCTGCATCGCGGTGTGGATCTCATCGCCGGTCCGATCGAGGAAGCCCGTGTTGATGAAGATGATGCGGTCCTTGACCGCGCGAATGCACTCTTTCAGGTTGATCGTCGTGCGCCGCTCTTCGTCCATCACGCCGATCTTCACGGTGTGACGGGCCAGGCCCAGCAAGTCTTCGACCCGATCGAACAGCGTATTGGCGAACGCCACCTCGTCGGGGCCGTGCATCTTCGGCTTGACGATGTAGACAGAGCCCGCGCGGCTGTTCCTCAATTGCCCCAGGGCCGCGAGATCGATCATGGCGATCATGGATGTGACGACGGCGTCGATGATGCCCTCCGGTGCCTCGCGACCCTGGTGCAGGATGAGATCCGTCGTCATCAGGTGGCCGACGTTGCGAACCAGCATGAGGCTGCGGCCGGGAATCTGAACGACTCCGCGGGCCGGAGAATGGTAGCTGCGATCGGCATTGAGCTTGCGATCGACGTGGCCGGATCCCTTCTCGAATCTCGCCGTGAGATCCCCGCGCATCAGGCCTAACCAGTTGCGGTACACCGCCACCTTGTCGGCGCTGTCCACCGCCGCGATGGAATCCTCGAGATCCATGATGGTGGTCAACGCCGATTCGAGCTGCACGTCCGCGACGCCCGCGGGATCGTCGCGCCCGATCGGATGCAATCGGTCGATGCGCACTTCGATGTGCAGCCCGTGATGCTCGAAAAGCAGGGACTCGGGTGAGTCGTGCGTGCCGGTGTACCCCTTGAGCTGGGAAGGCCTGGCGAGCCCGGCTTCGCCGTCGTCGAGCGCCACGCGCAGTGCACCGCCCGAGACCGAATAGCCTCGTGAATCGCGGTGACTGCCAGATGCCAGAGGAACCGCCTGATCCAGCACCGCACGCGCACGATCGATGACTTCTCGCCCTCGCGCTGCGTTGTATCGCTGTCCTCGCGCCAGTGCTCCGGTTTCCGGGATCACATCGGTGCCGTAGAAAGCGTCGTAGAGACTGCCCCAGCGCGCATTGGCCGCGTTGAGCGCATATCGCGCGTTGCTGAGCGGAACCACCAGTTGTGGACCCGCGAGACGCGAGATTTCGGCATCGACGTTCCGGGTGCCGATGTCGAAGTCCGGACCTTCGGGAGTGATGTAGCCGGTCGCGACCAGGTGTTCTTCGTGCGCAATGACGTCGAATGGCCGGGAACGTTGCGCGCGATGCCATTCATCGATGTCGAGCTGAAGCTGGTCGCGCCGCGCGAGCAGGGCCTTGTTCACCGGAACGAGATCGTCCAGCAGCGCGGCAAGCCCGGACCAGAAGCGCGCGGCATCCAGGCCGATGATCGGTGCAAGGTCTTTTTCCACGAGCTGCACGAGTTCCGTGGCCACCCGCAATGTGCTTCGCTCGCTGTAGTCAGTTTCCATCGATCACCTGTGGGTGGCCTGTCAGTGGCCCGTCAGTGGCAGGAGTTCGCAGGCCGCGGACAACGATTGCTTCGTGAGCAGATCGTGGTGGCGTCGTGGGCGAGCGCGTCGCCGATCCAGCCGATGTTGAGAACCTTCGAGACCGTTTGCAGCGCCTGCTTCGTCTCCGCGGGAATCGGCGCATCGCCGCCGCCTTTGCGACAGGCGTCCGCCACCGCGTTGACCAGTGCCGATTCGTCGTAGCCCTGCGCGGACAGCGCCGGAGACAGATCGACGCCGACCGAGATGACATGCGAGACGGCCGCCGCGTCGCGCGTCAGCATCGAATGGCAGCAATAGAGTCTCGACCGCTCGCCATCCGGCATGATCGAGATCTGCGATCGCGGTTTCTGCGACGCCTTCGCGTTGCCCGGATTGCGCAACATCTGGAAGACCGCCCAGCGCGGGCACGGATCGGGAACGACGCTCATGTTGCCCCAGGGCAGCGGTATGCCATTGGCCCGATACACCGCGCGCAGGAATCCGGGTGGATAGGCGTCGAAGAAATGCCAGTGACGATAGGGCGACACGGAAGTCATGCGCCGCATCATCACGGCCGACGTGACACCGAGTCGCGTGCCCGCCTCGACCGAATGCGCCTCGCGGATCAGGAAGCGCCGGAAAGGCGCGCGAGGGCACATGAGCGCGGCGGCGAAGGAGCTGCATTCGAAGTCCCGCCAGGCGTAGAGCACATCTTGCGGACCCATGCTGGGGCCACCCTCCGCCGCTTCGGCGACTTCGTTCCAGGTGGCCTCGTGCGAAGACACGAGTCCGTCACCGTTGTGCATGATGCGATGGCCGGCGAAAAACGCGAGCTCGTACTTGAGCCTCGGCTCCTGCGCCTTCAGCCGCTTGTTGATCCACACCGTGTTGGGCGCCTCGAACCGCGACCTCACCATCGCGCGATTGGATTTTCCCGAATCTTCGAACCAGCGGATCGAAAGCCCGAGCTTCTTGCAGATTCCCTGCAGATCCTGGACGGACAGCGGCATGCGTCGATCGCCGACCTGCTCGGCCGCGCGCTCGATGTCCGGGAAATCGTTGTGGCGGGATTCCTGCCACACGCGGATCAGCAGCTGGGCGAAGTGCCTGCCCGTGGTCGCGGTCTGGCTCAGGAGCTCCGGCAGCGCGATGCGCAAGAGGTCATGCGAAAAAAGGAAACCGGGTTCCAGCGGCATCGCGGCAAGACCGCCGCGCGACGAAGGCTTCGGATCGGCCGCGAGCTCGGTGTTCTGGTCGAGGAACCAGCCCGGCGACTTGTCGAAGATGCCTGCGAGCAGCGCGAGCATGTCGTCCGAAGGCACGCGCTGACCGTTCTCGATCATGCTCAGGTAGGACACCGACGGCGCCGCGTTCGCATCGATCTGCACACAGCGCGCCGACAGCTCTTCGAGCGTCAAACCATTGCGTTTGCGCAGCGATCGCAGCTTCGTGCCGAGGAAATGACCTTGTCGGACAGTTGTACCCATGTTGTGAAATTCACATTGTGAATTTTTTGATGTGAAATTCCTGCTTCGAAACACTCTACTCTTGGCCCCCTCGACGCAGCAAGCGCCAACAACAATCACGGGGATCTCCCATGTCCGATCGTTCCGCACAGCAGTACCGACTCAACACCGAATGGAGCACGCAGCCACGGTGGCGTGGCATCCAACGTCCCTACTCCGCTGCCGACGTCGTTCGTCTGCGCGGGACCGTTCACGTCGAGCACTCGCTCGCGCGCCTCGGAGCGGAAAAATTCTGGAAGCTCCTGCACGAAGAGGCGGTGGTGGGCGGCCTCGGATGTGTCACGGGCAACCAGGCCGTGCAAGCCGTGCAGTCGGGACTCAAGGCTATCTACTGCTCCGGCTGGCAGGTCGCCGGCGACGGAAACAGCGCGGGCGAGATGTACCCGGACCAGAGCCTCTATCCCGTCGATTCGGTGCCGAAGATGATCGAGCGCATCAACAACGCGTTGCTGCGTACGGATCAGATCCATGCGCTCGACGGCCCTTCAACCAAAGACGGGGGCGAGATCGACTGGCTGGCGCCCATCATCGCGGATGCGGAGGCCGGCTTCGGCGGCAATCTCAATGCATTCGAGCTGACCAAGGCCATGATTCGCGCCGGCGCGGCCGGCGTGCACTTCGAGGACCAGCTCTCCTCCGCCAAGAAGTGCGGACACATGGGCGGCAAGGTGCTGGTTCCCACTGACGAAGCCATCAACAAGCTCGTGGCGGCACGCCTCGCCGCCGACGTTTCGGGTGTTCCGACGATAGTGATCGCGCGCACCGACGCCGAGGCCGCGAACCTGCTGACTTCCGATCACGACGCGCGCGACCAGCCATTCCTGACCGGAAAGCGCAGCCCGGAAGGCTTCTTCCACGTGAAGAACGGCATCGATCAGGCAATTGCGCGCGGCCTCGCGTATGCGCCCTACGCGGATCTCATCTGGTGTGAGACCGCCAGGCCCGACTTCGAAGAGGCGAAGCGCTTCGCGAGAAGCATCCACGCGCGATATCCCGGCAAGCTGCTGGCTTACAACTGCTCGCCCTCGTTCAACTGGCAGTCGAAACTGAGCACCACCGAGATGCGCGGATGGCGCGAATGCCTGGCGGCACTCGGCTATCGTTTCCAGTTCATCACGCTCGCGGGCTGGCACGCGCTCAACCATTCGATGTTCGAGCTCGCTTCCGCCTATCGCGACGATGGAATGCTCGGCTATTCCAGGCTCCAGCAACGAGAGTTCGCGAGCGAAGCGGCTGGCTATCGCGGCACGCGACACCAGGCCTTCGTGGGCACCGGCTACTTCGACGCCGTGCAGACCACCATCACTTCCGGGCAGTTCTCGACGGGCGCCATGCAAGGCAGCACCGAGCAGGCGCAGTTCCATGTCAGCCGTGCTTCTTGATGAGCCGCTCGATGCGGTAGAAAACAGTCCAGGCGAGCTGGCCTCCGGACTCCGGCAGCGCTTCGAGGAGTACAACGCCGAGTTCACTCGCATCACGCGCCGCGCCGCGCGCCATTTCATGGCGCGCGACTGGCCGGCCGCGCGCGCCGATGCAGTGGAGCGCATCGAGTTGTATGAGCATCACGTCAGCGCGGCGATCGCCGCGTTGCGCCGGAAAATCGGCGCGGCAATCAACGATCGGGATCTATGGGTCGAGATCAAGCGGCGCTTCGAAGGTGAGATCGCGGGCCTTCCGGACAGCGACTTCTACCGGACCTTCCTCAATTCGATCACGCGTGATGTGTTCGCCACGGTCGGTGTGGACGAGGAGATCGAGTTCACGGTCACGGCGTCAGGGCGCGCCTCGGGCAGCGTGCCCATCCGCGTCCACCCGGTCGGCGACTCACTGCAGCGAGCGGTGTCGGAACTCCTCGCCGACCTGCCCTTCGCCGGCCTGATTTCGGACGGCGAATCCCTCGCGCGAAAGATCTGCCGCGAGTTGACGCCCCATTTCGACAGCCGGCGGCAGAGCGCCGCGCCACAGCTCGTGGAAGTCATCGACGCGCCCTTTTTCCGGGGCCCCACGGCCTGCATGGTCGGCCGTCTTATCGGCGACGGCAGCATCACGCCCTTCGTCATCGTGTTCCTGCACGCCGCGGACGGCCTCGAGGTCGAGTCGGTGTTGCTGGCGCGCAGCGACATCAGTTCCCTCTTCGGATTCACGCGATCCTATTTTCACGTCGACCTCCCGGTAGTTAGCGCCGCGGTCTCGATGCTTCGCACCTTCATGCCGGGCAAGCCGGTGGATGAGCTCTACACCGTGCTGGGCCGCGCCAAACAGGGCAAGACGGAACGCTACTACGCGCTGCGCCGCCACCTGGACCAATCCTTCGACGTGTTCGTGCACGCGCCCGGACAGCGTGGCCTCGTGATGGTGGTGTTCACGCTGCCGTCGCACGACCTCGTGTTCAAGGTGATCCGCGACCGCTTCGCGCCGCCGAAGAACACGACGCGCTCCGAGGTCATGGAAAAGTATCAGTGGGTCTTCGAGCATGATCGCGTGGGTCGCCTCGTCGACGCGCAGGAATACAGGCAGCTCAGGCTTCCGAGGGCCCGCTTCATGCCAGCCGTGCTTCAGGAACTGCTCAACGAGTGCGGCAGCGTCTGTCGCCTCGATGGCGAGGACCTGATCGTCGGACACTGTTACATCGAACGCAGGCTCCGCCCGCTCGATCTCTACCTTCGTGACGCGGACTCCGCCGCCGCTGAGCGCGCGCTGCTCGATTACGGCGATGCGTTGCGCGAGCTCGCCGGCATCGACGTCTTTCCCGGCGATCTGTTGCTCAAGAACTTCGGAGTCACGAGCCAGGGCAAAGTCGTCTTCTATGATTACGACGAAGTGTCCTCGCTTCGCGAATGCAGCTTCCGCGAGCTGCCGGTGGCATCCAGCGAGGAAGAGGAGATGAGCGCGGAGCCCTGGTTCTTCGTCGGCCCGAACGACATTTTCCCGGAGCAATGGCTGCCATTCCTCGGAATTCCGCCCGAGCTGCTCGATTCGTTCAAGGCGAGGCACGGCGACCTGCTCGGCCCGCAATGGTGGCGCAATCGGCAATCCGGATCGGGCAGCTAAACGATTGGCGGTTTCCGGCGGAACGCGCCAGAGTATCGCCCCGTTTGCCGGAGTGATCTTTCATGTCGCAGAGCGAAACGAACCGTCGCATCGTGCTGGCGTCGCGTCCCAAAGGCACGCCAGCCACTTCAGACTTCCGCTTCGAGCAGGTACCCACGCCCGATGTACCCGAGGGCAGCGTCCTGCTGCGGACGCTCTATCTATCTCTCGATCCCTACATGCGCGGCATGATGAACGAGCGGGCGCCGGCTTACACGCGCTCCATCGCGATCGCGGAAGTCATGCCGGGCGGTACCGTGAACAGCGTCATCTCCTCCGGCAATCCGCGCTACAAGAACGGAGACCTCGTGCTCGGCAATGCCGGCTGGCAGGAATTCTCCGTGAGCAACGGGAAAGACCTCCTTCCGCTCGGCGCTCTCGATCATCCTTCGCGGGCGCTCGGTGTGTTAGGCATGCCCTCGTTCACGGCCTACGTCGGCTTGCTGGACATCGGACAGCCGAAGCCCGGCGAAACCGTGGTGGTGGCGGCCGCCACCGGTGCAGTGGGCGCAGTGGTCGGGCAAATCGCGAAGCTCCAGGGTGCGCGCGTGGTCGGCATCGCCGGCGGGCCGGACAAATGCAGCTACGCGCTCGAACAACTCGGCTTCGATGCGTGCCTCGATCATCGCCAACCGGATCTCGGCAAGCGACTTGCGGCAGCCTCTCCCGAGGGCATCGACGTGTATTTCGAGAACGTGGGCGGCGCCGTGTTCGAGGCGGTGCTGCCGCGACTCAACGTCGGCGCGCGTATTCCCCTCTGCGGTTTCGTCTCTAGCTACAACGACGAGAATCTGCCGCCAGGCCCGAATCGCGTGCCGTTGTTACAGCGCACGCTGCTGGAAAAGCGAGTGCGCTTCCAGGGCTTCATCATCCTCGATCACTATGCGACGCGGTTCGAATCCTTCCGCCGTGACATGGGGGAATGGGTGGCGAAAGGCCAGGTGAAGCTGCGCGAGGATATCGTCGACGGTCTGGAGAATGCTCCCTCCGCCTTCATCGGGCTGCTCGAAGGCAAGAACTTCGGAAAGTTGATCGTGAGACTCCCGACGGAGTAGTCAGTATCTCCACGTGATCGACGCGATGATCGCCTCGCGCGTGCCGATGAACCCGTCGTATTCCACGTTCCACGAGAACTGCTTGTTGATGTCCCAGTTGAACCCGAGCAGCAGGTTCCAGGGGTCCTTGTTCTTCTGCTGCACCGTGTAGTCGAACGTGAGCTCCTGGTCTTCGACGGGGATCCGGTAGGTCCCGGAAATCTGGAGCTCCGACTTGAGGTAGTTGCCTCCCGCGAAGATCGCGAAATTGCCGAGGTCCCCCAGCGCGAAGGTACGTCCGGCACGTGGCGTCACCGTGAAGATGGGGCTTCCCTCGGCGAGCGTGTTGTCGAGGTCGACCCTCGAGTAGTTCAAGGGGATGGTGACGAACCAGCCTTTCCAGCCGCCGGCGAGGACAGCGCCGACGCTCCAGGCGTTCCCGCTGGGCGTGGTGTGGATGGGCAGGAGAAAAGTCTGGTCCTCGAGCCTGTCGCACAAACGCGGCCGAATGAGTCCCGTGCAATCGATACCCATGTGCTCGAGCATGCCGTCGCCGTCGATCAGGAATTCGATGTCCGCGTCGGCTTTGAACGGGCCGTAGGTTGCGTACACGTTCATGAACGGAAAGAGCCAGGCGTCGAGCTTGGCGCTCACGTTGTCGGTCTTGGTCACCGACTTGTCGAAGGTCACGAACTCGAAGGGCGCCTTGTCCCGGCCGTTGATGCCCACCTGCAGTTCGCTGATCAACTGCTCCTGGTCGTTGAACGCGTAGATGAGGCCCGCACCGTACGGCAATGGCAGGTCATAACCCTTGTCGATGACCTTCTGTGCCAGGAAGGGCAGCGCGTAGTTCCACACGCGAGGCGCATCCGCATTCCGTTGCTCCGCCTTCGGAAAGCCGGTGGTCGGAACACTGACGTCGGACACTCCGGCATCGGTCAGGTCGATATTCAGGGAGAAGCTCACCATGCCTGCGGTGGCGGTGACTGCAGCCCCGGTTTCGGAGCGGCTCAGGTATTTGTAACCGGCCTCGGACAGGGAATCCGCCTTGGCTCCCGCATCACCCACGCCGGCCTTGGCGGCAACGCCGAACTTGCGGATTCCTGCGCGGAACCGTTCCAGAGCCTCACGCGTCTCGAGCACCACGAGCACGAGGTCGGTGCCTCCGCCCAGGGCGACGCCCAGATCGACGCGCGTCGCGTTCATGAACGTGCGGCTGCTGGTGGCGTTGTCGACCAGCACGCCGATGCCGTGGGCGCGACCGACGAGCACCTTGCCGCCCGAAATTCTCGCCGTGAAATAGCCGGCGGCCGCACTGAGTTCCTGATCGAGGCCCGGGTTCTCCGCCACGAACAAGGCCTTGATTTCCTCGCTGGATTTCACGATCTCGTCGCGTGTCGAGGCGCGCTGATCGGCCGGAATGCTGCTGCAGCCGGCGGCGAGCGACACCAGCGTCAATGCGACCAGGATTCGAGAGACGTCCACGAGGCCGAACATAGAACCTCGCGACGGGCGCGGCGAGCGTCCCAGGTGCCCATTGACGGGAAGCGCGGTCTTGTGCGTGTCCGTATGAATGGTTCGCGCGAGGTCACTCGTGCCGCAGTGCATCGATGGGCGCGAGATTCGCGGCGCGGCGCGCCGGCAGGATGCCGAACACCATGCCGACGAGCGCGGAGAAGCCCGTGGCGCCGGCGATCGCCCACCACGGCACGACGGGCGGGGGAAAGTGCGGGATCAGCTTGGCCGCAAGCTCGCCTAACATCCAGCCGAATCCGATGCCGATGATGCCGCCGATCACCGCGAGCAGCATCGCCTCGATGAGGAACTGCATGAGGATGAAACGGCGCGGGGCACCGAGCGCCTTGGCGATGCCGATTTCGCGGGTTCGTTCCGTGACCGAGACCAGCATGATGTTCATGATGCCGACGCCGCCAACGAGCAGCGAGATGCCGACCACCGCGGAGATCACGAGCGTGATGGTTCCTGACACGCGCTGAATCATCTCGGTGGCGGTCTTCGACGATTCGATCCTGAAGTCGTCATCATCCCCGGGCCCCAGCGTGTGTGCGCGCCGCAGCTGCACGGCGATGCGGTTCTTGACGTCTTCGACCGCGCCCACATCGTCGACGGTGAGCAGGATCTGCATGTCGGGCTCGTTGTAAGGACTGCTGGTGAGAGCCCTGCCCGTCTCGAACGGAATGATGGCGTAGTTGTCCATGCTGTTGCCGAACATCTCGCCGCGCGCCTCCATGAGGCCGACGACCTTGAACCACTCGCGGCCCACCTGGATGAACGTGCCGATGCAATCTTCCGGCAGCTTGAGATCCGTACGGGCCTTGTCTCCGAGCACGATGACCCGGCGCCGTGAATCGTTGTCGCTGTCGGTGACGAAACGCCCGACGCTGGGATAGGCCTGGTTCGCAAGCTGAAACCAGCCTGTGGTCGCGATGACTTGCGCAGTCGAAGTATTGCTGCCGTTGCGCAAGCCGCCCGGCAGATTGCCTCCCGTGATCGGCGTGACGTTGCTGATGCCGGAGACCCGGTATTTCACCAGCGCGAGATCGTCGGATTTCAGGCGCGCCCACTTGCCGATCATTCGCCTCTCCCGCGTCGTGTCCGAGCGGATCTGCAACGTGTTCCCGCCGATGTTCTGGAACTCGTTCATGACCGATTGAGTGAGGCCCTGGAGCAGCGAGACGATGCAGATGACCGACGCGACGCCGATGATGACGCCGAGCATGGTGAGGAAGCTGCGCATGCGGTGCGAGCGGATGCTGCTGAGCGCGGAGCGCAGGCACTCCTGCACGGCGTAGACGAAGGCCTGCAGCCGGTTTCCTTCGTCTATGGGCGCGCCTTCCGGCGCGACGCCTATGGGTGCGGCGCCGCTCATGCGACCGCCTGCTCGCGATCTTCGACGATGCGGCCGTCATGCAGCCGGATCACGCGATGGCAATAGGCGGCGATGGCCGGATCGTGCGTCACGATGATGATGGTCATGCCCTCGCGATGCAGGTCGCCAAAGACGCCCATGATCTCGCGCGCGGTCTTGCTGTCGAGATTGCCGGTGGGCTCGTCGGCGAGCAGCACGTTGGGGCGGCCGACGAGCGCGCGCGCGATGGCGACGCGTTGGCGCTGACCGCCGGAGAGCTCATTGGGTTTGTGCAGCACGCGCGCTTCGAGACCGACGCGCGCCAGCGCTTCAGTCGCGCGTTCACGTCGCACCGAGGGCGCGAGGCCGCGATAGATCAGCGGCTGCGCCACATTGTCGACGATGGAGGTGCGCGGCATCAGGTAGTAGCTCTGGAAGATGAAGCCGATCTTGCGATTGCGCACGCGCGCGAGCTCGTCTTCATCGAGGCCGGCCACTGCTTCGCCGTCGAGCGTGTACGTACCCGCGGTCGGAAGATCGAGGCAGCCGAGCACGTTCATCATCGTCGACTTGCCCGAGCCCGAAGGCCCGATCAGCGCCACGTATTCATTGCGCTCGATCGTGAGGTCGACGTCTGCCAGCGCGACGAGCGAGGTGGCGCCCATCTGGTATGTCTTGCCGATGCCGTTCAGCTGAATCACGCGACTACTTCTTCGCAGCGGAAGCGAGGTCTTTCACGTTGATGTTCACCTTCTCGCCGTCGATGAGGAACAGCAGCGTCTTGGCCGGACCTACGACGATCTGCTCACCTTCCTTCAGTCCGGACTTGATGGCGATGAAACTGTCGTCCGCGGTTCCCGTGGTGACGGGGCGCTTTTTCGCGCGGCCGTCGGCGTGGACGAACACGCTGGCGACCGATTTTTCCGCCTTGGAAGATTTGTCCGAATTGTCTTCGTAACGCAGGGCCTGGACGGGTACCGCGAGCACTTTGGCGGCGTCTTTTTCCGCCGTGAGCACTTCCGCGCGGCAACTCATTCCAGGGTGAAAGACCACGCCCGAGGTGTTCTCGAGACGGATTCGTACCGGGTAGCTCTTGTTCTGTCCCGCCTGCTGCCGCGGCGCGATGGCCACCTGGTCGACCTTGCCGGTCAAGGTCTTGTCGGGAAACGCGGCAGGCACCACGCGTGCGTCAGCGCCAACCTTCACGTTCGCGATATCGGTTTCGTCGACGTTTATTTCGGCGTCGATGCTGGTGGTGTCGGCGACCTCGAGGAGCACCGAGCCCGCGATGCCGGAGAAACTGGGCACTGCGGTCTGGCCCACCTTCACGTAGATAGCCGTCACCTTGCCATCGAGCGGCGAGCGGATTTCCGTCTTGGCGAGCTGTTCTTCGGCTTGCGCGAGCTGCGCCTGCGACTGGGACAGCTGTTCGCGACTGGTACGCAGGTCCACTTCGGCGAGATCGCGGGCGGACGTCAGGGCCTCGAGGCTGTTGGCGTCGACCATGCCGGTCGCCTTCAGCGATTCGAAACGCTTCACTTTCGTGACCTGCGCATCGTAGTCGACCTGGCTGCGTTCGATCCGCAGCCGCGACTGGCGCACCTGAGCCTTGCTCTGCTCGATGGCCGCGCGCGGCAACTTCGGATCGAGACGCATGAGGAGCTGGTCGCGCTTCACCTCGTCACCCTCCTTCACCAGGATTTCCTGGACACGGCCGGTTACTTCCGGTGCCAGCGTCACCTGGCTTTCATAGGTGAGCGTTCCCGACGCGAGCACGGTCGGGCTCAGCGCGTGTGTAGTGGCAGATTCGACATCGACGACCTTGTTAGCGTCGCTGCGTGTCAGCTTGAGACCGATCGGTACCACGATCAGTGCCGTGATGATGCCCACGGCGATCCATTGCTTTCGAGTCATGCGTTGTCTACCGGAAGGCCAGGAAGGTCCAGATGCCGTAGATGCAAATCCACGGAAGCAGGGTCACGGTCGCACTGAAGAGCCAGGAACGCTGACTCCAGGTGCGAATGCCGATGATCATGAGCGCCCAACTCAGGAATGCCGGAATACCCAGCCCCTCGAACAAGGCGTAACCAGGGCTGTTCACCGGCCGGTGAAGCACGAGCTCGTTCAACGACAGAGGCTGCATGATGCTCGGTGCCAGCTGCGGGGTATCACTCAGGAACATCAGGATCGCCGCGACGACGGTCGTTATCAGGACGGGCATCGAAGCCCAGCAGACGAGCGAAAACCAGTGTTTGAAACCCTGCGGAAGCTTCGTGACCTTGGCGGCCACCAGCAGATAGAGCGCCTCCAGCAGGAAGACGACCGGAAACACGACGAGCGCGCTGATCAATGAACCCCACAGCAGCGTTTTCGGGGTCATGATGGAAAGCGCGGTGGCGCGCTGCTCGTCGGTCATCTCCTGGAACTTCGGCTGAGAGCCGAACACGACTTCCTTGTACCAGTCGATGTCGACGGCGCTGAAGTACCAGTACACGAGGCCTGCGGACGTGAGGACGATGAGCAGCAGCGGAAACCAGAATCGTGGGCGTTCGCGCAGCTCCGCGAAGGCCGCCGATGGGGTCGTCGCCAGGGCGACGGTGAGTCCGAGATTGTTCATGAGAGACCTCTTGCCGGTAATTCTTGTTGTACCACGGAAGTTAGTTGTGATTCCGGACCGCGCAACTACCTGGGTATGAATGGGTCCTTATCAAGCTTCACGCGCGTTTCTATCTTCTCTACCTGGTAAGTCTGAGCGCCTAACATCGGCACGGGCCACTTCACTGTGGATCTGAACGGAATCTGCACACCATCGACCGCCCGATAGTCGGCAAAGCGCACCTCGCATCCGAGCAACCCGATTCCGGGCAGCTCGTACACCTCGTCATAGCCGACCGTCAGCCCGTTTTCGGCGTCCAGGTAGATCAGCCTCTGCCGGCCCAGGGCGGGCGAAGCATGCACGAGGAATACGGATTTGCCGTCCAGCTGCACGCGCCTGAGCACGCGCGCCTGCGCGAATTCGTCGCGCCAGTCGCCCGTCGCGAGCAGCCAGCCTCCGAGCCTCGCCGCGCTCGCCATGCCCACGGGCAGCTCCTGGATCGGCGTTGATGCCTGGAACTGCATCCAGGCCCGGCTGCCCGACGCGATCTGCAGGTTCGTGTTGCCTCCCGCTTTGACTGTCAGGCGTGTTTGATCGT
>Ga0315912_10003250_pt1 | contig 16343 bp, 16 predicted proteins | sample VfabasoilMG_FD_204469 | JGI IMG/M metagenome (GOLD analysis project Ga0315912, IMG submission 204469) | Garden soil microbial communities collected in Santa Monica, California, United States - V. faba soil | ecosystem: Environmental > Terrestrial > Soil > Garden | place: USA: California... | reverse complement strand
AGGGCAGGGTTCCTCGGATCTATCTTGGTTTCAATATTGAACCGGAAGGTGCCCTTGGGAGCAAGCTTGAAAACGTCGTCGAGCGTGGGAATCCGGGTACCTGGAATGGTTTGTTGGCGCGGGAATAAAGGGTTTCGGATGGCGCCGCAGTCCCATTGTTTTAGCTCTTCGAGGGTGGATTGAAAGATGATCGCTTCCGGCTTCGGGCCTTTACAAACTGGCTCGTGCAGCACAGAGTCATGCGAGACAACTACCACGCCGTCTTTGGTGACACCAAGATCCAGCTCCAATACATCGGCACCCTGTTCAATCGCGTATTCAAATGCAGGGATTGTATTCTCCGGACGAAGAGCTCGTGCGCCACGATGGCCGTGTACTTCAATTTTTTCAGCAGCCAGCGCTACACCAGCACCAGCAAGTATCAATAACAAAGGCTTCCACATAGGAGCAGAATACTGGGTCCACTTTTCAACTGCGTTACCGTTGCGTTGCGACGTTGTCATTAACTCTTTTGTTTTAGAATCTACATCTTGTTTCATTTTTCCGGCTGTACTCTGTGAACCATGAAACTCGCTTCAAAAATCCTACTCGCGTCAGTGCTGGCATTGCCGGCCTTCGCTCAGTTCGACACCGCCGAAGTTCTCGGCACGGTTCGCGATCAGAAGGAAGGCGTCCTCACCGCCGCCACACTAACGCTCACGAATCAAGGCACCGGAATCGAGGCAAAAACACAAACCGATTCCAACGGGCATTTCACTTTTTCCAATGTCAAAATCGGCACCTACACAATCATTGCCGAAGCGGTTGGCTTTTCCAAAGCAGAAGCCAAAGATATTACGGTCAGTGTCAGCGCCCGCCAGCGTGTGGATTTGACTTTGCAAGTCGGCACCGTTTCCGAAGTGGTTCAGGTTACTGACGTTGCTTCTGCCTTGCAGACCGATTCCAGCGAGCATGGGCAAGTTATCCGCAGGGAATCAATTGTTGAACTGCCCCTGAACGGTCGGGCTTATTCCGATCTTGCGCTGCTTACCACCGGCGTGTTGAAGTCGCCATCGTCAGGATCTCGCGAAGGTTCGTTTGTCGTGAACGGACTGCGCAGCGTCTACAACAACTACCTGCTCGACGGTATCGACAACAATGCCTACGGCACCAGCAACCAGGGCTTTGCGAATCAAGTGGCGCAACCCTCGCCGGACGCCGTGGCGGAGTTCAAAGTCATTACGAATAACTACAGCGCCGAATACGGACGCAGTGGTGGTGCCACCATTGACGTCGCACTGAAGAGCGGCTCGAATCAGTTTCACGGAACGGCCTACGAATTCGTTCGCAACACTAATCTCAACTCCATCGGATACATTTTCGGCGCGCGGCCTGCCACCTTTAAAAAGCCGACGTTGCAGCAGAATCAATTCGGCTTCACCATTGGCGGCCCTGTCGCGAAGAATCGCATGTTCTTCTTCGGGGACTACGAGGGTTTCCGCGCTCTCGCAAAGACACTCACTTTTGCAAGCCTTCCGACGCCGTCTGAACGGCAAGGGATTCTTCCGGTCAGCGTGGTCAACCCGCAAACCGGCCAGACATACATCGCGGGCACACAAATTCCGATGACGTCGTTTGCCGCCAAAGTTCTCAGTGATCTGCCCGCACTCACAGGCACAGGCCGGTCCAACAACTACCAGCAGCTTTCGCTCGACAGGAACTACAACGACAAGTTCGATGCCAAGATCGACGGCCAACTGACCAACGCCGTCTCCGGCTTCGTCCGCTTCAGTCAGCGCAAGGTAAATATCTTCAACGAACCGGGAATCCCCGGTCCCTCTGGCGGCAACAGCAATGGGTTTACCCGCGTTCTGAATCAACAGACCAGCGCCGCCCTGACCTGGACGGTCTCGCCACAGTCGGTTCTGGAAGGCCGTTTTGGCGTCTCGCGAACCAGAGCCGGCAAAGAGCCGCCACTCATCGGCGGTGCCAGCATGCTTGACACCTATGGAATCACCGGACTGCCAACCACTCCGGCGCTCACCGGTGGACTGACGTCGCAGACGATTTCCAGCTACTCGGGGCTGGGTCGTCAAGCCACCAATCCTCAATTTCAGAATCCTCTCAGCTACGACTTCAAGATCAACTACTCCCGTGTCACCGGGCGCAACACCGTCAAGGTTGGCTACGAGTTCAACAAGATCAACACGGAAGTGAACGATGTAAATCCACTCTATGGTCGTGATACTTACACGGGCGCGTTCTCTCGGCCAGCCGGCTCACCTGCCGATGCTGGCAGCTACTCTCTCGCCGACTTCTACTTCGGGCTTCGCAATCAATACGCTCTTGCTAACTACGTGGTCGGGAACTACCGCCAGAACATGACATTTCTTTACGTGCAAGATGATTACCGCGTTACTTCCAAGTTGACCCTCAATCTCGGACTGCGTTGGGAATACGCAACGCCCCGGGCCGAACGCGACAACGTCCTTTCCAATTTCGATCCTTCCACCAACACGATTCTGCGTGCCAAAGATGGCAGCATTTATGATCGTGCTCTGGTGAATCCGGATCGCAATAATTTTGGACCTCGCGTCGGCTTTGCTTACAGCATCGCCCAGAAGACCGTCGTTCGCGGCGGCTACGGCATGAGCTTCATTCACCAGAACCGCGTCGGCAGCGCCGACCTCCTCGGCATCAACTTTCCGCAAGTGGTCATCGCGACAATCAATCAAACCAATCCAACGGATCCGGCTTTCCGTACCACCCAGCAAGGCTATCCCACCGGCCTCACCGATGCCGCCAATTTCAACGTCGCCAACGCGAACATCGCTTACATCCCAAAAAATTACCCAACATCTTACGTGCAGAGTGTTTTCGTTTCCGTGCAGCGTGAACTGATGCGGAATCTCATTGTGGACATTGGCTACGTTGGCAATCATTCGGTAGCCATCCCGGTGATTGCTGATTACAATCAGGCCAGTCCGCAGCCAACAGCAAGCTCAACCCTTTCACTGGCTGCCCGTCGGCCCATCCAAGGCTACGGTGCCATTACATGGTTCAACCCGGCCGGATTTTCCAACTACAATTCACTCCAGTTGAAAGTAGAAAAGCGGTTGTCTGGTGGACTGTCCTTCCTGAACTCATTTGTCTGGGGCAAGGCCATCGACAACAGCGCGCAGTCGCTCGACACCAACGGTGGCAACGATGCCAGCCCGCAGGATGTCCGCAACATGGCTGCCGAAAAGGGCCTTTCCAATTACGACCAGAAGCTCACCAACATCACCAGCGTCGTCTATCAACTGCCCTTCAGCGGCGGAACCAATCCGGTTGTCAAGGCTGTGGCCGGGGGCTGGCAACTCAGTGTGATCAACAGCGCGCTCTCCGCACAGCCAATCAACTTGAGAGCCTGGGCAGGTTCTATTCCGGCGGCTTTTCAAACTGTCGGGAATCTCTCCGGCTTCCGTGGTGGCGAAACTTTCAGACCCAATGTTTCCGGCCCCGTGCTCGCAGTGAATCCCGCCGATCAAACCAACACCTACTTCAACACCGCCAACGTTTCTCTCCCGACCGACCCCAGCAACCCCTTCGGCAATGCCGGAAGAAACATCACCAGAGGACTTCCCGTCAATCAACTCGACCTGGGAATCCACAAGGCCTTCGAGTTACCCCGCGAAGGAATGGCTCTCCAATTCCGAGCAGAGTTCTTCAACGTTTTCAACCACACCAACTTCACCGCGCCCAACACAGACCGCAATAGCGCGGCGTTCGGCACCATCCGCGGAACCCTGGCCCCACGCCAGATCCAGTTCGCTCTAAAGCTAATGTTCTAACCCCAACCCCACCATCCATCCAACCAAGGGCCGTCTCTCCTTCCCGGATAGACGGCCCTCCCGCCTTCTGAGGGAGCCCATAATAAAGAATCCAATGATTCGCAAGTCTGCATCTGTCATCCCCGTCCTGCTCCTTGCGACGCTTGTCGCCCAGACCGACAAGTGCTGCATTGATCCATGCGATCCGTGAGAAAGCCCTTCAGTCCTCCGAGAACACACCGCGTTATACCTGCATCCAAACCATCACACGCAAACGCTATCAGCCAAAATACCCAAGCAAGGCCAGCAGTTGCGCTCAGTGAAACACAGTCCTTTGTCGAGCCGCGCCGATTCGAATCCAGCGGGATCAGCGAACTACTCGCAGACGGAGCTGCTTCTGGAGGCGATCTGAATTTCTTCATCAGGGACATTTTCGCTGGAGGTGCCGAGCACTTCCAACCCCAAGGTAACGGCCTTTTCAGATTCACCATGCCGCACGCCAACAGCTTCTACAACGGGGAATTCGAGACGCTCGGCACCTCTGCCGAACTCAAGCGACTCACCGTTACCACCGATGAGCCTCAACCCGGAGAAATCTGCCGATTCACCCAAAGCACGCTCTATCAGGCCGGAACGAGTTTCCCCAGCCAAACAAATATGACGCTCCTCTACGCCACAGGAGAAGAGGCGCAGAACGAAACCAAATTCTTGCAATGCAAGGCCACTCCAGAGCCGCCACCGCAGGTATCCACCCCGTCGCAGTTTCCACCAAACATGCCACTCCAAGTCGCCATGGATCAGCCCATCCCTGCCAGAACCGCAACCGCTGGAGACATCATCACCGCAGTAGTCACAAGGGGCTCCTAAAGAATTAAGCAGGGCGACAAGTTAAGCGGCAGACTCCTCAAAGTCGAGCAGTTCTTCTACCCAACCAAACGCTGGGTTATTATGCTGCGGTTCGACACCATAGAGCAAGACGGCGTGCAACAGCCCATGGCCCTGGAAGCAACCGATGACGGCGATAGAAAAGGCCTGATGGCGACACAAGCCCAAACCCACATCAGAGGCGACCGTGCGCGCACGATAACCATCGCCACGCACCTGCTACGTCCGCCGGGAGCTGGTGTGTATGTGTTTTATAACGCGGATGCGCTGGTGTTGGGCAAAAATTTCCGTACGAACGTACGGAGTGGAGGACCAGGTGAATCCCGCAGTCACCGGGATGTGGGCTCGTTCCTGCATCCCGGTGACCGCGCTAGTTAGCTATTGGTGTCACGGCCTTGCTGACTAACGTCCAACCTAACAATCCGAAAGTCGCGGGAGTCAATGGTTTCAGTGGCAAGGAATCCAGCCTGTTGAATCACCGCTTGGGTACGCTTTTCCCGATCATCACGGATCGCCTGTAAAATATCGAACCCCTCTGGTAGCTCATTATCCATGACCCAGAGGCCGCGTTTTTTTCGCATCATGCTTCACCGCCGATATCCCATGATGGCAAACGCCATTCGACATCGCAATCGCTCCAGAACCACCAACCTAAGCGCACCAGCAGTATCCACTAGTAGTGGTAGCGGCAAGCAAGTATTCGGATCTTATCTGGAAGGACCTGATAAATCAACCGATGCTCGTGGTTGATGCGCCGCGACCAGCAGCCTGAGAGTTCATGCCTTAGTGGCTCTGGTTTGCCTAGTCCTGAAAATGGATCTCGTTGCACATCTCGAACCAGTCGGACAATCCGCAACGCTTGAGACCGGTCCTGTTCAATCCACCAAGCCAAATCCTCGAAGGCCAAGTTATCAAATACAAGACTTCTCACAGTCCAAGCTTTTCGATGGCAGCATCAAGCGATAATCCGTCACGGCGCTCTGCTGCCGCTAACAGACGTTGCCTCATGGTCTCCGATCTCAGGAGGTACATAGTCTCCCGCTCTGTGGAGATTTCGCGCCAGAGTTCGATCGGAACTATCACACCAGTCGGTTCGCCAGCTTCATTGGAGACAATTTGGATATCCGTATCTACCATGGTCTCAGTTTACCTCCACTGGCACCTCTTGGATTCATGAGATGATAATTAAACTCAGAGGTTATTCTTTATGCGTAGTTTGCCGTTGTTTTTCTGCCTGTTGTGCGCTGTCCCCGCGTTCTCCCAAGTGGACGCCACTATCACTGGTACCGTCGTAGACGCCTCGGGTGGAGTCATTCGCGGAGCCACCATCACCGTCACTGCCGTCGAAACCGCCATTTCCCGCACAACCACTACAGACGACTCCGGCTCCTTCAGCGTCCCTTCTCTCCGCCCCGGACCCCACGAAATCAAAGCAGAAAAGCCATCTTTCCGCCCCGCCGTCCGCACCGGCATCCACCTCGCCGTCGGACAGAATGCAGTCTTCCACCTCCGTCTCGAACTCGGCGACATCTCACAAGCCATCGTCGTCACCGGCGATGTGCCCGTTATCAACACGACAACCTCTTCGGTCTCCGGCTTCGTCAGCGAACGTGAAATTCGACTCCTCCCCCTCAACGGCCGCAGCTTCGACAACCTCATCACCATCAACCCTGGCACACTCAACTACGTCCTCAAAAGCGCCGGAACCAGCACCAGTAACGGGAACACATTTTCGGTCGGCGGACGTCGGCCTCTTGAAAATCTGTTTCTGCTGAATGGTGTGGAATACACAGGCTCCAGCCAGCTCGCGGTCACACCCGGCGGTGTTAGCGGATCACTCCTCGGCGTAGACGCTGTGCGCGAGTTCAACATCCTCGCCGACAACTACTCCGCCGAATTCGGCAAACGCGCAGGTGGACAAATCACCGTCATCACCCAATCCGGCGGCAATCAGATCCACGGTTCCATCTTCGAATTCCTCCGCAACAGCGCCCTCGATGCTCCCGGCTACTTTGATCAAGGCACCACACCGCCATTCCGTCGCAATCAATTCGGTGGGTCTCTCGGCGGACCCATCAAACGTAACCGCCTCTTCCTGTTCGGAAACTACGAAGGCTTCCGCCAACGGCTTGCTGTCAGCAATGTCGCCGTCGTACCCAACGCGCAAGCGCGCCAAGGCCTGCTCCCCAACGCCAGCGGCACCTACGTTCCCGTAGCAAACCTCAACATCAACATGCTGCCATTCATGGCAATGTGGCCCACAGCCAACGGACCCGAACTCCTCGCCAACGGACTCCCCACAGGAACCGCGCTTTCCTATAACAGTCCGAAGCAGTCTATAAGAGAAGACTTCGGCACCATGCGTTTCGACTACACCCCGCGCGAAGCCGATTCCATCTCCTCCAGCTACACCATCGACGACGGCACCAATGCCTCCCCTCTAGCCGATCCGCTCTTCGGTTCCTACACCGTACTGCGCAGTCAGGTGGCAACGCTCCAGCACCAGCACATATTCTCGCCCAGGACGATCAACCAAGCCACCATCGGATTCTCGCGAGCCGCCTTCAACTACGATTCGTTCGCACTCGGAGCCTTCCCCGAAAGCCTCTCTTTCGTTAAAGGCGCAGGCCCCGGAGGCATCGTCATCGGCGGCGGAGCCACAACCACCGGAGTCGCCGCGCTCACTTCCGCCGGACCGGGTAACGCAGCCTTCGCCTGGAATCGCCGCAATCTGATGACCTACTCCGACAACCTGAGCCTCTACCGCGGCAAGCATCAGATCAAAGTCGGCGTCTGGTTCCAGCGCCTCCAGAACAATGACAATTCCATCTCTCGCCGCGTCGGACAAGCCAACTTCACCAGTCTTACGACGTTTCTCCAAGGAACTGTTTCGAACTTTCAAGCCGCGCCAAATCCAGGTGAACTCGGCTGGCGCAGTCTTTTCGGAGCCTGGTACTTTGATGACAACATCCAACTGCACCGTAATCTGAACATCCGTGTCGGGCTTCGCCATGAATTCTCAACCGGCTGGAATGAAGTGGTGGGCCGAGCGGGCAACTGGATCACCGACGCAAACGGAGTTCTCAATACTGCGCCGCGCATCGCCAACTCGGCATTCACCGAAAACCGCGCCAAACGCCTCTTTGGGCCGCGTGTCGGACTCGCCTGGAATCCCTTCGGCACCGGCAAGACCTCAGTACGCGCAGGCTACGGGCTTTACTACACGATGCTCGATGCGCTGAGTTTCCAACTCAACACCCAGCCGCCGGTCAACGGCTCCATCGCGTTCCCCAACGGGACGTCGCTGTTCTCGATAATCCCTCTGATCCCGGGCGCAACCATTCCCGCGCAATGCGGAGCCGGCGTCACACCCTGCACTACTTACGCTCCACAAGGAGTGCAAGGCGACGCGCACACCCAAGCGGTCAATAAATGGAACTTCAGTATCGAGCAGGAACTCACGCCGGAGACCTCGCTTCGCCTCTCCTACGTTGGATCATTCGGCTACCACGGTCTCCTAAGCATCGATCCGAACGCGATTGCACCGCAGATCTGCGCGAGCGCGGCGGGCTGCACAGCCGGTGGCCTAGGCAACGCAACCTCGCGAAGCACGGTGGCGCAAGGAGCACAGTACATCCCGCTCGGCACCCGACCCAACCCGAACCTCTCCGCCGGATTTTTCTGGTTCACCGAAGGCAACAGCAGCTATAACGCCCTGCAACTCGACATCACCCGCAGGCTCGCGCGCGGATTTCAAATCCGAGGCAACTACACTTGGTCGAAAAACCTCGACATGAACTCAGGACTCACCGGAGCACAAACCAACAATCAAGCGCAGATGGTACTCGACCGTTTCAACCTCCGTCGCGACTGGGGCCCATCGGCACTGGACGCCAAACAACAACTCAGCCTTTCCGGAAGTTATGAACTCCCGTTTGCCAAGCGCAACAGAATTCTAGGAGGCTGGAACGTAAACGGCATCGCGACATTCCTAAGCGGTTTCCCCTTCACCCCGCAAGCCGGTTCCAACCGCTCGGGAGACGGCAACACAAGAAATCCGGACCGCCCCAACTTCAACCCATCCTTCACCGGAGACGTGATCCTAGGCCAGCAGACCCGCTGGTACGATCCCAACGCATTCGTCCTACCAGCCTTCGGAACCTGGGGCAACGTAGGCCGAGGCACCTTCCGAGGACCAGGCTTGGCCAACGTAGATCTCTCGCTGGCAAAAGACGTCCCAGTAGCCGAAGGCAAAGAACTCCAACTAAGAGCCGAGTTCTTCAACGCCTTCGACCGAGCAAACTTCGGTCCACCCAACTCCCTGGTCTTCTCCGGAACCACCATAAGCCCATCCGCCGGCCTAATCACTACAACGACAACCCAAGCCCGCCAAATCCAACTAAGCCTAAAGCTTGTGTTCTAACTAATTGATTCCAAACAATATAAATTAGGGTCAGTCACCTCTGGCACAAATTTTTGCGTTTGCGTAAAGATTTTCAGCTCCCCCACCGATTAGTACCTACAAGGAAGACTTCCCAATGGACGCTGTCATCTGGTTGTTTCTACCGCTCTTCACTGCCGCTGGCTCGGCCCTGCTGGCCTTTTTTATCATGCAGGCTCGTATGGAAGTCGCTGTGTCCAAAGAAAGAGAATCTCTAATCGAGGCCCGAACTATCATCGCCGCAAGCCAGCAAGGCATGGAAGACAAAATCCGGGCAGCCGAAGAAGAAACCCGCCGTCGTTCCATGGATGACTTCATGGCCGACATCCGCGTAGAAGAACGACACTACGTCAAAGAAACAAAGTCCTTGTTCGCAAGCAAAAAGTCCATGGTCCTCCAGGAACGTCTCTTCTTCCGCAACATCCCGCTATCGAACTGGGTAGAACACGAGTTGACCGTCGAAGAGGGCGGCGAAATTCAAGATCCTAGCGCAGCTTCCATCTTCTCAGCCAATAAACTCAGCAGTCCCAAAGAGCCTCAGGCTCCACAAGGAATGGGCCTGTTAAAAGCCATGCCCCCAGTCCGGCAAATGAACGGCTAGGCAAAAAACCCACAAAATCATTGACAGCACCACCTTCAGGTGGTAACATCATCTGAGAAAGGAGTCATCGTGCGTCCAACACTATCTATGTCAACTACAACTGCCAAGGATCAGACGCGGCGCGGGATGGCTCGTTAATTTCTTCCCCCACCTGCGTTAACCAAGTCCACACAACCTAAAACAAGACCAAGAGGAGTCTTATGTCGACCACAGAGGTACTGTGTCGCCATTTCTCCCGTATGGGCGCTCGCCTGAAATTTCAAACAGGTGTGCTGCGTCCGGGGGAGTTGGTGCGTATTGACGTTGACCGCGACAGGAGCGGGGAGTTTTTCGATCTTCGCTGCAAAGACGGAGTGGTTCCAGAAGTATTAAATGTAAACACAGAACTGCGGCATCTGGTGCTAATGGTTCGGGATAGGGGCGACAAGAACAAGTTCCTGCTCGGGCGCGATGAACGCCATTGGTTTGCGGCCGCAGTGCCTGGGAATGGGGTCCATGATGTCCGGACCGCCATCAAAGATCTTAGGCCTGTGGAGGCTGAAGGCCCAGGAGTTATCCGCCAAGGGGAGTGGTTCTTTGTTCCGGTGCGGAATGCCGATCATACAACTGGCATCATCCACAGGAACGAGCCGCTTAGCCGGGGCGCAGGCAGCAAGCCGCACATTTGCGCCGAGCTAATGCGTGCCGGAGGCGAGACCGTGATGGTCTCGCAAATCCGGCCCACTGGAATCCCTGAAGCTGACTACGAACGTCTGATAGAAACCAATCCGAAAGCGCGGCGAGTTCCATGGCGTCGCATGATTCGGGATGCGCTGGTGTTTGCCCGAGGCGAAGTTCGGCACCGGGATCACAAGACCGTGCATCTTGATGGCTGGCATCAGGTGTACATGAACCGGGAGCGATTTGCGAAGCATGCTCCGCAGATTGCGTTTCTTGACTGAATCGAAAGAAGGTAAATGCTTGATGGACACAACAAAGGCCGTGGTGCGCGTAATCGCATCGCGGGAAAACTGGATTGAGGGAGCCGCCGTGCAGCAGTTGGAGAGCACGGCGGCTCTGCCGGGAATGCGTCTGGCTGTCGGATTGCCGGATTTACATCCCGGCAAAGGGAGCCCTATCGGTGCGGCGTTCGCAGTGGAAGGCTGGATTTATCCGACGCTGGTTGGCAACGACATCGGTTGTGGGATTGGTTTGTGGAAGACGGGGTTGAGCGCTCGAAGATCGAAGCGCGAAGCTTGGGCGGAACGGCTGCGCAATCTCGATGGTCCGTGGGAAGGAGATGCCGTGGAGTTTCTGAACGCCCGCGGTGTGGAGGCGGCTGGGTTTGAGAACAGCCTTGGGACGATTGGGAGCGGGAATCATTTCGCGGAGTTGCAGGTTGTCGAGAGCGCCGATTCTGGGTTCGATAGCGACGCCGTTTATCTCTGTGTGCACAGCGGGTCACGTGGATTCGGGGAGTCTATTCTCCGCGACCACTCCGATACGCGCGGTTTGGAGGTTGGGTCGGCGGAAGCCGAGCGGTATTTGTTGCGGCACAACCATGCGCTAACTTGGGCGGCGGTGAATCGTGAGTTGATCGCCGCGCGAGTATTGGCTCGGCTGCATACGCGGGGGGTTCGCATCGTAGATATCTGTCACAACTGGGTGGAGAACCGGGGATGGTGGATTCATCGCAAAGGAGCTGCACCGTCGACGGCGGGTACCGTAGTGATTCCGGGTTCGCGGGGTGCGGCGACTTACCTCGTGCAGCCGCGCGAGGCGGGCGACGTTTCGGCATATTCGTTGGCTCATGGCGCGGGGAGGAAGTGGGCACGCTCCTCGTGCAGGGGACGTTTGGAGAAACGGTTTTCAAGCAAGGATCTTGCACGCACGGAGCTGGGCAGCTACGTGATCTGCGAGGATACCGAGCTGCTCTATGAAGAAGCTCCCCAAGCATACAAGAATATCAGTGTCGTGATTGGCGACCTGGTAGCGGCGGGGTTGGCCGATGTCTTGGCTGTGTTGAAGCCAGTGGTGACATACAAGGTGCGTCGATGAAGAACGAAGTGTGGCTGTATGTTACTGCGGGGCAGGGTCCGGTCGAGTGTGCTCTGGCGGTGGTAAAGGTGATTGGGGAGATTGAGTCGGAGTGCGTTAGGGCGGGGGTGCTGTTTCAAGCCATTGAGATAGAGCCTGGACCGGAAACGGGCACGGCGAATTCCGCGTTGGTCTCGATTTCCGGGGTTGGTGTAGAGGCAGTTGCGAAGTCGTGGGAAGGAACGGTGCAGTGGGTCGCACGCAGTCCGTTTCGGAAAGAACACAGACGGAGGAACTGGTTTGTTGGGGTGGAGGTGGTGGAACCGGTGGAGGAGTCGAGATTTGTGGCCACCGATATTCTGTGGGAGACGATGCGCGCAAGCGGGCCAGGGGGACAGCATGTGAACCGGACAGAGTCGGCGGTGCGGGTTACTCACCGGCCAACGGGGTTGCAGGCGGTGGCGCAAGAGGAGCGTTCGCAACATAGGAACCGGAAGTTGGCATTAGCGAGATTGGCCAAGAAAATTGCGGATATGGATAGGGAAAAGAAGGGAGAAACTCGGCAGAGGATGTGGCGGGCGAATTTGGAGTTGGAGAGAGGGAATGCGGTTCGCGTGTTGCGGACTACTTCCCCAACCAAAGCATCCGCCCGGCCATCACCAACAAAAACACCCCGTAAACCCGCTTAATCATGTGCGGAGGCAGCCCAATCATAATCCGTGCACCAAAATAAGCCCCAATAAAAATACCCGCCGAAATCAGCACCGCATACCGGATCTCAATATGACCTGCCTTGTAATACTGCGCCGCTCCAAGCAACCCAACCGGTGGAATCAAAGCTGCAAGACTCGTCCCAAGAGCCTGTAAATCGCTCATTTCAAAAAAGAAAAGCAGCGCCGGGACAATGATCAGTCCGCCGCCGATCCCGAACATCCCCGAAAACACCCCGGCCACCAGGCCCAATGCGAGCAGTCCAACGGTTTGCATAGCGCTGAGTCTACCAAATAGGGGGTGCCCTGTCATCCATGCCGACACCGTGTTCGTCCTAACTTGTATGATAGGCGTGATGACGGAGCGGCTGCCAGCGGATAAAGCAATGCATGCTGCCGCCGTAGCGCGTGAGTTCGGGTCTTGGATGGCCTCCGAGCAACGCCGCGTATTTCTGCTCTGCTACCGCATCCTCCAAGAGCGCGACGAAGCCGACATGGCCGCGCAAGACACCTTCCTCAAGGCCCATCAAACACTAATTAAAGAGAACGCCGTCAAACTCGACGACCCCTCCAAATGGCTGACACGCATCGCCGTCAATACATGCCTGGACCGTCTCCGCAGCCGCTCCTGGAAAATGTGGAGCCGCCGTCCGGCACCAGCCGACGAGGAACTGATTCTATCGGGAACCCCATCCCTCGGCCCAACCGCCGAAGACCAGGTTTTCGCCAGAGAGATCAAGGGACGCATGGCCCAGGCTCTGGGAAACCTGTCTCCCAGGCAGCGGGCCGTATTCACCTTGCGTCATTTCGAGGACCGCAAGCTCGATGAAATCGCCGACATTCTGGGACTCGACATGGGAACCATCAAAGCGCACATGGCAAGAGCGCTGGCGAAGCTGCGCGTAGAGCTTCAAGACTTGTATCATTTAAACAAGAGGGCAGAACAATGACTGAGCGGCATTGGACCAACGAAGAAATGCTGGCGCACGTTTACGGCGTAGGCCCGGAAGATAACCATCCGGACCGTTGCCTGGAATGTCGACAAGCGGTAAAGAATCTCGAAGCAACGCACGTAAGTATGTTGCCTACGCAAGAACCTGACTATCAGTTTCTAGCCGCCCAACGCCGCGCCATCTATGCACGCATCGAAACCCGGCGTGGCGGCTTCTTTTCGCTCAAACTCACCCATGCCTTCGCCGCAACTGCCATGCTCGTCTGCGGTTTCATGCTCTCGCTCCCAAAACCGGTAGTCACTGTGGATACCGCCGTCTCCCACGAAGACCGTTTCTACACCAATCTGTACGCCGAAATCTCCAGCGACATGCCTTCCGCCGCTGGACCCATTCAACACCTGTTTGAACAGTAATATATGAAACTCAAAGTCCTAGGCTTGCTCCTCGCCATTACCCTCGCCGCCACCGCGCAACGACCGGGTTCGCCTGTCGATGGCCGAGGCAGAGGACCAGCGCCAACCAGCATGTTCCCATGGTGGGAATCTCCGAACGTCACTCGTGATCTGAAGCTTACTGAGGACCAAACCAAACAGATCAAGGACATTCAGGCCGCCAGCCGCACCCAGATCGGCGACTACTTCAAAGCCGCCCAAAAAGCGGATCGCGATCTGGAAGCCATCTACAACGAAGACCACATCGACTGGCAAAGAGCCGCCGACAAGATCGAAATCGTGACCCACGCCCGCGCCGACCTCACCCGCGCCCTAGCCAACCTCAGCCTCAGGCTGCGCAACGTCCTCACCATTGCTCAATGGCAGGAACTTCAACGCCGCCAACCCGAAATGCGCCGAGAAGGCCGCCGCGGCGGCACGCGCTACGACGAAAAGAACCCCTAACTTTCATCCATCTCCAGGCATAGTATACTGACCGGATGGTTGGCCGACTTGTTTTCATACATGTCTCCGACAGCAATAGCATTAGGAGGAAAACATGAATTTTCGTTTGCTCAGTTTGCTGGCGGTTCCCATTCTTGGGATGTTGCCCTTACCCTCTTTCGCTCAGAGCCTTACCAATGAGACTGAATTTCGCGTAACTTTGATGAGTCCTCTCAACACGCAGACCAGTCGTAAAGGGGATACCGTCACCTCTCAGGTCCTCGCTCCTGATGCTTTCAAAGGGGCGATTCTCGAAGGCAAAGTCGAAGAGTCAAAGAGCGGCGGCAAAATCAAAAGCACCTCCGTCCTGACATTCACGTTTGATCGCCTCAACCACAACGGCAACGTAATCACAGTCCAAAGCTCCGTCCAGGAGATGGCGAATTCCAAGGGAGCTAAGAACGTCGACGAGGAAGGCCGCATCATCGAAAAGAAAAATAGCGTTGGCAAGATGGCCGTCGCCACTGGCCTTGGCGCGATTGTCGGTGCTGCCGTCGGCGGCGCTAAGGGAGCCGCGATTGGTGCCGGTGCTGGAGCAGCCGTGGGACTGATCTACGTGCAGACCAAAGTCCAAGGTGCCAACGTTGCGTTTGATGCTGGCAGTGAGTTCATTCTGAAGGTCAAAGAAAAAGGCAGATAAGCTGCGGTGAACAAGTGCGTAAAGTGCGGCGCTGTAAATCCGCCGCAGAGAAAATTCTGCACGCAATGCGGTTCGCCAACAGCGATTGCCACTCCGGCCCCTCACGTCACTGACACAATCGTCCGATCGGGAATAGAGACAAACCCGGCCAAAGCATGCGGCATCGTGTTTGTTGCCGCTGCCATCATTTCCTACATTGGCTGGATTCCGCTGGCAATGCCTGCTATCTTCCTGAACTACTTTGTACCAAAAGGTTATTGCGCCGATCTGACAGTGCAGTCCGCAGAAATGTACACCTGCTCCATGAAGGTTGCCGTGCAATCTCTCATCGCGCCAGTGCTGGTCCTGGTGATCATGTGGGTGGCTAGAAAGTCCATCATGGCATTCGCCCGTCAGGCGATGCAAAAAATTCCACCTGAATATCAGTTCGCCGGACCTCCGCTGATTGCCTCCACCTGCTTCACTATGGCATGGGCCGGAGTTCACTGGGCCACTTCTGACCTGATGGGAATTGTGCCCCACAAGGCCTTTCCCGCCATCATCGCCCTCTACACTTACGGTGTCGGGCGTTTCGGCCCGGACTTCCAAAACCGCTTTGCCGGCGCGTTCGATTTTAGAGACAAGTTCCCACAATGGATGCGCATGGGCGCGCTAATAGCCGCTCCGCTGCTGGTTTCTTTGCTGATCACTGCCGAGTATCGTGTTTCACAAAACGCTCTCAAGGAACAGATTGTTGTGATTCTATCGATGTGCGCAGGCTACATTGTCCTGGCTCCACGAAAGCAGCCGGAATGAGCCAACTTCTTTCTACGCGCGAAAAACTGATGGGTGTCGCACTGGCCTCCACCTCCGGGGCAGCCGTCATGTCGCATGCTTTCGGACCCGTAAAGCTGAACTACGCCACGCCTTTCATCACCCTGCCTGCTATGGCGATTCTGGTGGCCTGCGTACTTCTCCGACAAGGTAAACTGCAACGCCTGCACGTTTTTTCCGGCGTCGTTCTCGCCGGTGCTATCTACGGACTCGCCGCCACCGGCGTCTACGACATCGTTCGGCCCCTTGTGAAATGGATCGCCGGCTATCCCTTCAATCCCTTTCGCGCCATGCCGATTTTCGGTGCGTTGATCACAGGACGCCCGGAAACAGACCCGCTCGCGATCACTGTCGGATGGTTCTACCACTTTTGGAACGGCACCAGCTTTGGCGTGATCTTCGCTCTCCTCCGCCCACATGGCGGCTTAATTCTCGGCACTCTCTGGGGCCTTGGACTGCAAGGTCTGATGATGCTCACTTACCCGAACCTCTTGAAGAGTCGGCTGGAAACGCCTGGCTTCATGATGATGGGAATCATAGGCCACGCCTTCTGGGGAC
>Ga0315912_10003249_pt1 | contig 16343 bp, 13 predicted proteins | sample VfabasoilMG_FD_204469 | JGI IMG/M metagenome (GOLD analysis project Ga0315912, IMG submission 204469) | Garden soil microbial communities collected in Santa Monica, California, United States - V. faba soil | ecosystem: Environmental > Terrestrial > Soil > Garden | place: USA: California... | reverse complement strand
TCGCCGACGAGGGCGGCACGATCACCGCCGTGCTGCAGAAGCTGGGGGTGACCGCGCCCACGCTGTCCAAAGCCGTGGATGCGTCGCTGGCGACACTGCCGCGCGTGCAGGGCGGTTCGCCGTTCCTGGGCCAGGACCTGCGCTCGGTGCTGGACCGCGCCGAGGAGCAGGCCTCGCGTCTCAAGGACGAGTTCGTGAGCGTCGAGCACCTGCTCATCGCGCTCGCCGATCCGGCGCACGCGAATCCCGCGCAGCGTGCACTCGCGCAGGCCGGCGTGTCCGGGGACGCGCTGCTCAAGTCCCTCGCCACGGTGCGTGGCGGCCAGCGTGTGACCGACGAGAGCCCCGAGGACAAGTACCAGGCGCTCAGCAAGTACGGCCGTGACCTCACCGCCGCCGCACGCATGGGCAAGTTGGACCCGGTGATCGGCCGCGACGACGAAGTGCGCCGTGTCGTGCAGGTGTTGTCGCGCCGCACCAAGAACAATCCGGTGCTGATCGGCGAGCCCGGCGTGGGCAAGACCGCCATCGTCGAGGGACTGGCGCAACGCATCGTCTCGGGCGACGTGCCCGAGAGCCTCCGCGACCAGCGCGTCATCGCGCTCGACCTGGGCTCGCTGATCGCGGGAGCCAAGTTCCGCGGGGAGTTCGAGGACCGCTTGAAGGCGGTCCTGAAGGAAGTCACAAACGCCGACAATCGCGTCGTCCTGTTCATCGACGAGCTGCACACGCTGGTCGGCGCCGGCGGCGCCGAGGGGGCGATGGACGCGAGCAACCTGCTGAAGCCCGCGTTGGCGCGAGGCGAGCTTCACTGCGTGGGGGCCACCACGCTGGACGAGTACCGCAAGCACGTCGAGAAGGATGCCGCGCTCGCGCGCCGGTTCCAGCCCGTGTTCGTGGGCGAGCCCTCGCCCGAGGACACGATCGCGATCCTGCGCGGCCTCAAGGAGCGCTACGAGGTGCACCATGGCATCCGCATCAAGGACGCCGCCCTCGTGGCCGCGGCCATGCTGTCGAGCCGCTACATCCCCGACCGGCACCTGCCCGACAAGGCGATCGACCTGATCGACGAGGCCGCCTCGCGGCTGCGCATGGAGATCGATTCCATGCCGGTCGAACTGGACGAGATCCACCGCCGGGTGCGCCAGCTCGAGATCGAGCGCATCGGGCTCGCCAAGGAGACCGACTCCGGTTCCAAGGAGCGCCTGAAGCGGCTGGAGGGTGAACTCACGCGGCTCAAGGGTGAGATGAGCGTGCTCGAGGAGCACTGGAAGAAGGAGAAGTCGGCCGTGACGCGCATCCGTGAGCTCAAGGCCGAGCGCGAGCAGTTGAAGCTCGCCGAGGCGCGCGCCGAGCGGCAGGGCGACCTCGAGACCGTGGCGCGCATCCGCAACAACGACCTGCTGCTGCTGCAGCGCCAGCTCGAACAGGAGACCGCCCGTCTCGCCGTGATGCAGCAGAAGCAGCGCATGCTCAAGGAAGAAGTGGACGAGGAGGACGTGGCGGAGGTGGTCGCCAAGTGGACCGGCATCCCGGTCTCGCGACTGCTCGAGGGCGAGATGCAGAAGCTCGTGCGCATGGAGGAGCGCCTGCATGCGCGGGTGGTGGGGCAGGACGAGGCCGTGCGCGCCGTGTCCGAGGCCGTGCGCCGTGCGCGCGCGGGCCTGCAAGACCCCAAGCGCCCCATGGGCTCGTTCCTGTTCCTGGGACCCACCGGCGTGGGCAAGACCGAACTGGCCCGCGCGCTCGCCGAGTTCCTGTTCGACGACGAGCGCGCCATGATCCGGCTGGACATGAGCGAGTACCAGGAGAAGCACACGGTCGCGCGCATGATCGGCGCGCCCCCGGGCTACGTCGGCTACGAGGAGGGCGGTGCGCTCACCGAGGCGGTGCGGAGGCGCCCGTACGCCGTGGTGCTGCTGGACGAGGTCGAGAAAGCGCATCCGGAAGTGCTCAACGTGCTGTTGCAGCTCCTGGACGACGGCCGGCTCACCGATGGCCAGGGCCGCACCGTGGACTTCAAGAACACGCTCGTCATCATGACCAGCAACCTGGGCTCCGAGGCCATCCTCGAGTTCGGGGAGCGTGACCGTGCCGAGCTGGAGGCGACCGTTCAGCGGGAACTCCGCCAGCACTTCCGGCCCGAGTTCCTGAACCGCCTGGACGAGATCGTGGTGTTCCGCCAGCTCACGCGCGAACAGATCCGGCACATCGTCACGCTGCACGCCGAGTCCCTGCGCCAGCTGCTGCACGAGCGCGGCATCACGCTCGTGCTCGGCGACGCGGCCGTGGATGCACTCGCCGAGGAAGGCTACGACCCGCACTTCGGCGCGCGCCCGCTCAAGCGGACGCTGCAGCGCCGCATCCAGAACCCACTCGCCATGAAACTGCTCGAGGGCGCGTTCAAGTCCGGAGACACGATCGAAGTGGCCTACCGCTCGGGCCAATTCGAGTTCCGCGCCGTGAAGCCCGCGCGCACCCCGCAGGAGGCCAACGCATGAACAAGAAGCTCGACACGTCCAGCAAGATGGGCCGCATCATCTACCAGATGAAGGACGTCTCCGTGCGCATGAAACCGGAGATCCGTGCGATCGTCATCCGCATCTTCAACACGGTGGAGGCGAACCAGGAGGACACGTCGCTGCGCTTCAAGCTGCGCGACGACCTCGACAAGATCGGCCGCGAGCCGCAGCTGGCGGGGCTCGCACGGCAGCTGTTCAAGGAGCTGCCCCAGACCTGAGCGGACGCGCCGCGTGACGCGCGTCTAGCGGTAGAGCGACTTCACCGCACCCCAGGTCGAGTTCCTGGCCGGCGTCGCGGCATAGCAGCTCGTCACGCCGGAGCCGCTGATCACGCCCGTCCCGCCCTGCCAGGTGACCAGGGCATCCGCGGCACCGCCGCCGAACTGGTGCAGGAACAGCAGCTGGTCGACTCTCGGGTCCGGCGACGTCATCCGGAAGCTCTTGAACGCGAGACACGCACCGAGCGTGCATCCCCCGCAGGCGCCGCTGCCGACCGTCTTCTGGTGATTGATGGAGAGCGTGAACGCGTGATACTCGTGCCCGGCGAGCACCGGTGCGGAGAGCCCCTCCGGCAGGGTATGCACGCCGAGGATCCTCGCCGAGTTGGCCGTGTTGAAACCGATGATGAACCCGGCGAAGAGCCCACCCGCCTGCGAATCGTCCCACTCGGTGCACGCCACCGCGGACGCCGGGGGTTCGCTCACCAGGCCCAGCGAGGCCGGCCGGCAGTTGCCGGGATTCCCGAATCGCCACCAGTCCGCGAGCGTCGTCCCGGCGGTGGCGAAGTCCACGACGAACTCGTCGCCGGTCATCGTGAAGTCGGTCCTCGGGACGAATGACGCGACGAGCAGCTCCGAACCGCTGTTGCGGTCGCAGGCGAAGACGCGGTTCTGCACACCGCCGTCGCCCCAGCACTCGTTCCAGCGCAGGTTCACCTCGCCCGCGCGTGCGCGCGGGCTCACGACGAGCGCGAGTGCGACGGCAACGGCGAATGGGCGGATCAGCAAGATGCGGAGCGACATGCCGGGCTCCCTTCCCCGGTGCGCGTCAGGCTCGGGAGCGTGGGTGGGAACTCCGCGGGCTCTCGACGGCGAGGCCACAGCCCACATGTTAAGACAGCGCTCCCCGCGCGGTCAGCGGGTATCTGCGCAGGTTGAGGCGGGACTCAGGCGCCCGGCTGCGTCCCGTACCCGCGGCCGGCCTGCGGCCGGTAGAAGACGACCTGGTTCTTGGGCGGGTGCTTGGCCTCGAGCAGTGCCTGGTTCGCGAGGCGCCACAGGTCCTGGGGATTGTCGGCGTGATCCGGGAACATCGCCACGCCGGCACTCACGGTGACGTTCACGCGATGGGCGCGGCCATCCAGGCCCTCGAGCCGGATGCCCGTGTCCTCGACCGCGGCGCGGAGTCGCTCGGAGATCGCGAGCACGTCGCCTTCGACGACGGGCGGGGTCAGCAGCACCGCGAACTCCTCACCGCCCCAGCGCGCCACGGTATCGAACGGTCGCACGCCGGCACGGAGTGCGGCCGCGACCTGCACCAGCACCTGGTTGCCGGCCTCGTAGCCGAACGACGTGTTGAACGACTTGAAGTCGTCGATGTCGCAGATCATGAGCGCCAGCGAACTCTGCTCGCGCTGGGCACGCGCGATCTCGTTGCGGATCTGCAGGTCGTAGTACGAGCGGTTGTAGGCGGTGGTGAGCGGGTCCACGAACACCAGCTTCTCGATCCGCGCGGCGCGCTCGAGCACACCGCCGGCGAACTCGGCGAGCAGCGCGATGAGCGCCAGGTCCGCCGGCCGGAAGGGCTCGGGCTCGGGGCCCAGCACCTCGAGATGGCCGAGCGGCTGGCCGTCGCTGCCGGTGACCGCCACCACCACGAGCGAGCGCGCGTTCGCGGCGCGCGACGCGACGGCGAGCGAGGAGGAGCGCTCGGTATCGGGGCAGTAGAACAGCATGCCGTGGTGCTGCAGTGCATCCTCGGCCAGCGAGGCGTCGAGCGGCTGGGTGTCAGGCGCGCCGGGATCATCCTCGTCGCGAGCGAAGTAACGCACCTGATCGGATCCCAGCAGCTCGCGCCCCGCCTGGTCGAGTTGCTCCCGCAGTCCGGCGCGGGTCGTACCGGTGCGTGGGTCGGAGAACGTGAGCGGGTCGTCGAGTCGCACCAGACGTCGAACCTGGTCGAGCCGAGCCGGCGCCCGCATCGGCAACGCGCTCTTGGCGACGATGGTGACGCCGTCGCGCACTCGCGGCCCCGGCAGTTGCAGCGTGATGACGTCGTGTTGTCCGCGCGGCTGGTAGCGCACGGTGGGGCTGCTGGAGAGCGACTCGCTCGGCAGGCGCTTGAGCGCTCCCTGCTGTTCGAGCAGGTCGATCGCCCGCATCGCGGCGCGCTCGACCTCGATGGCGATCCCCGAACGCAGCGCCCGCTGCACCCGCAACCGGTCCACGGAGGGCAGCTCATCCACCGGCAGCAGTCGTTCCAACAGGTCGCGGAAACCGATGTGCTGCTGCTTCATGGGCGCACCAGCCTCCTTGCGGGCTGCCCAGCCACGGTGGATCGGCCTGGAGACACGGGGGGACGGCCTCTCGAGGGGGGTGTCGAGCGCGGTGCGAGGACACGAGCAGGAATTGTGGAAAAGTCTAACACACGCGCTTGCACCGCCGACGCGACGGGTTGGCAATTCTGTTCCGAGACTTTGACACCCGCGTGATACGCCGAGCATCGAATCGGCCGAAGCTGCCTTCGGCAACGAGGAGCCGGGACCACCCGGGCAGTCGGCTGCACGAGACTGCACGACCGAGCGGTCAGCGGCACCGCGCACATTCGCGAGGGTTGGATCTCGTGAGACTGCTGACCGGGATGCTGTACATCACACTTGCGCTCGCCGCCTCGCCGGCGCACGCCGATCCCTCGTCGCTCCCGAACGCCTCGCCGCTCTCGCGCGTGCACGCCGCGAATCCCGGCCGAAGCGCACCGCGGCACCCCGCACGTGACCACCGCGCGCCGCGTGCCCACGCCGCGCGCCCGGTCCGGATCGCTCGCCGTGAGGCGAGCGGCGCTCCGGGCCAGAGCGCGGGCAGCTCGCCGACGGCCGTCGTGAGCGTGAACACGCACTTGCACAGGGATCGCGCGGCGAGCCGACGGCCGCTCCCCGAGCACTCCAGCGCACCCCATCGCGTGCGCTCGGCGCATGCCGGCCGAGGCCCCCCGGCGCCGCGGCCTCGCCCGCAACACGGCCGCACCCCGCTGCAACCGCGTGCTCCGCGCATGCTTTCCGGAGCCTCCTCGCGCGCGTTGAGTCGAGCTTCCCGCCGCCGGCCCCGCCCGGCTTCCGGAGCGCGCCCCCGCGCCGCGCGCGTCCACGCCCGCAAGACCGCTCCCGAGTCGAGTGATGCCCGACCTCCTCCGGCGACGGCGACGGACCCCACTCCAGGCACGATCGCATTCCCGCAGCACCGATCGGCGCGGACCCTCCGTCCGGATCTCCGCGTCGCTGGCGCACGGGATCCGCCGGCGGCTGCGCGAGGCGCCCGCCCGCGGAACGCCACCTCCTCGCGTCTGTGGAGACCTCATATGAAGCGCCCGTCCATGGTCGTTCCGGCCCTCGTGGCCCTGTTCACCACGTTCTCGTTCGCCGCCTCGTTCGCGCAGTCCACGCCTGCGCCCACGGCGGCCCCCGCCACGGCGGGAGCGGCGGCGAAGTCCGAGACCAGCACCAAGAAGGCCGCGACGTCGTCCACCAAGTCGGCATCGCACGCCAGCACCGCATCGCACTCGAGCAGCGCCTCCAAGGCCTCGACCACTCCGATGCTGGACATCAACTCCGCTTCCCGGGAGGAGCTGGCCAAGCTGCCGACCATCGGGGACGCACTCGCGGACAAGATCATCGCCGCGCGGCCCTACAAGAGCCGCAAGGAGTTGGTCTCGAAGGGTGTGCTCACTCAGAAGGAGTACGACAAGGTGCACGCCCACCTGACCGCGAAGCAGAACTGACCGCCCCGGCCGCGTGCGGAACACGCGGCCGCTGAACGCGACGTGGACCCGGCGCCGAAGCCCGGCGCCGGGCCGTCGCGGCCGCCGTTCGACCGCGTCCGCTCACGGGGGACGCCACCGGAGGTGCCCCATGGATCGCAGGCTCGCCCAGCCGGCGCGCGCGTGGAAACGCCGCGTGCTCGCCATCGCCGTGGCCGGGATGGGCGTGATCGATCTCGCCTCGGCGGCGCTGTCGCACCCGAGTGACCGGCTGCGCGCGCTCCATCACCTGGTGCCCAGCGAGGTGCTCGACACCAGCCGCACGTTCACGCTGCTCGCCGGCGCGCTGCTGCTCGTGACCGCCTGGGGGCTCGCACGAGGCAAGCGCCGCTCGTTCGTCTTCGCGCTGTTCCTGTGCGCGGTCTCGGTGCCCGTCAACATGCTCAAGGCGTTCGACCTCGAAGAGGCCACGGTCGCCGTGGCCATGATGTTCGCGCTCGCGCTGAGCAGTGATGCGTTCCGCGTCGGCAGCCGCGCGGTGCGCTGGTCCGACCTGCGCTCGAGCGCGACCTGGGCGGTGGCCGGGCTGCTCGTCTATGCGTTCGCGGGAAGCGCATGGGTCGGCCACCTGATGGGCCGCCCGCTCTCGCCGCTCATCGCCTTCCGGGAGGGCAGCGCCTGGCTGTTCGGCACGGGCTCGCCGGGGGATGTCATGCCGAACGATCTCCCGCACGGCTTGCGGCGCATCGCCGAGTGGTACCTGCGTTCGCTGCCCACGCTCGGCATCACCCTCATGGTGAGCCTGATGATCCTCGCGCTTCGTCCCGCGAGCCGGCGGCGCCGTGAATCGCTCGCTCACGACCGCGCCGGGGCGATCGTGCGCGAGCACGGACGCGCGACCGTGTCGGCGTTCGCGCTCGGGCCCGGCGCCGACTGGTTCTTCAGCCGCACCGGCCGGGCCATGATCGCCTACCGCCAGGTGGGGGATGTGCTGCTCGCGATCGGCGATCCGATGGGCGCTCCCGAGGAGCTGGCGCCGCTGCTGCGCGACTTCGCGGCCTTCGCCGAATCGCACGACTGGAAGGCGGCGTTCTACCAGGCCACGCCCGAGACCCTGCCGCTGCATCGCGAACGGGGCTGGCGCACCGTGCACATCGGCGTGGAGCCCATTCTGGAACCCTCCTCGTTCACACTCGCCGGTGCGGCGATGAGCGATGCGAGGCGCGCCGTCCAGAAGGCGCTGCGCGCCGGGCTCGAGGTGCACTTCTTCCACCCGGGTGAGCGGCGGTTCGAACCGGGCACCCGCGATCATGCGCTGTTCCACCAGCTCCAGGAGATCTCGGCGCAGTGGTCCGCGGCGCACGCCGGCGGCGAGATGGACCTGGGGATGGGCCGGTTCTCCGCCGAGCGGCTGCAGCAGGCCTGGCTCGCCGTCGCCGTGCATCCGGCCAGCGAACGCGCCGTGGCGTTCGTGACCTGGGAGCGCGTGCCCGCCCGGCACGGCTGGACACTCGACCTGATGCGCCGCCGAAGCGATGCGCCGCTCGGTGCCATGGAGCTGCTGGTCGTGCGTTCGGTCGAAGCCGCGGCCGTGCGCGGAGACGCGATGCTCTCGCTTGCGCTCTCGGCACTCGTGCTCGCCCCGGGGGAGGCCTCCGTGCAGGAGGATTCGGGAGCGGAACGCGCGCGCGAGTTCCTCCGGCAACGGCTGGCGGGCTTCTACGACTTCGACGGGTTGTTCCGCTGGAAGCGGAAGTTCTCGCCCCGGTTCGAGGATCGGTACCTGGTCTGCGCTTCGGCGTTCGCGTTGCCCGTCGTGCTGCTGGCGCTCGCACGCACACAGGCCACGGGCGGCTGGGGCCGCTGGCTCCAGCATGTGCTCGCGCGCCGCTCCCCGAGCCCGCGCCCGGCCGAGGCGCGGAGCACGGCGTGAAGCCGCTCGTTCGCGCCGCGTGGCTCGCCGGGCTCGCCCTGCTCATGCCGGCGGTCTCGCCGGCGGGCGGGTCGGGGCGCGATCTGAGGCTCGCCTATCCCGCGCCGGCGCTCGGCCAGCGCGCGCGCGACGTGCGTGTGCACCTGCCGCGATCCTATGACGAGCCCGGTGCGAGCGAACGCCGCTATCCGGTGGTGTACTTGCTGCACGGATTCCCGGGCGGTTCGGGTGACTGGCTGCGCCGCGCGCACGCGGGGGAGATCGCCGACTCGCTCGCGGCGAGCGGCCTCATCCCGGAAGTCATCCTCGTCTGCCCCGAGGGGAGTCGCGGGTTCTTCGGACGCACCCTGTGGGCCGACCGCTGGGACGGGAGCTTCCCGCTCGCTCGCTCGTTCGTGGATGACCTGGTGCCGTGGGTGGACGCCACGTTCCGCACGCGCGCACGCGCCGAGGATCGCGCCCTCATCGGACTCTCGGATGGGGCCACCGGAGGGCTGGCACTCCTGCGCGCGCACGCCGCGGTGTTCTCGGCCTGGGCCGGGCACAGCGGTGACTACCGGCTCCGGATGGACTTCGGCATGCGATCCGTCGTCGGCCCGGAACCCGCCGGCACGCAGCGGCTCCAGACGCTGAGCCCGTTCGCGAGCCTCCGCTCACGTGACGACGTGCCCGCCGGCGCGCGGCTCTACCTCGACTGCGGTCGCGAGGATGAGGACATCGCGGACAGCCGCGCGCTGCACGCCCGGTTCGACTCGCTGGGGATCGCCCACACGTGGAACGAGTTCGAGGGCTCGCACACCTGGGACTACTGGCGGCGGCACCTGCAGCAGTCGCTGGTCGCGGTCTGCCGCGGCATGAGCGAGGCGCGCGTGGAAGCCGGCACGCTCACGCGCGACCCGCTCGTGCGTTGACGCGAGCTAGCGGACGACCGCCACGCGCGAGATCGTGCGGTGCTCGCCGGCGCGCAACACGATGAAGTAAAGCCCCGCGGGCAGCCGGTTGCCGCGCGAGTCGCGCGCGGTGAACGGCACATCGAACGTGAGCCGGTCGAGCGTGCCGCTCCACAGCGTGGCGAGTTGCCGGCCGTTCGTGTCCACGAGCGTGACCTCGCCGGGCAGTCCGGTGGCATACGCGGCACTGGAGGCGCGGGCTCCCGCCGGCAGCGCGGCCGTCACGCGCACCGTGCCGCGCTCGCGCAGCGGGTTGGGGCTCATCGAGGCCGAAAGGCCCGAGGCCGCGCGTTCCCCGATCGTGACCTCGAACGGCCCGAAGCGGCGTCGCACGCCGTCGGGATCGGTGACGTCGAACAGGTAGTAGTAGGTGGCACCCAGCAGCGCATCGCGGTCGAGGACATAGCAGTCCCCGGTGCACAGCGCGTCGCGCTCGCCGATGACGACACCCGCGGCGCCCTCGACGGCCGAGCGCTCGACGGAATAACGAGAGCCGTTCCAGCTGCCCTCGAGGGTGATGCGAGGCATGCCGTCCAACAGCTCCGCGCGCACGCGCGGGCCCGTGGCGTGGGCGGCGAACGGCCAGGCCAGCAGCAGCACGGTGATCAAGGTGGGGGCGATCGGTCGGAGCTTCATGGTCAGGTCCTCCGGTCAATCGTGTGGCGGCGCATCGCGGCTCCCCGGCGGCCGCGCTCGACCCGGGCGGGGCCGACAGGCCGTGTCCGATACTACCCCGGAGTCACGGAGAAGTGAGCAACAGAAGTCGGGTTTCGAGCGGATCATCCGGCACGCCGCGCGGCCGTGCGGATTCCCGCCGCGAGCGTCGTATTCGATTGCCCGGCAGGGGGATTCGCGCTTGACGCTGGCCGCATCGCTCACTAGTTTGCGGAGCCTGCCCCACATGCTCCACTCACGCTGGGACCACGCCATGCGCCTCACCGAGCTCCTGAACGAGAAGGCCATCACGACGCGGCTGCGTGCGCAGAACAAGCGCGATGCGATCGCCGAGCTCGTGGGGCTGCTCGAGTACGCGCACGACATCGACTCGCAGGGGGAGATCCTCGACCGCGTGTTCCGCCGCGAGGCCATGATGAGCACGGGCATCGGCAACGGGGTGGCGATCCCGCACGGCAAGGCCCGGCTCGTGGACCGGTTGGTGGCCGCCTGCGGAGTGTCGAGCGATGGGATCGACTTCGAATCGGTGGATGGCGAGCCCGCCACGCTGTTCATCCTGCTGGTGGCACCCGAGAGCGGCGGCGCCCTTCACGTGAAGGTGCTCGCCAACATCTCCCGCCTGCTCAAGGAAGAGTCCGTGCGCCAGTCGCTGCGTGAGGCCGCGAGCCCCGAGTCGTTCATGGCCGCGCTGCGCGCCGCCGAGGCCGTGCACATCCCGTAGTCCACCCGCGCCGGCCGTCGGGCGCTCCCCGCGCCTCGGCCCGAGGCACGCCATGCACCTGCTCGAGGCCTGGACCTCTCTGGGGCCCCTGCACCTGGCCCGGCTGCTCGCTCTGCCCGGGGCGATCCTGGTGGCCACGCTGTTGCCCGGGCGCGTGCCCGCGCGCGGTGCGGCCCTGGTGGGTGCCGCTGCCGTGCTGTTCCTGGCCGAGATGGACGTGGACTGGTGGATCCGAGGCGCCTGGGTGCTGGCGTGGCTCGCGATCGCGTGGCAGGCGGGGCTCCCGGAGCGGCCCGACCTGCTGCCGCGCGGCACGCGGCGTCGCGGGTTCGAGGCGGGCGCGGTCGCGTTGCCGCTGGGTCTCGCGCTGCTGGCGCTCATGCTCGCCGCCGTATGGCGGCAGGCGTTCCAGCCCGAGGACGCTCGTCGTGCCTCGCTCGGCGCGTTGCTGGTGGGGCTCGGCCTGCTCCACCTCATGATGCGGCGCCACGTGCGCCGGGCCGCAGTCGCGATGGGTTCGCTGGGGGTGGGGCTCGAACTGCTCACCGCCTCGGCGCGCGCACTCGACGTGTCGCATGAGGGTGCACCCGCCGGCTCCGCGCTGCTCGCCACCGCACTCGCGGCCACCATCGTCACGCGCATCGCCGAGGGCCGCGAGCGCTACGCCGGCTCGGCGTTCGTCTCGGACGCGCACGAGCTGCAGGACTGATCCGTTGCCCGGCCCGCGCATCCGCATCCCCGCCAGCTACGCCGGGGCGATCTGCGCGTCGGCCGGCATCCTGCTGCTCATGCTCCCGGGCGTGGCCTGGGCGGCACTCGGATTGGAGCTGGTCGCACTCGCGTTCTGGCTGTGGGCGCGTTCACTGCCCGACAGCGGCGAGCAGCTCGCGCGCTGGAGCTGGCTGCGCCGGCCGGCCATGGCGCTGTGGCTCGCCTCGGCGCTGTTCCTCGCCCTGCCCCAGCTGCACAACGTGTTCGCGCCGGTGCCGGTGCCGTCGCCCACCGATGTGTTCCTGCCGCCCACACTGCACGTGGCCCCGTTGCCCATGTCGCGAGACCCGATGCTGCTGCTGCGCACGATCGCGTCGCTCGCGATCCTGTGGGCCGGGCTCGAGCTCATGGCGGCGCTGCCGCTGTCGCGCCCGTTCCCGGATCTCACCGGTCCCGCACGTCCGGTGGGACCGTGGCTCACCGCGCTGCTGCCGGTGACCGGCTTCCTCGTGGTGTGGCGGCAGGCCGAGCTGTGGGCGGCGGCACCGCTCGCACGCGAGATCGCCACGCTCGCGTTGATGATCGCGCTGGTGTTGTCGTCACTGCGCGCCTACAGCCGGCGCTCGCTCACTGCCACCCTGCGCTGGCTCGTGGTGTACGACTCCGCGCTGGCTTCGCTGCTGGTCACGCGCGACGTGGTGCCGGGCAGTGTGGCCGCATTGCTGTGGCTGGGGACCGCGGGCGGGAGGCTCATCTCGCTCGCCGGCGAGCTCAAGACCAAGGCCGCCCGGCGCGGGCCGGCGCTGACCCGGCTGTGGCGCGTGGCGGGCTGGCTCGCGGGCACGTCGCTGGCGTGGCCGCTGCTCGCCGACGCCGGGTTCTCCGACCAGCGCTTCCATCCGCTCGAGTACGGCGTGCTCTCGGCACCGGTGTTCCTCGCCAGCGTGCTCTGGCTCCTGCGCGTCGTCGAAGCCCCCGAGCGACGCGCCATGTCGCGCCCGGAGGATCACGCACCCTTGGTCTCGCGCATCGGCGCCGTGGTGACGTTGCTGTTGGGCCCCAGCGCGCTGGTGTACGCGTGGTGGAACGGCTTCTCGGTGAGCCCGCTGGCGGCAGTGTTCGCGATCCTGCCGCCGCTCTCCGCCTGGTGGCCCGTGCGCCGCATGCTGCCGGCGCCCGGCGGACCGGCCCCCGAGACCACACCCGGGGGCACGCGCGATTTCGCACTGTCCACGTTTCGCGCCGTCACACTCATCGAACGCCAGCTCGCCGCCGCCATCGGCGGGATCGCACGCGCACTGGGTGCCCCTGCACGCGACCTGCACTCCGGCGACGCGCAGGAGTACCTGCTGTTCCTGGTGGGTGTGGCGGTGCTGGCCCTCTTGCTGCCGGTGCTCCGATGATCGCGCTGCCCGTGCTGGCCGGTGCCCTCACGCCGTGGCTCGTGCCGATGGCGGCACTCGCCGCCGCCACGCTGGTGCGCCGTGCACACGCTCGGCACTCCGAGCCGCAGCCGTGGGTGGATGCCGGCATCGCCACGCTCATGCTGGTGCCGCTCGCCGCGATCGTGGCGTGGCCGGGCACGTTCACGCCCGCGCGCGCGGCGATCGCCGCCGGTCTCTCGGTGGCACTGCTCTCGCACGACCCGCGCGACCTGCCCCAGACCGAGGTGGCCCTCAAGATCATGTGGGTCCTGGCGGCGGCGTTCGCGCTGTCGTGGGCCGGCGATGCACTGCTGGCGCTGGCTTCGGGCAGCGCACGGCCGCGCGAGCAGTGGCCGGCGCTGGCACTCGCACTCGACCCGTACGCGCTCTGGAGCGCGGCGCTGTCGCTGTCGCTGCTGGCGGGCCTCGTGCTGCTGGGAGGTGCTCCGTTCCACTTCTGGCCGGGCGACCTGTTCCACGGCGCACGCCCGCACCTGGCGCCGCTGGTCGCGGCCACGCTGCAGATGGCGGGTGCGGTGTGGCTGCAGCGCCACCTGGACGGCGTCACCAGTTTCGGTGGCGCCGCACAGCTCGTGCGCGCATTGCTGACGCTGTCCGCGATGGTCGCGCTCGCGGGGGGTGCGGCCACACTCGGCTACCAGTGGCGTCCCGAGCGCCGCGTGGGCGCGCTCGTGAGCCTGCAGGGAGCCCTCATGCTGGCCTCGCTCGCGGCGGCGCCCACGCGCACGCCGTTCGCCGAACACGGCGGCATCTCGGCCTGGGCCGGGCACCTGCTGCTCGCCTCGACCGGCGCCAGCATCCTGTCGCACTTCCTTCCCGCGGCGGCAGGTCCCGCCGAACGTGCATCGGTGCTGTTCCGCCGCCATCCGTGGAGCGGGGCGGCCGGCGCCTACGCACTGCTCTCCCTCGCGGGCGCACCGGGCACGCCGGGCATGTACGTGTGGCTGGATGCCGCACGCACGCTCGCCGACCTCAAGCACCCGGGATTGCTGTTCGGGGTGGCGCTCGCGTGGCTGGCCGCGTTCAGCGTGGCCGCGAACGAGATCCGGCGCGCGTTCGGCGCACCCGATGGCTCACCGCCCCCGGCGAGGCCGGTACCACGCTCGCTGCGCACCGCGCTGTGGATCTCGTGCCTGGCGTTGATCGCACTGCTGGTGGTGTGGAGTCGTGGCGCTTGATCGGCTCGGCCGGTCCTGCGCCTGCACTCGCCGCGAGTACTCCCCAGCTCGTCGACCAGCCTCACGGACGGAATGAGCACGGAAGTTCCGCCATCGTGGAAACCGGATCGGGCCGACGTGCCGTCGTGCGAGATGTCCAGGCCACCGTTTAGTCGGATGCGATGAGTTTCCGGCCATACAGAACGGAGCTGGGTTGGATTCCCCATTCGGCGGCATGACGAGCCGGAATTCATAGGCTTGGGCTCCGGCCGAACACTCCGGCGCGGTAGTACTTGTAGCCGCCAGTCAATACGCCTAAAATTGCTGCGTCGTGGGTCCGGTGGTGGAGCCCTCCATCGCTGCCCACGATGGCTCGATGAGCCTGCCGGATCCGACGCCGGCAGCTGAAGTGCGGATCTTCTCTTCGCGAGCGCGCCCTGCAGAGCCGCGATCGTGGAAGGGGTCCGAGAAGCACAGTCGGTGCGCGCACTCCAGGGGCGCGCCCCGAACGACCCATCCCCTGGTCAGGCTGAGAGGGCCGATTCCCATGAGCTGTCGCCCGGGCCATCCCCACCCCGAGCTGCGATTGAACGTGCTTGCGTCCGGGCTCCTCGGCCTTGCCCTGGCCGCCTGCGCGCCGGCTGAACGGCCCGCTGCCGGAGGGTCTGCGGGAACCGGCGACTCGGTCACGTTCGCCTCTTCCCAGGACTGGAACCTCGAGGCGAAGAACCTCGCGGCCCGAGGCACGCATCCGTTCCACTCCCCGCTGCAGCCCGGTTTCCGGTATGTGCTGGAGGAGGGCACCGACCCGGAGCAGAAGGGTCGCGTCGAGGTGATGGTCCTGGAACAGACCGAGCCGTTCGACGTTCCCGGGCTCGGCCACTTCGACTGTGCCGTGGTCCAGACCGATGAACTGCAGAACGGGGTGCTCGAACGCCAGGTGAATGAATGGCTGGCGATCGATACGAAGACCCGGGGCATGTATAAGTTCGGCGCCGTGAGCTGGGATATCGACGCGGACGGGAACAAGGTGTTCTCCAACATGTGGCGCGCGGGTGAGGGGGAGGAAGGCCACCTGGCCGAACCCGCCCTCGTCGTCCCGGGCAAGCCCGTGCGAGGCGAGCGCAACCGCTCGGTCGCGCGCGACGCCGGCACCGACTCCTACAGCGAGGTCATGGAGACCGGGGCCAAGGTCGAGACGCCTGCGGGCGCCTTCACCGACTGCGTCCGGATCCGCCAGGTCTCCCTCGCCGACCCCAACTCGTTCTCCGAGTGCTGGTGGTGCCCCCGCGTCGGGTTGGTCCGCGACCAGGCGGATGGCGTCCTGGTGGGCTCCGACGCGCTGAAGAGCGACCTCTCCGCGTTCGGCCGCCACCACCGCGAGAAGCCCGAGCCTCAGGCGCAGGCGGATGGACCCCGGATCACTCCCGAGCAGGCCCAGGCCATCGCGCTCAAGGAGGTGCCGGGCACGTTCCGCACGACCGCACTCGAGAAGCGCGGCACCGTGCTGGTCTACGCGGTCGAGATCATCGCCAAGGCGGACGGGATCGAGACCGACGTGTTCGTGGACGTCGTGACCGGGAAGGTGGTCGCGGTTGAGAAGTGATCGTACGCGCACAGCCTCAGGGCCCCAGCGGTGCGTGCGCCCACTCCAGTATGGGGTCCGAGCCGGGAGAACGAAGCGAGCCATGAGACGGAACATGCCCATCGTTGTCGGAATCGCCCTGCTGGTGCTGTGCGTGGGCCCCGCGAGTGCCCAGGCGCCGCCCAAGGCTGGGACCGAGGAGTTCGGCCTCTCCCAGCGGGAGCTGGTCCAGGCCATCGAGAAGGTCGAGGCCGCGATCGCGAAGTGCATGCGTGAGCAGGGATTCACCTACGTGCCCGCAGACTATGCGACGGTGCGCTCGGGCATGACCTCGGACAAGAGCATCCCGGGCATGAGCGACGAGGAGTTCGTGCAGAAGTACGGCTGGGGCATCTCGACGCTGTACGACGGCCGCCCGCCGCAGCTGGGCGAGGGCTACAACCCCGCGCGCGTCGGCCTCGGTGCCCGCAACGTGGAGATCTACCGCAAGCTCTCGCCGGCCGACCAGACGGCCTACAACCGCGCGCTGTTGGGCACCAACCTCAGCCTGACGTTCGCGGTCGCACTCGAGAGTGAGGACTTCTCCGGCTGCGGAGGCTGCACGCGCGCGGCGATCGCGCAGGTGTTCAAGCCCGACCAGATGACCGCCAGCTACTACAACCCGACCGACGC
>Ga0315912_10003248_pt1 | contig 16351 bp, 18 predicted proteins | sample VfabasoilMG_FD_204469 | JGI IMG/M metagenome (GOLD analysis project Ga0315912, IMG submission 204469) | Garden soil microbial communities collected in Santa Monica, California, United States - V. faba soil | ecosystem: Environmental > Terrestrial > Soil > Garden | place: USA: California... | reverse complement strand
ACGAAGCGCCCGATGCCGGTTGACGTGCCGCCGGGCCAGCCGATGCCGGCCAATGTGAAGCACTACGACCTCACGAAGGGCGCGTACAGCGTCACCGTGAGTGTCGGCAAGGCGTGGCAGACCCGCATGCAGCAGGGCGCGGACGAGATTCAGCAGGTCTTGCAGGCCGCTCCGAACCTGCTCCCGCTGATTGGGGATATTTACTTCAAGTTCCGCGATTTCCCGGGTCATACGGAAATTTCCGAGCGTCTGAAGAGTGTCGCGCCGCCACAGGTCCAAGCGCTCCTGAACAAAGACCAGCAGCCGGACGCCGCGCAGCTGCAGGCGCAGTTGGCGCAGCAGGGCCAGCAAATGCAGCAGATGCAGCAGCAAATGCAGCAGATGGCGCAAGCGCTCGAAATGGAGCAGGCCAAGGAACAGGCCGAAACCCAGCGCGCGCAGATGGACAACGCTGCCAAGGTGGAAATCGAGCGCATCAAGGCCGAAGCGGACATGGCGCAAGAGCGTCTGAAGGCCGAACTCGAGCAAAAGCTGCTGTTGATGGAAGCGCGGATCGAGCAGATCCAGCGCGAAGACGAGCAGCGGCATGAGCTAACGATGGCCTCGGCACAGGCGGATGAGGCGCGGCATTCGTCAGAGACGAACTTTGCGCAGTCGGAAGAGAGTGCGGAACGGGCGGCTGAGCGTGAGGCGATGCGGCCGGAGGCGGAATGAGTCGCGTCGTAGTGGAGGTATTGCCGTCGTTGTATTTCCATCCAGCGGCAGAAGTGCTGGTCACTGAATGCGGGCATCGTCACGTCCGTCCGACCGGCATGGTGAGCGTCGGAACCTCAATGGAGTGTCCATTCTGTGACGAAGATCCGCCAGCGCCGCCTTGGAAAGATCCAGGGGAATCGACGTGAAGCGCGGCCGTCCCCGTCTCGCGGCTGAACGCCGGAGCGTGAAACGCTTCGTTTTCAACACGACCGGCTCTGTCGCGGAGGATATTCGGCTGTTTGCCGACTACCACGGCATGACGGTACAGGAACTCACGCGCCGCTGGTGGATGCGCGCCATTGAAAAATATCCCGAATTTCGGGTGCCTCAAAAATCACAGGAGCACGCCATTCATTCACGCTGAGGCGTGGAAACTGCGACCGTTGACGGGATCACGTCCACGTCTTCGAGTGAATCCGCTGAACAGATCGTTGCCTCGCTGACCGATACGCCGGTCGAATCGCCGGCCTCCGAGACGCCAGAGGCTCCCGCCGCGGAGCCCAAGCCGAAGAAATCCTCCTACCAGGCGCGCATCGATGAACTGACCGCCGAACTCGCCAATCGCAAGCAGGCCGATTCCGCCGTCAACGAGCAGGCGACAAAGATTGCCGCCCTTGAGCGGGAAATCGCCGCCCTGAAGGCGCCGAAAGCGCCGCCCGTCGAGCGTCCCGCGCCGGTCGAAGACACCGAGCCCACCGAAGATCAATTCGAGTCCTACAAGGACTTCGTCAAGGCGCAGGCCCAGTGGGTGTTTCGGCAGGAGCGCAAGGGCTGGGAGCGTGAGCAGTCGCAACGCGAGCAGTCACAGACCGCCGCGCAGCGCGAAGCGCAGATCCACGCGAAATTCTCCGAACGGCTCGACGCCGCGCGCACCACGATCCCGAATTTTGATGCCGTCCTAGCCAGCCCGCTCCCGCTGTCCCGTCCCATGCAGGACGTGATTCGCCAGAGCGAGCTGGGTCCGCAGTTGATGGCCCACTTACACGAACACCCCGAGGAGCACGCGCGCATTTACGGCGCCGGGGCTCCGCTCGAGGTGTTCCGCCAGATGAACAAGCTCGAAGCGCGATTGGAAGCCGCCGTATCCAGTGGCCCGGCTCCGAAAGCGAAACCGATCAGTCACGCCAAGCCGCCGATTAAGCCACTCGGGGCCGCGTCCAGTGTCGTCTCAGACGGCCCTCCAGGCGATGACGCCAGCGCGGAAGAGCACTTCCGCTACTGGGACGCCAAAGAGGCCGAATCGAGGCGACTAGGGCGATAGCCGATGGCCAATACCCTGATTACCCCGACGTGGATCGGGCGCGACGTGCTCCGGGTCGCGAAGAACTCCACACGGTTTGTCCGGAGCATCACGAAGAAACTCAGCGACGACTTTTCTGTCGCCGGTACGAAAGTCGGCGGCACCGTCGGTGTCCGTCTGCCGCAGCGCTTCGTCACGAGCAAGGGTGAAGGCATCCAGATTCAGGGCCTCACCGATTCGATCGTCTACGTGACCATCACCGATCAGGCCAACGTGGCATGGTCATGGTCGTCGCGTCAGGCCACGCTCGAGATCGAGGAAACCCGCGAACGGTACGTCAACCCCGCCGCCGTCCAGATCGCGAACACGATGGACAAGGATGGCTTGGGCCGGCTCTACCAGGACGTGTACCAGGCCGAGGGCACGCCCGGCACGGTTCCGACCGCGAACACGGTCTACTTCTCGGCCGCGGACGATCTGACCAATTCGGCCGTCCCGATGGACAGCCGCACGGTCGTGATCAATGCCCTGATGGGCACGGCGATCAGCAACGCCAATCTGGCGCTGTTCGGCCCGCGCTCCGTCATTGACGGCGCGTTCCGCGAAGGCCAGTTGGGCAGCAACGTCCTCAAGTGGAAAGAGATGTGGGAGGACGTGAACATCAAGCCCCACACCTACGGCACCTATGCCGGCACGCCACTGGTGAACGGCGCGACCCAGACGGGCGCCTCCCTCATCACCGATGGTTGGTCCTCGGGCGCGTCCACCCTGAACAAGGGTGACGTGTTCACGATCGGCTCCGGGTCCACCGGCGTTTACAGCGTGAACCCGCAGAGCTACCAGAGCACGACCACGCTGCAGCGCTTCGTCGTCACCGAGACGATTTCGGATACCACTGGCGCGATGACGATCACGATTGCGCCGTCGATCATCACGAGCGGCGCGTATCAGACCGTGGTGGCCTCGCCGGCCGACAACGCGACGATCAACGTCCTCGGCACTACGGCGGTCGTGAGCCCGCAGGGTTTGGGCTTCCACAAGCAGGCATTCTGCATGGCGTCGGCGGATCTGGTGATGCCGAAGCAGGGCGAAGCGGCGCGCGTGCGAGCGCCGGAGACGGGCCTGAGCCTGCGGTATTGGGAGGCGTCGGACATCATGACCGACCAGCACCCGAGCCGCCTGGATGTCATCTACGGATTCAAGACACTGCGGCCTGACTGGGCCGTGCGTGTGCAGAGCTAAGGAGGCACGCACATGGCTGTCACAGCAACGACTCTTTCGGCCGCTTGCGGCGTCGATGACACCACGATCAAGGTGGCCTCGGCCACTGGCTTCGCTAAAGGCAAGTACATCGAAGTCGATGGCGAGCTGATGTATCAGCCGCGCGATCAGGATTCGGGTTCCACTCGAATTCCGGTCATTCGCGGCTACAACGGCACCTACAACTCCGCGCATCCGACGAGCGCCAAGTGTGTCGTCGGCTCGGGCTTCGATGACTTCCCGAATGCGGGCAAGGCGTCGGCGTCTCCGTCGGCGTTCCCGGCGCAGCCGAACGCGCCGCGCTACAGCTACTCGGCGTCGGGCGCGATTTCACCTGTGGTCGGGTTGCACGTCCTCAACGGCACGGGCGGCCTGACCATGACGCTGGCCGATCCGACCGCGCTGCAGGATGGCGACGTGATGTCGATCTGCAGCAACGGCAAGGCGGCCCACACGGTGGCGTATACCGCCGGCCTGGGCAATGCCGGCAGCGGCTACACCACTGTGACGTTCCCCTCGGGTGGGCAGACGGGTATCCAGTTGATCGCGCTCAATGCGATCTGGACGCCACTGAACGGCCCGTACGCGGGCACGGTGACGGCGGTGGATCTCTCCATCTCGTAACGAGGTTCCCAGTGCGTGGGCGGCGTCTCCATGACCGCCCGCGCACCTTTTCAGAAGGATGCTGCACATGAGTTCGGTTGGATTTCAACCCGAAACGATTGATGGTGGACGCCTGAGTGAAGAGGCCGCTGAACGGCTGCACGCGCTCAAGAATCGTCCCGATCCGCCGACGATCAACGGCGTGCCGATGACGTTTCCGCCGTACCAGTATCGGCCGTATCCGCGGGCGATCTACCACGCTACCGATCCGACGTCTCCGCGGCTGGTGAAGGACGAGGCTGAGGAACGCAATTTCCTGTCCCGTGGCTGGGCGGATTCGCCTGCGACCGCAGAGAAGGCCGCAGCGACCGATTACGACAAGCGAATCGCGATCCCGGCCGCCGAGCGCGCGTACGTCGATCGCAACATGAGTGCCGCCGCGAAGGCGGAAGTGGCCGCGCACGAAGCGGCCACCGATGAACACGTCGTGGATGTGCCGGCGCCGAAACGCCGGGGCCGTCCCGCCAAAGTCAGTGACCCCGCCGCCTAAAGCGACGGGCAGAGCGCTCTAAAGGCGCAAGGAGAGAGTATGCGATTCGTGGAACAGGTCGGCGCGTTTACCGCTGACGACAAGGCGCTGATCAACAGCAATTTTGCGACCCTCTATGGGCTGACGCAGGGACAGGGCAGCGTCTATTTCTGCGATGCCCTCAACGGCAAAGACTTCTACAACGGCTTGGCACCGACTCCGGCCGGGGATGGCGTGACGGGGCCGAAAGCCACGCTGGTGGGCGCCTACAACGCCTGTTCGGCGCTGAGCACGTCCACCGGCCAGAACGACACGGTGGCGATTCTCGCCAACGGCGGCACTGGGGCGACCCAGCGCATCGACAGCGCGTTCACCTGGGCCAAGGGCGCCACGCATCTGGTGGGCATCTGCTCCCCGGTGATGATCTCGCAGCGTGCGCGCATGGCGCCGTCGAGCACCACCACGGCCTTTGCGAACTTCTTCACTGTCTCGGCCAACGGCTGTTCCTTCCAGAATCTCGCGTGGTTCGACGGCTTCACCACGGGCACCACGGCGCAGATTTGCATGACCGTGACCGGATCGCGCAACTACTTCAACCGCTGTCACATCGCTGGCATGGGCGATACGACCTCGGCTGCGGATGCGGGTTCGCGCTCGCTGAAGATCGGCTCGAGCGGCTCGGGGGAAAACCTCTTCGAGAACTGTACCATCGGCCTCGATACCGTGACGCGCGCCGCCGCGAATGCGTCGGTGGAGTTCGCCGGCGCCACGCCGCGCAACATGTTCCGTGATTGCGTGTTCCCGTTCATGACCTCGAGCGCGACCGTGCTTGGCATTCTCGGCACTGGGAACGGGTGCGTGGATCGGTTCAACCAGTTCACGCGCTGCACGTTCATCAACGCGATCAAGAGCACCTCCACGGCGATGACGGCGCTCCTGAGCTTTACCACAGCGTCCCCGGGCGGGATGGTGATCTTCAAGGATTGCGCGATGGTCGGTGTGACCAAGTTCGGGGACACGAACGGCCTCGCCAATTCCTACATCGACATGCCGGCCGTGTCGGCGTCGGCGGGCGGCCTGATGGCGAACCCGTCGTAAGCGCAGGCGTATGAACATCACCAACACCGGCACGCCTCCGCTCTTGCTCTTGGACGCGGTGACGACGGGCACGAGTGTCCCATTCCAAGTGCTGGGCAGCCACAAGGATGTCTGTGTGACCTTCACGTCCGCCGGGACGACCTCGGGGGGCACGATCATCATCGAGGAATCCGATCTGCCGTCCTACACCGGCACGTGGAGCCAGTTGATCTCACAGGCGGCCTCGGGCTTCACCGGCACCGTGAAGCTGTGTGCCCATGTCAGCCTCGGCTCGGGCCTGTGGGTACGGGCGCGGGTCAGTTCCACGATCACGGGTGGCGGAACGGCCACGGTCAGCATCAGTGGAGCGTGAGTCGATGACCCCGCAGGCACGACTCCAGCAGGCGCATCAGCGCAGCGTCGGGCTGTATCTGCGTCGGCAGGCCGCGCAAGAGCAGTTGATGCAATTACAGGCCGAGGCGCAGCAGATCGACCGCGAGTTGATCGCGTTGGATGGCGAGATTCGCGTGTGGACACAGATCGCGGCACAGGAGCCCGCCTAAATGGCGAATTCCGTGTTTATCGGCTGGTGGGGCAGCGTGCGGATCGCGACGGACGGCTCGACGACGGTCATTCCTGGCTCCGTCACTTTGGCGGCTGGTACGATTACGGCATCCGCTCCGAACACCATCACGCAGACGTGGAATAGCGGCGGCGTGACGTTTACGGGCGCGAGCATCACCATCACCGACACGGCGAGCGCCAGCGCGTCTCGGGTGTTGGACATTCTCGGCGGCGCGGCTGGCACTACCGAACTGTTTTATGTGCGGAAGGACGGTACTGTCGTCGTCGGACAGAGCAACGTCAACGCTGTGGGCTTCAACGTCAGCTCGTCCGGCGCGACCTATCAGCTTCTTGGAAAAGTGCTCATGGTGGCGACCGCCCCAACCATCGCCTCCGGCTTCGGCACGTCTCCATCGATCGTGGCCAGCAACGGCACGGCGGCGTTCACGATCAACGTCGGCACAGGCGGCACCGCATCCGCCGGTGTGATCACGATGCCAGCGGCGACCACGGGGTGGATCTGCCAGATTCAAAATCTCACCGCGCAGGCCGCGAATCGGGCCTCGGTGCGCACCTGTCAGACCGCATCCTCGACCACCTCAATCACGGTCCAGAACCAGGACGTGGCGACGGGTGCCGCCACCGCGTGGGCGGCCTCAGACGTGTTGTCGATTACCGCAGTGGCCTACTAAGGATGATGAGGACCAATGACCTGGGCCGATTTGGGCACGCTGGCGCTCCGGCGCCTCGGGTATCTCGCCGCCGCTGAAACGCCCGCGGCCGAGGATGCCGCACACGTCTTCCAGACGCTCCAACTGCTGATCAACGGCCTGGGAACGGAGCGGCTCACGATGTACGAAGTCCTCCGCACCACCTGGACGATCGTCTCCGGCACAGGTGACTACACGGTTGGCCCGAGCGGGGACGTGGACATCGCGCGGCCGCTCTTCGTGCGGAACGTGAATTTCGTCGATACGTCGCAAGACCCCGATCTGGAAATCCCGATGGGGCTGTTGACGGATGACGCGTACCAAGCGATTCCGCAAAAGTCCCTGACGGCGGTCTATCCCTCGTACGCCTACTACGACCGGACGTATGGGACGGATGGACTCGCGACGTTGCGCCTCTGGCAGGTGCCGACCTCAACGACGCTCTTGGGTGCCATCTATGCGCCCGTGGCCGTCGAGACGCCGAGCAGCTCGAGCGCGACGATCAGTCTGCCTCCGGGTTACGAGCGGTATCTGCGGGACACCTTGGCGGTCGAAGTGGCGCCGGATTTCGATGCGGTGATCTCGCCGGAATTGATGGAGGCCGCGAAGACCGCGACGGCCAACATTAAGCGTTCGAACATCACGCTGACTGATCTGTATGTGGATGCGGCGCTGGCGCCGAATTACCACAAGGCGAACATCTACACGGGGTCTGCGTAGATGGACTACCCCGGGTTCATCGGCGGATCGTTCACGGAACAGAGCCTTCTGGCGGATCAGGAGCGCACGGTGAATCTATACGTGCAGCTGTTCCCGAAGACGGCCACCAGCAGCACGCGCGCGGCGCTCTATCCGTGGCCGGGTGTGGAATCGTTTCTGGATGCGGGCGCGGCGCCCTGCCGAGGCACCTACACGGCGGCGGGCCGCTCGTTTGCGGTCTACGGCGACACGCTGATCGAGATCAATAGCAACGGGACGAAGACCGTCCGTGGCACCGTGGCGTGGGCGGATAACACGCCGGTGAGCTTTGCCTACAACGGCGACGGCGGCGGGGAACTGTTCATCTCGGCCAGTGATGTCGGCTACATGCTGGCGCTGGCCAGCAACACGTTTTCGACGGAGTTGCCGAGCGATTCCGACATGTGCGCGATGCTCGACGGGTTTTTCATCTCGCTCGATACCGCGACATCGACGTTCTACATTTCGGATCTGTTCGACGGCGGGACGTGGGATCCGACGCAGTTTGCTCAGCGCTCGATTGCCGGTGATCCGTGGGTCTCTGTGCTGACCCCGTCGGTGGGTCGGGAAATCTGGCTCTTTGGCACGCGCACGAGCGAAATTTGGTACGACGCCGGCACCTCGCCGTTTCCGTTCGCGCCGCAGCCGAACGCGCTCATCCCGTTCGGGATTGCGGCCCCGTATTCAGCGGCCTCAGCGGCCGGCACGGTGATTTGGCTCGCACAGACGGAACTCGGGCGCGGGCAAGTGGTGCAGGCGGTGGGTTCGCAGCCGAAGATCATCTCCACCACGGCGCTGCAGTACGCCTTCGACCAGTACGTGACCATTGACGACGCGATCGGCCAGTGCTGGGAGTTTCAGGGGCACACGTTCTACATCCTGACGTTTCCAACGGAGCAGGCGACGTGGTGTTACGACCTCTCGACGGGCTACTGGTTTGAGTTGGGGACGTGGAATGCCGACGACTCCGATTACGAAGCGTGGCGGCCGGTATTCCATACGTTCAACTTCGGTGTGCATCTGCTGGGCGACCTCGAGACGAGCGACCTGTGGGCGCTCGACGGATCGGTCTACACCGACGTGGACGGCAACCCCTTTCGGCGGTTGCGGCGGGCGCCTGGGTTGATTCGGGAGGATCAGCGCATCTTCTACAGCCAGCTCCAAATTCTGATGGATGTCGGCGTGGGCAACGTCGTCGCGCCCTCTGTGAATCCGCAAGTGATGCTGCGCTACAGCAACGACGGCGGGTACACCTGGAGCGAGGAATACACGGCCTCGGCTGGCTATCACTTGGGGGCTGGGCATCTGGGCACGTACAACACGCGCGTCATTGTGGGTCGGCTGGGGTCGGCGCGGCGGCGGGTGTTTGAAGTGGCCATGTACGACTCGGTGCCGTGGCGCATGCAGGGCGCGGTCTTGAAGTTGCGCCCGAGTACGGGGAACTGACCATGTTGGCTCCCTTTCCGGAAAAAGTTGCGGTGGTCGATGCGCTCAAGGTGCTGACGGGGGATTGGATTCGCTGGTTCCGCGCGTTGCTGCTCGCCGTGAATGGTGTCAGTGGTGAATGGACGCCGATTGACAACAGCGGGGCCTCACTCGTGTTCACGAACATGACCGGCAACTGCACCTATCTGAAGGTCGGGTCGGTGGTACAGGCGACGTTTCGCGTGACGTATCCCGTCACGGCGGATGGATCGTCGATGTCGCTGGGCGGGTTGCCGTTTGTGCCGGCGACGACGACGGCTTCGGTCTACGGCGGGGTGATTTCGTCGACGACGGAAGCGACGGCGGCGCGGCTGCTCGTGGCCTCGGGTGTGGCGACGTTTGCGGCGCTCAGCACGACGGGGACGGCGCTGACGAATGCCACGTTGAGCACGGACGATCTGCGCGGCGTGATCACCTATGTGGCGGCGTCATGAGCGCGTATACCTCGAGGATTCTGCCCGTCGAAGAGTGGCCGAAGTTGGCCCACGCGGGGCTTGGAGACGCCTTGACGGTGTTCAAGCCGGCGGACACGCAAGCGCTCGTGGTGGAGCACGAGGGCCAGATCGTCGGGGTGTGGCTCGGTGTGCGCTTCGTCCATGCCGAGGGCGTCTGGATTGCTCCGGCGCATCGTGGCGCGTTTGGCGTCGTGAAACGGCTGTTAACGGGGATGCGCGAGATTGCCGCGCGCTGGGGCGTGGACATCGTCTGGACTGGCGCGGTGTCCGATGACGCGCTCGTGCGCGGGTTGATCGAAAAGTTGGGTGGGAAGGAAGTGCCAATGCAGACATTCATACTGCCGATGAGGGCCCGATGCCCGCGGTAGTCGTGGCCTCGATCATCGCCGCTGGCGCGACCGCTGGGGGATCGATCTACGCCGCCAACCGTGCGGGGAGTGCGAACCGTCGCGCCGCCGCAACACAGGACCGCGCGTCTCAGGATGCGATGGCCTTCGAGCGTGAGGCGGAACAGCGCCGCCGGCAGGAATTCGACCTGCTGCAGCAGCGCGCGCGCGAACAATGGGAGGCCGAACAGGCGGAACTGTCCCGTCAGAGTGCCGAGGAACAGCGCCGCTACGAATCGGACACCACAGAAAGCCGCTATCGCTACGACGCCGACCGCTCTGAGGACCGCGCGCGCTTCGAGCTGTCCCGAGAAGACCGCCTGCGCGCGGAAGCGACGGATCAAGAGCGGTGGAACTTCGACCAGCAGCGCCGGGAACCCTATCGAGCGGCCGGAGAGGCCGCGGTGGGTGCCCTGAGTGCTCGAGCGGGCCTGCCCGCGCCGCCGCCGCGTGAGCGGCCGGTGTTCCGTCCGCCCGCGCCAGTACCCACCACGTCCGCCCTGCCGCCGATGCCGCAGCGCCCGAGCGCGCCGCCGACGCGGCCTAGTCTGCCGCCGCCGAGCGCGCCGCCCACGGCGTCTGCGCCTCCGGCCGCGCCGCCAAATGATGGCCGGACGCTGAGCCCTGGTGAAGTGGCGGACCTGAGCCCGCAACAGCTCGACGAATTGATCCGGCATGGCTTCCGGTTGCCGCCGATGGGTGCGATGGCGGGAGGGGCGTATGCCTAGCTTCGCGGAAGCCTACGACGCTGTTCGGAACGCCTACCAGCAGTACTTGGGCCGGGCGCCGGAGTCGTCGCGCGTGATCGATGAGTGGCTGGGCGGGGACTATTCGCCGGAATCGGTCTCGCGCGCCGTGAGCGGTGTGCAGAGCAGTCCGGAGGCGGAACAGTATCGCGCGTCTCAGACCACGGCGCCGCCGAGCAGCAGCACGAATCCGCCGAATTCGACATTGCCGGTGGGTGGCCCGCAACCCACACCAGCGCCAGTTGGAACCACGCCGCAAACGTTCCAAGGCTTCCGGCCGAATCACGCGATGGAGGGTTTCGACTTCAACCGCGAGCAGAACACCGGCCGCAGCGCGAAGGATGCGTTTGCGTATCTGGCGAATCAGGCGCCGCCGCCGCCGCTGAACGACAAAGCAGCGTTGGCCGCGTGGTTCAACCAGTACATCCGGCCCGGCATGGATGCCCTCGGCCATCGTGTGACGGAGGTGAACGGCGACACGTTCCGCTTTTCGAACTGGCAGGGTGATTTCACGGTCGATTACGGCCGCGGCGCGGGCGCCGAAGGTGGCGCGCTGGCGTGGCAGGTCGATCCGGGCACAGCGGTACAGCCGGACAACCCGACCTACACGCCGCAGGCGCCACAGACGCAACCACAAACGCGCACGCCTGTCCCGAACGAACCCGCGCCGTTGTCGCTGCCGAGTCCCACGGCCCCGGAGCCGCCGCCTGACGTGCCGATGGCGAGCTTGGCGCTGCCGTCTGGGCCGGAGATGGCCCCGCGCCGAAGTGGTGACGTGTCGATGGCCGCGATGGCTGGTCAGCCGCAGCAGGGCGCCCCGCCGCCGGTCAGTGAGGCGGACGCGATTGCCATGAGCGAATTGGCGCGCGCACGCGCCCAGCGGACCCGCAATCTGCAGTGGAGAGTGTAAATGAAGGAATGGGGCGGGCAACGCTATAACACCGACTTTGAGCCGATTGACGAGCAGGGTAATGTCCTCGGCCCGAAGGATCTGGCGGCCAGTCAAGGCTGGACCGATGCCAACGAGCCGTGGCGCAACACGCCCGGCTGGCACGGACAGCCCTTGAGCGCCGAGCAATCCGCCGGCCTGCAGGCGTCGAATCCGGCCGCCTGGCAGGCGCGGCAGACGTGGCGCGCGGCGAATCCGACGAACGCGCTCGGGGCGCCCATCGGCGGCGGGCCGAATCCTGGCATGGGCGGCGGCGGCGGGATTCAGCCGCCTCCGGCCTTCAGCTGGAGCCGCTGGGACTGGAACGGCGCGGGCGATACGAGCATGAGCGGGTTGGGCACGTTGGGCCAACCGCCGGCCGGTTCCAATCCCGTTGGGTCCGGCGGCGCGGCGCCTATGGGGATGCGCGGCGGGCAGACCGGGATGGTGCGCGCGCCGGAGTACGAGTCGTCAGGCGGCGGCCCCGGCATGCCGATCAATGTCGCGGGTGGTGTGCAAACGGGCGGCGGCGATCCGCAGATCGGCGCCCCGGAGGGCTTTGGCTGGGAGGGCGGCAGCGGCTGGGATCAGGGGTGGAGCCAGTCGATGACCAATGGCGATGCGCAGCGCGCGCCGCAGTCGAGCGGGCCGGATGATCCGATGCCGATGTCGGCCTTGGGCGCGCCCACATACACCGCGCCAACGCTGAATCTGCCGGATACCTATGTGGCGCCGACGCGGACGGGACGGACGGATTTCACCATGACGGCCGATCCGCTGCAGTTTGGAGACGCGGCGACGTTCACGGCTCCGGATGCGGCGGCCTTAGCCAACGATCCGGGCTATCAGTTCCGCGAACGGCGCGGACTCCAAGCGCTCGAAAATGCCAACGCCGCGCGCGGACTGTCGCGCACTGGCGGCGCGTTCAAGGGGCTGCAGGACTACGCCTCCGAGCTGGCATCACAGGAGTACGGCAACGCCTTCGGCCGCGCACTCGACACGTTCAACACGAACCAAGCCTCACGCTACGGCGCCTACGACCGGAACAACGCGGCCAATCGTGATCTCTTCGATCGCAGTTTCCAGACATGGGACGCGAACGAAACCGGCCGGGATACGCAATTCGGACAAGACACGGCCGCGGCACAGAGCCAGTACGACCGGGCCACCGATGCGGCGATGTCGCGTTTTGCGAGTCAGTTCCAAGGCTCACAGGCGGAACTGGCCCCGAAGATGGAAGCATGGCGCGCGGGTCTGGCGCAGGATGAAGCCGAACGCGCGCGGCGGTTTGCCGGTGAGCAGGCCGGCCTGGATCGTGACGTGGCCCGCCGGAATCGCACGAGCGACGATGCTTATCGAGAGATGGTGTTCAAGTCGGATGACAACTTCCGGCGCGCGGTCTACGGCAACGATCAGGAATACCGGCGCTATCGGGACAGCGTTGAGGATGCGTGGAAGCGCACGGTCATGGACGAGGAACGCCAGCGTTTCTTGGCTGAATTGGGGGCGCGCTAATGCCACGCACCGTGATTCCGTTCGTTCCGCAGATGTATGACGCCTCCCCCGGTACGATGCGCATGTCAGAACTCGCCCGGCGCCGCGGCAACGATCAGGCCGCGTTGATTCTGCGGCAGGGGGACATCTCCGCGAACCTCGGCCAGCAGCTGGCGGGCATCGCTGGGCAGGCGGCCGGAGCTATCGGCCAGTATCAGGCCGAGGCGCCACAGCGCAAAGCCGCACAGGCTGATGCCGAACGGCTGAAGGCGATGGATCAGGCGCTTCGGGAGTCGATCGACCCGCAGACGGGGCGCATTGACTTCCAGTCGGCGGCGCAGCGCATCACGCCGATCGATCCGATGGCGGCGCTGCAGCTGTGGGACAAGGCCGACAGCGCGCAGAAGCAAGCCGTGATTCAGGCATCTGAGTTGGCTGGTGAGGCGGCGCAGAAGGCTGGATCGTTGCTGCTCCGCTATCAGCAGATGAGCCCGCCTGAGGCACAGGCTGAGTACGACCAGTTGCGCGCGTACGCCGTGGAGAAGCGGATCCCTGGTGCCGATCAGATGCCGGAGCAGTTTAACGCGCCGTTTCTGCGGAAGACGGTGTTTTCGGTGATGACGGCCGATCAGATCCGGCAGCAGATCATGGGCAGCGAGAAGCCCAAGGATGACTACTCGCTTGGCAACAAGCGCTTCAGCGGTGCCACAAACGAGGTGATCGCGGAAGCGCCGCCGCCGGACCAGTTCCGGAATCCGGTGTCTGTGACTGGCCCGGATGGCAAGGCGGTCTTTGTCGATCCGAAGGATGCCATCGGGAAGCAGCCGTACACGCCGCCGCGTGAGCCGAAGGACGAACCGTTCCGAAACCCTGTGGCGGTGATCGGTCCTGACGGCAAGCCGGTGTTCGTCGATCCCCGCGCAGCGGTGGGCCAGCAGCCGGCCAGCACGCGCGAACAGGGCCGCTCTGTCACGTCTGGTGATGCTGGGCGTATCGCGGAGTTCGACACGTCACTGGATGATCTCGGCACGCTGAAGGCGACGCTGTTTCCTGATGCGGATCTGACGCAGGCCACACCAACCAGCAAGGCCGTGACCGGCGCAGGCGCGAAGATCGGCGCCATGCTCCCGAACGTCGTCACGGAAATGACCGGCTGGGGCAGCGATGCCAAGTCGCGTCAGGGTGTGATCGATCGCGTCAAGCAGGTGATCGGCAAGGCGTTGGAAGGCGGCGTGCTTCGCAAGGAAGACGAAGTGAAGTACGAAAAGATCCTCCCGACGATTGGCGATCCGCCCGCCGTCGCGAAGAGCAAGTTGGAGGGGCTGGAAAAGGCAATCGTGCAACGGCGCCAGCGGTTTGTGGACTCACTGGAGTCGGCCAACTTCGACACGTCGCGCTATAACAGCGCGCCCGCGGCGAAGAAGAATCCGTTTCGGAAGTAACGATGCCACAGGACCCCGTTGCCGATCGTCTGCGCCGCGCGCCCATTCCGGATCGCCTGCGGGCTGATGCGTGGGATGCGTTCGATCAAGCGTCCGACGCGGATGATCTCGCACGTCGTCTCGCGGCGATTCAGATGCCGGATGAGGTGAAGGCCGATCTGTGGGATCTGAAAGCCGGCGCACCGCTGAAAGCAGAGACACCGAAAGCGAAGGCGCCGCCGCTGGCGACGTTGGGTGAGATTGCCAAGGAGTCCGCCGCGAAGCGGTTTGCTTCAGGTCTCGGGGATTCGATCGCCTCCACCGTGAAAGGCGCAGCCGGGCTCGCCAAATCGATGGTCACTCCGCGCACGGAAGGCCCGATGCGCTTCGTCCCTCCGGCGATGGCGACCCAGCTCGAGGTCGTCGGCAGTCTCTACGATGCGGCGGTGGATCAAGCGGCGAAGGGCTTTACGGCGGCTGGCGAGGGTCGGTACACCGAAGCCGCAGGCCATGCGGGCGCGGCGCTGCTCCCTGGTGTCGGCCCGGCGGCGGCGAACATTGGCGAACAGGCGGCCTCGGGTGACGTGGCGGGCGCGGCAGGGCAGACCACTGGCCTGCTCGTGGCGATGGCGCTGCCGAAAGTGGCCCCGAAGGTGGTCAAGGCCGCTCGGAATGCGACGGCCGCCAGCCTGACGAACCTGAGCGAGCGTGCGGTCCAAGCGGCGGTGAAGCCGACCGTCTCGGCGCTGAAACGCATCAGCGGCGCGATGGGCGAAGGGCTGGACGCCAAGGCGAAATCACTCGTGCGGTTCATCATCGACAACCGCCTCACGACGCCGGACAAGGCACAGAAGCTCATCGTCTCGGCCGAGCAAGACCTACAGCGCGCGTTGTCGGTGAAGAACGCGCCCACGGATGCCGCGACACGCGCCGCGCGCTACATCGAGGCGCTGAAGCGTTCCGCGTCGAAGCAGGCGATGCCGGCGGATGATGTGGCGCTGCTCGAGAAGGCCTCCGCTGAACTCCTGAACGGCCCGATGGGGAAAGACGTGATCAAGTTGGTGCAAGACGAGTCGGGGCAGTGGGTACCGGAGGTGTCACGGAAGTTGCGCGACACCGTGCCCGCGAAGGAAGCCCTCGTATCCGCCCGCGCCTCGTCCCGATGGAGCACCAATAAACAATGGGGCGAGCAGAAGGGCACGACGATGGAAGCGCAGAAGGCCGTCGAGCGCGCGCAGCGTGACGCGGTCAAGGATGCCGTGCCCGGCGCGAGAGAAGCCCTCGGCACGCAAGCGAAGGCCATCAAGGCACAGGAAGTCCTCGATCGGATGCAGCAGCGCACGGCCAATCGAGACGCGGTGAGCCTGCCGGCGCATGTCGTCGGCGCCGCGGAGATTGCCTCCGGCAAGGTGCCGTTGATGGCGTTTGCGGCCAACTGGCTCCGCAACAATCAGATGAAGGTCGGAATATGGGGGGATCGTTTGGCGAAGGCGATCAAGGCCAACAACGTGGCGGAAGTGTCGGAGATTCTCTCTCGGCTTGGCGCCACGTCGGCGGTGAAAGAGGCGGCTACCAGCCCCATCGGTCTCCAACCAGCGCCAGCAGGAGGGCGGCGATGAGCGTCCCCCAGACGAGCGGAATGATGATCCGGAGCAGCCTTTCCTGTACGCGGGCGATGAACGCGAAGAACGCCAAGGGGGCAGTCTAACATGGCCTTCGGCCTCGTTATGCCCAGCCCCAAGTTTGTGGGGCTCGACAGCAACGGCAATCCCCTGGCAGGGGGCAAGCTCTACACCTACATCAGCGGGACGGTGACCGACCAGGCCACGTACAGCAATGCGGCTTTGACCGTCGCCAACGCCAATCCGGTGATCTTGGACTCGGCGGGACGGGCCACGGTGTTCCTGCAGGCCGCCACCTACAAATTCACGCTCAAGAATAGCGCGGACGTGGAGCAGT
>Ga0315912_10003247_pt1 | contig 16353 bp, 15 predicted proteins | sample VfabasoilMG_FD_204469 | JGI IMG/M metagenome (GOLD analysis project Ga0315912, IMG submission 204469) | Garden soil microbial communities collected in Santa Monica, California, United States - V. faba soil | ecosystem: Environmental > Terrestrial > Soil > Garden | place: USA: California... | reverse complement strand
GGCGGCGGAAGCCGACGGATACGGATCGACGACCACCATCAGGTCGATCTTCTCCATCGCCTGCTTCATCTCGAGGCCGCGCGTCTGCGAGTTCGGCGCGTGCCCCCAGTAGATGATCGCGCGCAGGTTGCTGTCCTGGTCGATGAGCTCGTTCTTCTCGAGCACCAGGTCGATCCAGCGCGACACCGTGCTGCCCGACTTCTCCATCATCGCCTGCGAGGCGAAGCGCGACTTCATCCACTCGTAGTCGACGCCCCACACGCGGCACCAGTGCTTCCAGGCGCCGGCGGCGATGCCGTAGTAGCCCGGCAGCGAGTCGGGGTTGGGGCCGACGTCGGTCGCGCCCTGCACGTTGTCGTGGCCGCGATAGATGTTCGCGCCGCCGCCGCTCACGCCGATGTTGCCGAGCGCGAGCTGCAGGATGCAGGAAGCCCGCACCATCGCATTGCCGATCGAGTGCTGCGTTTGCCCCATGCACCACACGATGGTGGACGGCTTGTTCTTCGCCATGGTCTCGGCCGCGGCGTAGACCTCGCCCTCGGGAACGCCGGTCACTTCCGTGACCTTGTCGGGCGTCCACTTCTTCAGCACGTCTTCCTTGACCTTGTCCATGCCGTAGACGCGGTCATTGATGTATTTCGGGTCTTCCCAGCCATTCTGGAAGATGTGGTAGAGCATCCCGAAGAGGAGCGGCACGTCCGTGCCGGAGCGGAAACGGACGTACTGGTCCGCCTTCGCGGCGGTACGCGTGAAGCGCGGGTCAGCGACGATCATCTTCGCGCCGCGCTCCTTCGCGTGCAGCGCGTGGAGCATCGAGACGGGGTGCGCCTCGGCCGCGTTCGACCCGATGAAGAACATGCACTTCGTGTTCATCAGGTCGTTGTACGAGTTCGTCATCGCCCCGTAGCCCCAGGTGTTCGCCACGCCCGCGACCGTGGTCGAGTGGCAGATGCGAGCCTGGTGGTCCATGTTGTTCGTGCCGAACATGGAGACGAACTTGCGGAACATGTAGGACTGCTCGTTGTTGGACTTCGACGAGCCGACCCAGAAGGTCGCGTCCGGACCGCTTTCCTTGCGGATCTGGAGGAGCTTGTCGCCGATCTCGTTGATCGCCTGCTCCCACGTGATCTTGCGGTACTTGCCGTCGACGAGCTTCATCGGGTACTTGAGCCGGTGCGAGTGCTCGGTCATGCCGTGCTCGCGGATGCTCGCGCCCTTGGCGCAGTGCGCGCCGAGGTTGAGCGGCGAATCGAACACGGGCTCCTGGCGGACCCACACGCCGTCCTGGACGATCGCGTCGATCGAGCAGCCGACCGAGCAGTGCGTGCAGACGGTGCGCTTGACCTCGGTCTTCCCGGTCTTGCCCTGGGCCTTCGCCTCGCCGATGCCGTTCAAGGGCAGCTGGGAGGCGAACGCCGCGGCGCCGGCCGCGAGGCCGGAGCTCTTGAGGAAGGTGCGCCGGTCGACCGAGCGAGCGGACATCGCCGTCATCGCGCGGGCAAGCGGATCGCGATTGTCGGCCCGGGATTGCAATTTGCGGGTGAGCAGCATGGCGGTCTCCTAGACCTCGGTGGTCTTGTAGTACGTCAGGATGTGCTCGGTGACGCGGTAGCCGTCCTTCTCGTTCGACGACTCGGCAGTCACGCCAGGAACCTCGGCCTGCTTGCGCCCGGCCACGACGGCGACGGCCGCCCCGGCGGTGCCGGCTCCGGCGGTGAGCAGGAAATTGCGGCGGCTCTTCGACTTCGGTTTCATAAGCACATCCTCCTTTTTGCGGATACGACGTTTTTCCGGCTAATCCAGCTCGAACGATTCGGATTCGATCGCGACGAAGGCGAGTCCCAGCGCCGCCACCTTGCGGTAATAGTTCGCTTTCGCGCAGGCCATCACCGCGTTGAAGAATTTCGCCGCTCCCGATTCGAGGTACGCCTCGTAGAAACGCTTCTGCTCTTCGATCGCCGCCGGCCCGCGGCCGGCCCCGCCCGCGACGAGCACCCGCATCACGTCGAAAAGCGTGGCGAAGTGGTCCTCGGGCTCCGTCATGCCGCGGCGCTCGAGGCCGAAGGCGGCGAAGTCCGCCTGCAGGCGCACGCGGGGATGGTCGATCGCCTCCGCCCCCGTGTAGTAGCCCGCATAGATCGAGACGGCCGCCTTGCCCACGCCGACGAAGACCGCGTCGTATTCCTCGGCCGCCGCGTCGGCGTCCATGGCCGCCGAGGCGAGCGAAAGCTCGGCCCACGCCCTGGAAAGCGCCTCGTCGCCCTCGATGGGCTCCGCCTCCGCGAGCGAGCGCAGGAGCGCGCCGTCCGCACCCGAGTGGAAAAGCCGCGCAAGCAGCGCATAGAAATTGGCACGCGCCGCCTCTTCGGCGGCGAGCGGCCGGTGGATCTCGACGCGCGCGGCCGCCACGGCGCTCATCGGTTCGGATCCCCCAGGGTCAGCACGGACACCTCGTCCTTCGCAGCCATCATGTCGACGACCCGGCAGTCGCCGCACATCTGCAGGCGGCGCAGGGCCTCCGGACGGGAGAACATCGTATGGCCGGTAAGCCTTCCGAGCATCGCCGTGACCATTTGTTTCGTGCCGAACGCCTTGCCGCACGAGACGCAGTGGAAGGGCTGGGTCTGGTTGAGCACCCGCGCCTCGCGCACGGCGGGAGTCAGGAGGAGCCGCGGGTTCAGCGTGATCGCATCCTCGGGGCAGGTGGCTTCGCAGAGACCGCACTGCACGCAGTTGCGCTCGAGGAACTTGAGGAGGGGCTGGTCGACGCCGTCCATGAGGGCCGACTCGGGGCAGGATCCCACGCAGGCCATGCACATCGTGCACTTGTCCTGGTCGACTCGAATCTCGCCGTATGGCGCGCCCGCAGGAAGCGCAATCTCGTCGGTCTTCCGCGGCGCATGCTTCGCCAGGTGCTCGACGGCGAATTCGATCGCGGTGCGCTTGTCATTCGAAAGCAGGAACGTCGCGGGTTCGGCCACGACGGGCGCGGGCGCAAGGGCGGCGAAGGCGCTCTCCAGGCCCGCCACCTCGCCCGCCTCGACCACCGCGAAGTGCGTGCCTTCGTATCCGAGGGCACCAAGAACCGCTTCCCCGATGGCCATCTGCTCACGCAGCGCCGAAAGATATTCCCGATCGCTGCGCGGCGTCGCGACGACCGCGACCTGCGAAGCGCCGAACGCGATCGCGGGCAGCAGCAGGTCGAGGCCGATCGCCGCGACATGCCACGCCTCCAGGGGCAACGCACGCGCCGGCAAGCCCAGGCCCGTGGTGGCCGCTTCCATGAGCAGCGCCCGGCCGTCGCCGCCATCGTGGAACACGAGGCATGCGTCGCGCCCGCCCATGTGGCGATAGGTGGACAAGAGTTGCTTCATCTGCGCGCCGCGCTCGGCGACGCGCGGAAACTGGTACGACATCGCACCGGACGGGCACACGGTTGCACAAGCACCGCAACCCATGCACAGGTGCGGATCCACCTTCACGTGGTCGCCGTCGGGCGCAATCGCCTGCGTCGAGCAGATGTCGATGCACTTCGAGCAACCGACGATCTCGGAGCGCTGGTGCGCGCAGAGGTTTTCGCGATAGGCGAAGAAGCGCGGCTTCTCGAACTCGCCAACCGCCTCTCGCATTTCCTCGAGCACGCCCTCGAGCTGCGCGTCGTCATCCGGCGCGTGGAAATAGCCCTGCGGCGGCTGGCGCGAGGCGAAGAGCGGCGCGCTCGAAAAGTCGAGGACGAGATCGAACCGCGCGACGTCCGAGGCCACGGTCGAGGCCGGCGTCCTGAGGCCGGCGATGGTGACGTCGAACTCGCCAAGGAAACCACGCAGCGATTCGACGCGGCCGCCCCACGCGGCGAAGCGCGCGGCCTTGCCCGACGGCGAAGGCGAGAGCAGCGTCACGGCGAGGGATGCGGAGAGGGACTCCGCGGCTTTGGCCGCGCGTTCATTCGCGTCCGCGGCGATGACCAGCACGTTGCCGTGGGACGTGTACGAAACGCTGGCGACGGGCGCCGGAGCCTCGAGATTGGCGAGTGACGCGATGGCGGAGATTTTCGGCGCGCACTCGTCGGCCCGGGTCGACCATCCCTGGCTCTCAAGCACCGCCCACTCCTGGCCCGAATTCATCCTTGAAGCGACCCCCACATTTGCCGGAGGACCTCCCCCTCTCATTGTTTTCCCCGCCCGGTCGTAAGCCGGTTTGCGGGGGGGCTTTGTCTCCTGGGAAGTCTACACCATATGTCCGGCGCTTCCGGGGTGCGTTTCCCTCAGGATTCCGGTACTTCCGGTGGGGATCGGGGTGCCTCGCCGGTATCGGCTGGCGGGTGGTCGCAAGCCCCTTCGCCGGACGCATCGGCCGCGGGGTCCTGGACCTCGGACGGCGTGGCGATTTGCGCCTTCTCCCCGGCCTTCGCGGCCTCCGCCGCCTTCGCTGCTTCCGCCGCCTTCGCTGCCTCCGCAGCTCTGCGCGCCGGGACGTCGCCCAAGTGGGCCATCTGGTTCATCTTTTCGAGCCACCCCTCGGGTAGCGGATCGGGCTTCGAGTAGTCGTCGATGTAGACGTCCAACCCGTCCATCACGTTGAAGCGGGGGTCCTGGAAAAGGGTCTTGAGGGCCTGCTTCTTCACGTCTTCGGGGACGCCGTCGCGCATGAAGGGCGTGAAGTCGGAGTCGGGCGTGAGCGATTCGACGTCCGGTAGCGGCGAAGTCTCGGCCGGGGGGGCCGGCGGTTGGCTCTCGTTCGCAGCGGGCAACGGTGCGGGTGCAGGGCCGGGCTCGGCAGCCGACTCGCCGCGATTGGCGGCGTGCTTGCGCTTCGACCAGCGGTGCAGGAACGGGCCGTTGTCGCTCATTGCGACCCCTCCTCGCGAAGGCGCCCTTCCTTGCCGCGAAAGGACTTCGGCCGCTGCCGCTTCTTGGGCTCCGGCCGGTAGTTGGCCGCGACCCACTCGGTGAGCCAGCCGGCAAGCTCCGGCCACGCGACGCTGCGCTCGACGCGCTCGTTCGCGTCCATCCAGCGCGCGGCCTCGTTGTACGAGAGCGTCGCCTGGAACGGGTAGGGCTCGCCGCTCGCCTCGTCCTCGCGCAGGCTCACGAAGACGCTCGGGACTTCCGAAGAAACGTTGAGGTAATAGCCCTCGGCCTCGTCGCGATAGAGGCCCAGGTCGAATCCCGGGTAGATCTTCCGGACCAGCTCGTCGGTTTCGACGACGATGCGAACGTCGCCGCCCGCATCCGGGACCACGCCCGCCACGTCCCAGCGATGCGTTGCCCAGCGGCTTTCGAGCGGCACCCGCTCGAGGATGACCGAAACTTTCTGCGTCGGGACCGGGGACATCCCTCCACTATAATCTCCCTATGGCGAAAACCGTCATCCCGCTCAACGAGTTGCGCACGTCCCTCGCCATCCCGGCGGCGCGCCCGGCCGGTGCCGCAGGCCTCGCGGATACGCGCGGCCGCGGGCTGCGCGACCTGCGGATCTCGGTGACCGATCGCTGCAACTTCCGCTGCGTCTACTGCATGCCGAAGGAGGTCTTCGACGCGGACTATCCGTACCTCCCGCACGACGAGGTCCTGACGTTCGAGGAGATCGTCCGGATCGCGCGGGCCTTCAACGCCGCGGGTGGAATCCAGAAAGTGCGGCTCACCGGCGGCGAGCCGCTGCTGCGTCGCGACATCGAACGGCTGGTCCGGCTGCTGCGCGAGGCGCTTCCCGGCGTGGACCTCACGCTCACGACGAACGGCTCGGCGCTGAAGGCGAAGGCCCGGGCACTCAAGGCCGCGGGCCTCGACCGCATCACGGTGAGCCTCGATTCCCTCGAGGACGCCACCTTCCGCGCGATGAACGACGCGGACTTCCCGGTGGCGAAGGTGCTCGAGGCGATCGACGCCGCGGCGGCCGCGGGACTCGCCCCCGTCAAGGTGAACATGGTCGTGAAGCGCGGCCTCAACGACCACCAGGTCGTGGACATGGCGCGGCACTTCCGCGGCACGGGCCATGTGGTGCGATATATCGAATACATGGACGTGGGCTCGACCAACGGCTGGCGGATGGACGACGTGATTCCCTCGGCCGAGGTGATTCGCCGCATCCACGAGCGCTTCCCGCTCGAGCCCGTGGGCGCGCGCTATCCCGGCGAAGTCGCGAAGCGGTGGCGCTATGCCGACGGCGGCGGAGAGATCGGCGTCATCTCGTCGGTCACCCGCGCGTTCTGTTCGACCTGCACGCGGGCGCGGCTCTCGACCGACGGCCAGGTGTACACCTGCCTCTTCGCGCAGCGCGGCTACGACCTGAAAGCCCTCGTTCGCGGCGGCGCCGCCGACGAGGCGCTCCTGGACGCCATTCGCGGAATCTGGCAAGACCGTTCCGACCGCTACTCGGAAGTCCGCACGGCCGAGACGGCCGCGAGCCGCAAGGTCGAGATGTCCTTCATCGGCGGCTGAGTGCCCTATCGCCCGCAGCTCACGCAGGCGGCGCGGCCCGCGACGTTCGAGGTCGACGCGCGCGACGAGACGGGAAAACGCGTTCCCACGCCGATCGCCGGCGAGCATCCCCTCACCCTCTACGTGGACAAGCGCGAGATCGTCACGCTCATGACGCTCGGCGCGGCGCCCGAGGCGCTGGTGATCGGGTTCCTTCGCAACCAGCGCCTGGTGAATTCGATCGAGGAGATCGTGTCGGTCCAGGTGGATTGGGAGGTGGACGCCGCCGTCGTCACCACGCGCGACGGGCTCGCCGACCTCGACAGGAAGATGGAGAAGCGCACCGCGACGACGGGATGCGGCCAGGGAACGGTCTTCGGCGATCTCATGGAGGACATCGAGTCCATCCAGCTCGACGACGACGTGCGCGTGGACGAGGAGACGCTGTTCGCGCTGCTCAACGCCGTGCGGTTGCACGAGTCGATCTACAAGCAGGCGGGCGCGGTGCACGGCTGCGCGCTCGCCAGGGGCGGCGAAATCCTCACCTTCGTGGAAGACGTCGGACGCCACAACGCCGTGGACGCGATCGCCGGATGGATGTGGCTCGAGGGCATCGACGGCCGCGACAAGATCTTCTACACGACCGGACGCCTCACATCCGAAATGGTGATCAAGGCGGCGCAGATGGGAATTCCCGTCCTCGTCTCGCGCTCCGGCCTCACGAAGATGGGGCACGAGATCGCGCGCAAGGTCGGCATCACGATGATCGGCCGCGCGGTGAACAAGCGCTACCTGCTCTTCACGGGAGAGCATCGCCTGGTGAAGAGCAGCGTGCATGCATGACGTGACCGCAGTCGTGCTCGCCGGCGGACAGGGCAGCCGCATGGGCGGGGTGGACAAGGGACTGCAGGCGTTTCGCGGCAAGCCCATGGTGGCGCACGTGGTCGAGCGCCTCGCCCCGCAGGTCGACGAGATCCTCGTGAATGCCAATCGCAATCCCGAGGCGTACGCGCGCTTCGGCTATCGCGTCGTGGCGGACGAGATCGGAGGCTTCGCCGGGCCCCTCGCGGGTTTCGAGCGCGGGCTCGCGCACGCGAGCCGCGATTTCGTCGTCACCGCCCCGTGCGATTCCCCCTTCCTTCCGATGGATCTCGTCGCGCGCCTCAAGGATGCCCTCGAGTCCCGCCACGCCGACCTTGCGGTCGCGAAGACCGGCGACCAGGCCCATCCGGTCTTCAGCCTCATGCGCCGCGGCGTGCACGGCTCGCTTCGCGATTTCCTCTCGAGCGGCCAGCGCAAGATCGACCGCTGGTACGGGGCGCTCAACGTGGTCGAAGTGCCGTTCGACGACGAGCCGGACGCGTTCCTCAACATCAACACGGTCGCGGAGCTCACCGGGCTGGATCGCCCGAAGAGGTAGCCGTTGCGCGCCGGGCGCGACGGTAGAATCGAAGGTCTCTGCAAGATTCTCCTGCACACCGGTTGACCATGGCGACACTCACCATTTCCCAGGCTTCCTGCGCCGACGATTACGACCCGAACTCGATGCCGGTCGACAAGGCGCGCGCGTTCATCCACCAGTTCCTCGATCCGGTCACCGCGAGCGTGCGCGTGCCGGTGCGCGACGCGCTCGGGCGCGTGCTCGCCGAGGACATCGCCTCGCCCGTGGACGTGCCCTCGCACCGCAACTCGGCGATGGACGGCTGGGCCATGCGCTTCGCGGACCTGAAGGCGGAAGGCGAAAGCACGCTCGAGGAAGCGGGCACCTCGTTCGCGGGAAAACCGTACGCCGGCGCGATGAAGCCCGGACAGTGCGTGCGCATCATGACGGGCGGCGTCGTCCCCGAAGGCGCGGACACGGTGATCATGCAGGAGCGCGCGAAGGCGAACGGCAAGTCGATCACCTTCTCCGGCGGCAACAAGGCGGGCCAGAACGTGCGCGAAGCCGGCGAGGACCTGAAGCGCGGTTCCGTCGCGCTGAAGCGAGGCCGCATCGTGCGTCCCGCGGAGCTCGGCCTGGTCGCCTCGCTCGGCATCGGCGAGATCGCGGTGTACCGCAAGCTCCGCGTTGCGTTCTTCTCGACGGGCGACGAGCTGAAGTCGATCGGAACCGCGCTCGGCGAAGGCGAGATCTACGACTCCAACCGCTACACGATCCACGGCATGCTCACGCGGCTGGGCTGCGAAGTGCTCGACATGGGCGTGGTCCGCGACGATCCGCGCGCGCTCGAGCAGGCCTTCCAGGAAGCCGCCGCCTCGGCCGACGTCGTCATCACGAGCGGCGGCGTCTCCGTCGGCGAGGCGGACTTCGTGAAGGACATGATGACGAAGCTGGGCGAAGTCGTCTTCTGGAAGATCGCCATGAAGCCCGGGCGTCCGCTGGCCTACGGAAAGATCGGAAGCGCCCATTTCTTCGGGCTTCCCGGCAACCCCGTCTCCGTGATGGTCACGTTCTACCAGTTCGTGCGCGACGCGATGCTGCGCCTCATGGGCGCGGAGCCGGTGGAGCCCATTCCGACTTTCCAGGCGACGTGCACGGCGAAGCTGAAGAAGATGCCGGGACGCACCGAGTTCCAGCGCGGCGTGCTCACGCGCGGCGCGGACGGCGCGCTCACGGTGAAGCCCACGGGCGAGCAGGGCTCGGGAATCCTCAAGTCGATGAGCGACGCCAACTGCTTCATCATCCTCGGCGACCGCACCGGCAACGTCGAGCCGGGCACGGCCGTGGAAGTGCAGCTCCTCGAAGGCATGGTGTGAAGGCCGCGCCGAAGGTCGTTCCGCATTCCGCGCGCGAAGGCGCCGGGATCGATTTCCTCGGCAAGATCATCTCGGGCGAATACGGCATGGTCCCGATCGGAGACCATCTCGGCTTTCGCCTGGTCGAGGCGGAAGTGGGACGCGCGGTGCTGATCGGCAAGCCGGACGAGCGCAGCTACAACCTCCTCGAAAACGTCCACGGCGGATGGACCGCGGCCATCCTCGACACCGCGATGGCGCTCTCCACGCTCTCCACGCTCGACGCGAAGCACGGCTTCACGACACTCGACATCCGCATCAACTACCTGCGTCCGATCACGATGGCCACCGGCGAAGTGCGCGCCGAAGGCCAGCTGATCCAGGGCGGGCGGCGCATCGCCTATTGCGAAGCGCGCCTCACGGATGCGGCGGGGAAGCTCCTCGCCCACGGCACCGGCAGCTGCCTCATCATTCCGCGCGAAAAATGACCCCCCTCGTCCGGGCCACGCTCGCGGCCGCCCTTTCGGTCGGCCTCGCGCCCGCGGCGGCGCAGATCACGGGCAACACGATCCGCATCGGCGTGCTGACCGATATGTCGAGCCTTTATGCCGACGGAACGGGCATGGGATCGGTCGCGGCCGCCCAGCTGGCGGTGGAGGACGCCGCGCTCGCGCGGCGCGGCATCAAGGTCGAGGTCCTCTTCGCGGATCACCAGAACCGCCCCGACGTGGGACTCACGATCGCCCGGCGCTGGTACGACACGGACGGGGTGGACGTCATCGTCGACGTGCCCAACTCGAGCGTGGCGCTCGCCGTGAGCCAGCTCAGCCGCGACAAGAACAAGGTCTTCCTCGCTTCGGGCGCCGGGAGCTCCGACCTCACGGGGAAAGCCTGCTCGCCGAACACCGTGCACTGGGCCTACGACACCTGGATGCTCGCGAACGGCACGGCGCGCTTCGTCACGCGCGCGGGCTGGGACACCTGGTTCTTCGTGACGGCCGACTACGCGTTCGGCCATGCGCTCGAGCGCGACGCGTCCGCCGCCGTCGCGCGCGCGGGCGGCAAGTCGCTGGGCGCCGTGCGCGCGCCGCTCAACACCGCCGACTTCAGCTCGTTCCTCCTCCAGGCCCGCGCCTCGAAGGCGAAGGTGATCGGCTTCGCGAATGCCGGCGGCGATGCCATCACCGCGATGAAGCAGGCGACCGAATTCGGCATCGTGAAGGACGGGCAACGCGTCGCCGGGCTCCTCATGGGGATCACCGACGTGCATGCGCTGGGTCTCGCCGCCGCGCAGGGGCTCACGCTGACCGAGGCCTTCTACTGGAATACCAACGACGCGACGCGGGAGTTCACGCGGCGGTTCGCGCCGCGCCATCGCGGCTTTCATCCGAACGCCATCCACGCCGGCGTCTACGCGGCGATCCTGCATTACCTCAAGGCCGTCGAGGCGTTGAAGGGCGATGCCGACGGGGCCGCCATCGTCGCGCGGATGAAGGCGGTACCCACCGACGATCCGCTGTTCGGCAAGGGAACGATCCGCGCCGACGGCCGGAAGATCCACCCCATCCAGCTCGTCGAAGTGAAGACCCCCGCGGAATCCAAGGGGGCGTGGGATTACTACAAGGTCGTCGCCACCATCCCCGCCGAAGAGGCGTTTCGCCCGCTCGCCGAGGGCGGGTGCCCGCTCGTGAACTAGCGGGTGCGCACGACCTGGTACGGCCTCACGAGGTAGTACAGCGTCGCGAACCCGCTCCACACGTGCACGAGCCGGGTGAACGGGAAGACCAGGAAGAGCGTGAACCCGAGCAGCAGGTGCGCCTTGAACACCGCGTGGACGCCGGCGAGGCTCGCGGTCGCGTCGCCGCGGAACGTGGCGATCCCCTGCACGTAGTCCATGAGCTTCAGCATCTCTGCGCCATCGAGGTGGCCGGCGGAGACGAGGATCGACCCGAGCCCGAGCAGGAGCTGCGCGAGGAAGAGCACCAGGAGGACGATGTCCATCCGGCGGCTGGTGACGCGGATGCGCGGATCGGAGAGGCGCCGATGCAGGAGCAGGACGAGCCCCGCGAGGCACGCGAGCCCGGCGAGACCGCCCGCGACCATCGCCATCATCTGCTTCTGCGGCGCGGTGACGCCGATCGCATGCCACACGGCGACGGGCGTGAGCAGCCCCACCAGGTGGCCGAAGAAGATGCCGAGGATGCCGAGGTGGAAGAGGTTCGAGCCCAGTCGCAGTTGCCCGCGGCGCAGGAGCTGCGACGAATCGCTCTTCCACGTGTACTGCTCGCGGTCGAAACGCACGAGGCTGCCGAGCGCGAAGACGGCGAGCGCGACGTAAGGGTAGAGGCCGAACAGGGCCTGGTGCAGATAGTCCATGGCTTTCCTCTCTAGGCGACTTTCCTGACAAACCGGATCGGCTGCGGCCGAGATTTCGCGTTGCCCTGCGCACATGCGCCGCCGAACGCGGGCTCCTCGGCCCACGCCTCGTCGAGCGGACGCTCCTCCACCTCGCGCGGCACCGGCACCTCGTCCCACGCCGCCTCGCCGGCCACGGCGAGCAGGGTCGCGAAGACGGCGGCATGGCGCGACTCGCGCCGCGCGAGCGCCGCCCCGATGGCGCGCAGGATGTGCGCGCAATCGCGCAGCATCTCCTGCGCCTCCACGACCGGACGGGTCGACAGGTATTCCAGGAGCACCGGGAGGTAGTCCGGGAGCTCGCGGGTCGCGAGCGCGAGGCCGCCCTTCTCGTAGACCTGGGCGAGGTCCACCATCGCCTGGCCCCGGTCGCGCGACTCGCCGTGCACGTGCTCGTAGAGGTTGAGCGCGGTGGCGCGCCCCCGGTCGAAGAGCGCGACGTAGTGTTCCTGCGCCTCGAGGAGGTCGGCCGCGGCCAGCTCGCGGACCAGCGCCTCGAGGGCCAGGCGCTGGGGGCGGCCGATGCGCCCTTCCTGCGCGATCACCGCGCGGATCTCCGGGAGCGCCTCGACGAGGTCCGGGGTGGGATACGAAAGCAGCGCCGCGAGGGCGCGCAGCGCCCTCACGACAGCACCCTCTGCTTGATCGGGATCACCTTCTTCGCGCTTCCGAAGAGGCTCGTCCCCGTGGCGCCGTCGGAGCACCCGTTGCCGAAGGAGAAACCGCAGCCGCCCCGCAGGTCGTAGGCGTTCTCGGCATATTCGCGATGCGTGGTGGGCACCACGAAGCGATCCTCGTAGTTCGCGATCGCCATGTAGCGGTACATCTCCTCGACCACCGTCGTCGTGAGCCCGACCTGCGCGAGCACGGCGGCGTTGTCGCGTCTTTCGACGTGGCGCCCGCGCATGAACGCGCGCATCGCGAGCATGCGCTCGAGGGCGGCCGCCACCGGCGCCTCGTCGCCCGCCGTGAGCAGGTTCGCGAGGTAGCGCAGCGGGATCCGCAACGAGCGCACGTCGGGAAGCTCGCCGAAGGCCCCGACCTCGCCCGCGTTCGCGGCGGCGTTGATCGGCGAGAGCGGCGGCACGTACCACACCATGGGAAGCGTGCGGTATTCGGGGTGCAGCGGCAGCGCGACCTTCCACTCCATCGCCATCTTGTAGACCGGGGATCGCTGAGCGGCATCGAGCCACGCCTGGGGCACGCCGTCCTTGCGCGCCTGCGCGACCACTTCCGGGTCGGAAGGATCGAGGAAGACGCCAAGCTGGGCCTCATAGAGGCGCTTCGGGTCTTCCACGGACGCCGCCGCCTCGATGCGGTCGGCATCGTAGAGAAGCACGCCGAGGTAGCGGATGCGCCCGACGCAGGTTTCCGAGCACACGGTCGGCTGGCCCGCCTCGATGCGCGGATAGCAGAAGATGCACTTCTCGGCCTTGCCGGTCGACCAGTTGTAGTAGATCTTCTTGTAGGGGCAGCCCGAGACGCACATGCGCCATCCGCGGCATTTGTCCTGGTCGATGAGGACGATGCCGTCCTCCTCGCGCTTGTAGATGGATCCCGACGGGCAGGAGGCCACGCACGCGGGGTTCAGGCAGTGCTCGCACAGGCGCGGCAGGTACATCATGAACGTGTTCTCGAACTCGCCGTACATCTTCTTCTGCACGGCCTCGAAGTTCGCGTCCGCCGAGCGCTTCTCGAATTCCCCGCCGAGGATCTCCTCCCAGTTCGGCCCCCACTCGATCTTCTCCATGCGCTCGCCCGTCACGAGCGAGCGCGGCCGCGCGACGGGCGCGGCCTGCATCTCGGGCGCCGTGTGCAGGTGCTCGTAGTCGAAGGTGAAGGGCTCGTAGTAGTCGTCGATCTGCGGCAGGTTGGGATTGGCGAAGATCTTCATGAGGAGCTTCGCCTTGCCGCCCTGGCGCGGCTCGATGGAGCCGTCGGGCTTGCGCACCCAGCCGCCATTCCAGCGGTCCTGGTTCTCCCACTCCTTGGGATAGCCGATGCCGGGCTTCGTCTCCACGTTGTTGAACCAGGCGTACTCGACGCCTTCCCGGTTGGTCCAGACGTTCTTGCAGGTGACCGAGCAGGTATGGCACCCGATGCACTTGTCGAGGTTGAGGACCATGCCGATCTGCGCGCGGACTTTCATGCCTTTTCTCCATCGAGCCAGTCGACCCTGTTCATCTTGCGCACGATCACGAACTCGTCGCGATTCGTGCCGATCGTCCCGTAGTAGTTGAAGCCGTAGGAGAGCTGCGCGTAGCCCCCGATCATGTGCGTCGGCTTGGTGACGCAGCGCGTGACCGAGTTGTGGATGCCGCCGCGCTGGTGGGTGATCTCCGAGCCGGGCGTGTTGATGAGCTTTTCCTGCGCGTGGTACATGAGGACCATGCCGGGATTCACGCGTTGGCTCACGACCGCGCGCGCGGCGATGGCGCCGTTCACGTTGAAGAGCTCCACCCAGTCGTTGTCGACGATGCCGGCGGCTCGCGCGTCATCCTCGGAGAGCCAGACCACCGGCCCCCCGCGGTTCAGCGTGAGCATGATCAGGTTGTCGCTGTACGTGGAGTGGATGCCCCACTTCTGGTGCGGCGTGATGAAGTTGAGCACCACCTCCCGGTTGCCGTTGGGCTTCGTCCCCAGCATGGGCGCGACCGCCTTCATGTCCACGGGCGGCCGGTAGGACACGAGCGCCTCGCCGAACCCGCGCATCCACTTGTGGTCCTGGTAGAACTGCTGGCGGCCGGTGAGCGTGCGCCACGGGATGAGCTCGTTGACGTTCGTCCAGCCGGCGTTGTAGGAGACGTGCTCGGACTCGATGCCGCTCCAGGTCGGGCTCGAGATGATCTTGCGCGGCTGCGCCTGCAGGTCGCGGAAGCGCAGCTTCTCGTCCTCCTTGGGCCTCGCGAGGTGCGCGTGCTCGCGTCCGGTCGCCTTCGCGAGCGCGTCCCACGCCTTCACCGCGACCTCCCCGTTCGTCTCGGGGGCGAGCATGAGGATCGTCTCGGCCGCGTCCACGTCGGTTTCGATCCGCGGCATCCCCTTCGTGATGCCTTCCTCGGTGACGAGGTGGTTGAGCATGCCGAGCGCCTTCACCTCGTGCTCGGTGTTCCAGCTGATGCCCTTGCCGCCGTTGCCGAGCTTCGCCATGAGGGGCCCGAGCGCCGTGAACTTCTTGTAGGTGTTCGGGTAGTCGCGCTCGACGACCGTCATCGCGGGCGCCGTCTTCCCGGGCACGAGCTCGCACTCGCCCTTCTTCCAGTCCTTCACGTCGAGCGCCTGCGCGAGCTCCGCGGGCGTGTCGTGCATGAGGGGCGTGAGGACGAGGTCCTGCTCGACGCCGAGATGGCCCACCGCGACCTCGGAGAAGGTCTTCGCGATGCCCTTGTAGATGTCCCAGTCGCTGCGCGCCTCCCACGCCGGATCGACCGCCTGCGACAGCGGATGGATGAACGGGTGCATGTCGGAGGTGTTGAGGTCATTCTTCTCGTACCACGTCGCCGTCGGCAGGACGATGTCCGAGTAGAGGCACGTGGTGGACATCCGGAAGTCGAGGGTCACCAGCAGGTCGAGCTTGCCGGTCGGCGCGTCGGCGCGCCATGCGACCTCCGCTGGCTTCTCGCCCCCGAAAGCGCCGAGATCCTTGCCCTGCACGCCATGCGACGTCCCGAGCAAGTGCTTCAGGAAGTATTCGTGCCCCTTGCCCGAGGATCCCAGCAGGTTGGAGCGCCACACGAAGAGGTTGCGCGGGAAGTTGTCGGGGTGGTCCGGGTCCTGGCACGAGAGCTCGAGCGATCCGCCGGCGAGCGCCTTCGCCGCGTGCGCTTTCGGATCGACGCCGGCACGCGCGGCCTCGCTGCACACCTGGATGGGGTTGGTCCTCAGCTGCGGCGCGGAGGGCAGCCACCCCATGCGCTCGGCGCGGACGTTGAAGTCGATGAGCGTTCCCGCGAACTCCTGCGGATCCGCGAGCGGCGAGAGGATCTCGCCGACCGAGAGCTTCTCGTAGCGCCACTGGTCGGTGTGCGCGTAGAAGAACGACGTGGAATTCTGCAGGCGCGGCGGCCGGTTCCAGTCGAGCGCGAAGGCGAGCGCCGTCCAGCCGGTCTGCGGCCGGAGCTTCTCCTGGCCGACGTAGTGCGCCCAGCCGCCGCCGGACTGGCCCACGCAGCCGCACAGCATCAGCATGTTGATGATGCCGCGGTAGTTCATGTCGGAGTGGTACCAGTGGTTCATCGCCGCGCCGATGATCACCATCGAGCGCCCGTGCGTCTAGTCGGCGTTGGCGGCGAACTCGCGGGCCACCGAGATCACCTGGGAGGCGGGCACGCCCGTGATCGCTTCCTGCCACTTCGGCGTGTACGGCACGTTCTCGTCGTAGCCGGACGCGACGTTGCCCCCGCCCAGCCCGCGATCGACGCCGTAGTTGGCCGCGAGGAGGTCGAACACCGTCGCGACGATCGCCTCGCCGTCGGCGAGCGCGAGCCGCTTCACCGGGACGTTGCGCACCAGCACGTCGGTGCCCTGCTCGTTCGGCGTGAAGCCGTTCGAGGCAGTACCGGCGAAGTAGGGGAAGGCGACGGCGGCCACGTCGTCGCGCACGTCGAGGAGTGAGGTGCGGAGCTCCGTCGCCGCGCCGGCCGCCTTCTCCTCGAGGTTCCAGCGGCCGATCTCGCCGGCCGCCCCGCCCCAGCGGTGGCCGATCGAGCCGTGCGGCGCGACGGGCTCGCCCGGCGGGCCGTCGATGGCGACGCATTTACATTCCGGGTTGCGCGCCTCGCCG
>Ga0315912_10003246_pt1 | contig 16354 bp, 18 predicted proteins | sample VfabasoilMG_FD_204469 | JGI IMG/M metagenome (GOLD analysis project Ga0315912, IMG submission 204469) | Garden soil microbial communities collected in Santa Monica, California, United States - V. faba soil | ecosystem: Environmental > Terrestrial > Soil > Garden | place: USA: California... | reverse complement strand
CGAGCGCTGCGCCGCGTCGCTGAAATGCTGCAAATGTTCGTCACCCGCCCGAGCGACGTGCTAGCGCGCTACGGGGGCGAGGAGTTCGCCGTGCTGCTGTACGACATCGACGGCGTGGCGGCCGAGAAGGTCGCGGCGCAAATGCGCAAAGCCGTAGTTGCAATGGGGCTCGAGCACCGCGATTCGCGGCTCGGCCAGATCGTCACCATCAGCATCGGCGTCGCCATTGTCGAGCCGAGCCCCGAGCGGCGCGCGCGCGGCGCGCTGCAGCTCGCCGATGAGGCGCTCTATCAAGCCAAAACCATGGGCCGCAATCGCGTCGAGGTACTAGACCCGGCCGCTCACAAGGTGCTCGAGACCGGCGTGTTCTCAAAGGGCACCGGCGTCGGTTAGACGGGCGCCCTCGCCGCGCGCTCAGCGCATCAAGATCCCGCCGTCGGCGATGAGCGTTTCTCCGTGCACGAAGTCCGCGCCGGGCGAGACGAGCCAGGCGCAACACTCCGCGATTTGCTCGGCCGTCCCGACTTTGCCGACGGCGGCCTCGACTTCCTTGCGGCGCACGGGGTCGCTCATCGCGGATGCGACGAACGGCGTGTCGATGAAGCCCGGCGCGACGGCGTTCACGGCAATGCCTTTGGGACCGAGCTCGCGCGCGCAGCCCTTCATCATCGTCAGCACCGCGCCCTTGCTCGTCGCATACGCGCCGCGCGCGACGTACCCGCCGCCCGTGTAGCTCGAGATGCTCGCGACCATGCAGATGCGCGCGCCCTTCTTCATGTACTTGGCGCCTTCGCGAACGGTCAAGAAAGAACCGATGACGTTGATGTCGAACAGCTTGCGAAATTCGGCGACCGTCGTCTCGAAGAATGGCGTCGTGTTGATGATGCCCGCAGCCGTGACGAGCGCGTCGAGGCCGCCGAAGGCTGCGTCGACTTCCTTGAATGCGCGAGCCACGGACGCTTCGTCGGCGACGTCGACTTCGACGGCGACCCCGTTCTGGCCGGCCGTCGCGCGCGCGCCGGCGAGGTTGCGGTCGAGGCAAGCCACGCGCCAACCTTGCGATTGCAGGAGCCGCGCCGTGGCGGCGCCGATGCCGCTCGCGGCGCCGGTGACGGCCGCGCGGCCCGCGGTGGCGGGGCGGCTCGTGGAGCTCGTACTCATCTAATAAGCTCTCGAAGGGCGGTGTACTGCCGAGCAGCCTAGTCGTTCTTCCCGCGGGCCGCGAGAGGGCTCGCGCGCTCTCCCCTTTTAGCGCCTCAGTTCCAGTTGTCGATCTTGACGTCGTGCGGGTGCGGCGCTCCTTTGCCGTTCTCGACGAGCGACTTCAGGCTCATGAGGAACACCGCCCACTTCGTGCTGCAGTGGTGCATGAACTCGACGGGCTCCTTCCAGCCTTCGTGCTTGAACGTCACGATCGTGTAGTCGCCGTCCTCGCGTAGGTCCCAGCGGATCTTCGTGCCGATCCATTCCTTCGGGCCGTCGACGACTTTCCACAGCACGTGTTTGCCAGGCCGGAGCTCGAGCACTTTCATGTCGAAGCCGCCGTGCGGCGCGAAGCGAAACTCGAGCACGCCGTCGACTTCGCTTTCGCCGCTCGTGTCGTTCGTCCACCACGCGGCGAGGCCGTCGCGCGTCGCGAGTGCTTTGTAGGCGTCGTCGACCGATGATCGGATTCCAACTCGATGCAAGATGTCAGCCATGATTCTCTCCTCAAGAGATTCAGTGAGACGACCCTGATGGTCGCGTGGAAGGAAAGGCGAGCTGCGGCGCCTCGTGAATCGATCAGCGCTTCGCGCGTTTCGGCGGGCGGCGCACGGCGCGTACCTTGCCGGTCGGGCCGCCGCCGCAATAGAAGAGACCCGCGCCGTCGCTCTCGAGGCCACTGACGTTCGTGCCGGCCGGCATTGCGAGTCGTTCGAGCACGGCACCGTTCTTCGGGTCGACGTGGCGCAGCTCACTCTCGTCGCGTTCCCACGTGCCGTGCCACAGCTCGCCGTCGACCCAGCTGACGCCGGTCACGAAGCGGTTCGATTCGATCGTGCGCAGAATCGCGCCCGTGTCGGGATCGATCTCGTAGATCTTCCGGTCGCGATACTGTCCGACCCAAAGGCTGCCCTCGGCCCAAGCGAGCCCCGAGTCGCGGCCTTGGCCCGGCGCGGGAATCGACTTCAACACGCTGCCGGTCTTCGGATCGATCTTGTCGATGCGCGCTTCGGCGATTTGGTAGAGGTGCGTGCCGTCGAACGCCGTGCCGGCGTCGCCGGCGCGCTCGAGCGTGCGCGCGACCGCGCCGCTCTCTGGGTCGAACGCGATCAGCTTCGCGCCCGTCGCGGCCCATACGTGGCGGCCGTCGTGCGTGACGCCGTGGATGCGCTCGGCGCCGGCGAACGGACCGTATTCGCGCACGATCTCGGCTGAGCTCGGCGCGATGTCGCTTGTCTCTGCTTGGATGCGTGTCATGTCGTTACTCCTTTTGCGGTGGCGGGGGGCGGCCGCGTGGAGAGCAATCTAGCCGTCCGGCAGTGAAGCAGGGAGTAACAACATTGTCGTGAATCCCGCGAGCGGCGGCGCCAACCATCGGCGCGCACGCGCGCGGCCGATCGAGCGCACTCTCCCTGCCGCCTCGCCCTCGACGAGCGCGCGCTGCACGGTGCGTTGGCTCGTGCCGAGCGCAAGCGCCAGCGCCGACGTCGACCACGCGGCGCCGTCGGCGAGCAGCGCGAGCAGCGATGCCTGCTCGCCGTCGATCGGCGGCACCAACACCACCACGGGCTCGCGTTTCGCTACGAGCTTGAAGCCGCGCTCGGTCGCCTCGACACGCGCGAGCGGCGCGATGAGCTTGCGCAAGCGGCCGAGCTCGACGCGCAACCGCGCGCGATGCGTCTCATCGGGCCGGCGTATGCGAAACGCGCCCTCGATCAGCGCGCCGCGGTCGACGCTGTTCGGCCACGCGTGCGCGAGCAACTGGGCCAACGCGAACAGCACCGGCCGGCGCGCGAGCGGCAGCGACGCCGTGCCCGCGCTCACTGTCCGACGACACGCGTCGACGATGAGCGCGCCTGACGCGCGCAGCGTTTCGACTTCCTCGATGCGCAGCGCCTGCTCGCGGCCGGTGTCGATGCGCCGCGCGGCAGGACGATCGAGCGCGGCGCGCCCCTCGGCAACCTCGGCCAAGAGCGCAGGCACGCGCGCTCGTTCGGCGGCTTCGCGCGCGCGCTCGAGCGCGGCCCGCGCGATTGCCGTGTGCAGCGAGCGCAGCGCCACCTCAGCGGCTGCGAGCTCGGCGACGGCCAACAATGGAGGAGGCAAATTCGGCGCGTTGAGCTCGGCGAGCGCGGCTTCGGCGTCGTCTACGCGGCCTAAGAGCAGCAGCCGGCGCACGGCGATCAGCCGCGCGTGCAGCGCGTTCGCTCGATCGGCGCGAGCCTCGAGCGCGACGGCCGCGGCTGCCAGCGCGCGCGGCGAGCGGCGCAGGTCGCGCATCGCGAGCGCGACCTCGGCTTCCGCGACGATACACCGCGCGCGTGCGAGCTCCTCGTGCGCGCCGAAGCCACGCGCCGCGCGCTTCAGGAGCTCGCGCGAGCGCGCGTAGTCGCCGAGCTGCGCCATCGCGATGCCGCGTAGTGCGAGCGCCGGCGGATCGTCGCGCAGTGCGATGAGCTTGAGGGCGCCGAGCGCGTCGCCGGCGGCGAGCGCGCGCGCCGCCGCGGCGATCATGGAGTCCATGGCGATAGCCTACCGCGCGACCTGCTCCTCGCGCCGGTGGTGATCGTCCTCGCGGATCGTCTCGCCCTCGCGCTCGAGCTCGTGCCAGCTGGTCATATTCTTCTCGACGACCAGGCGCTCGAGCGCCGTGAGCCAATGGTCGTAGTAACAGCGGCCCGTGTCGTGCTCGCCGCGCGCTTCGGCCTCCTTGAGCACCGCGCCAAGGCGATCCGCCCACTCTCGCGGCGAAATCTTGCCGTTCTCCGTGAGGCCGACGACGACGGCGAACGCTTGCGCTTGCCACGGCTCGGCGAACACGGGGCCCGTCTCGTCGCGCGGCAACAAGGGCAAGTCGGCGAGCTGCCGCGCGTGCACTAGCGCAACCTCACGCGGCGCGCACGAGGTGGATTTCCCAGAGCTCGACGTGCAGCCGGTCGCGGGGGTGCCCGCGGCTGCCCCAAAGCTCCGGTCCCGTGAACGTGACCGTATATAAATGTTGCGGACCGACGCGCGTGCCCGGCGCGACGTCGTCCTCGAACACGTGCACACCGTGCTGGCGCTGAATGACGCCGCGGTGGCCGCGCACATAGCGCGGCACTCGCGTGTGACCGGCGGGGTGGTCGTTCTTGACGACGACCTCGTCGCCCACGGCGAAGGCTGCCGGCCCCGTGAGGTTCGATTGCCCCGAGTGCTCCTCACACAAGAACTGCACTATCTGCTCGGGCGTTCTCGGCGCGAAGCCGTGCGGCACGGTAGGCGGTGTGACGGGGCCATCGGGATTGTCGAGCTCTTGCTGCGTGACCAGCCCGGTGTCGATGAAGCTCTTGGTGCGCGACTCGAGAAACCGTGCGTAGTAGGGCATCGTGAGGTAGCGCTCGGGCGGAAGGCTTTCGATGAATCTGCGGTTCCCCGCCGGTAAGCCCGGCGTTCCGACCGTTGCGAGCAGCATGCCCCACGTCAACCGTTCCCATTCTTCATGGAGCGCGAAGCCTTGATCGCGCTCGGGCACCTTTAGGCCGTCCATGCCGCCGAGATCGTGCACGCCGTTCATCGGTGACCTCCAGATGGGCCGGGCGCGCGCAGCTTTTCGGCGCCGACCATTGAATCGCGCGTGACCAAACGCGCGAGCTCTTCCAGCGACAAGCCTTCCGTGCCGGGCGGGCGCTCGGGGACGACGAGATAGCGAATCTCCGCTGTGCTGTCCCAGACACGCACTTCGACGTCGTCGCCGAGCTCGAGGCCGAATTCCTTGAGCACGCCGCGCGGGTCGATGACGGCACGCGCGCGATAGCCCGCGTCCTTGTACCAAGTCGGCGGCAGCCCGAGCACGGTCCATGGATAGCACGAGCACAACGTGCAAACGACGAGGTTGTGCACGCGACTCGTGTTCTCGACGGCCACCAGATCCGTGCCCTCGAGCCCGGTGAATTGCTCGGTGCGCGCCACGGCTCGAGCATCCGCAAGCAGGCGCGCGCGAAACTCGGCGTCGACCCAACTGCGCGCCACTATCTTCGCGCCGACGTGCGGCCCGACGCGCGTCTCGTAGAACTCGACGACGGCGTCCATCGTCGCCGGGTTGACCAAGTTCTTCTTCGTGAGCACCGACACGAGCGCCTTGGCACGAACGCTGTAATCGGACTGCGCGTGCTCGGCCGCATCGTGCTCGTGCTCGTGCTCGTGCGGCGTGTTCTTCATGCCTTGATATTAGCGCTGTCAGATCTTCACGTGTTGCCAAGTGACCAAGAAGCTTTCGAAGTCGTTGCCGCGCCGCGTCGCCGCGCCCTCGCTGTACGTCAGCTTCAGCGAGTGGCGCGCGCCGAACGGAATCGACAACGTCAGGCCGAGGCGGCTGTTGTCCTGGTAGTCGCCGTTCACGACGCCATCGACGCGCGTGTCGCCGCCGGCGAATGAAGTCGCATCGCCCGCGAGCCACACGCGGTTCGGCCATGCGTAGCTCACGTGCGCTTGCGCGCTCAACACGGGTTCCTGCCGCTTGTGTGCAGTGCCGGGAAACTGCTCGGCGTTGAGCGAGTAGAGCCACGTGCCGAACGACCCCTCGAAAGTCCACGGCCCGAACGGCCGCAGGACGCCCACCTCGGGCTTCAGAGCCCAGCGGTTGTACCCGAGATTCACGAGGCTGGTCGGCTCGTAGTCGCCCAACGGCGGAATGACGGTCATGCTCGCGCTGACGACGGTCCCGCGCGGCGCGTGCGCGAACTCTTCCTTCGTGAGCGCCGGCGCGCCGCGTAAGCCGAACGTCAGCTTGATGCGCGGGTCGACGAAGCCGTTGAGCTCCGCTGACTGCGGCGTCGAGCCGACGTCGCCGCCGATCGTACCGTCGGCGTGCGGCGCGACAACGAGCACGCGCGCTTGCCGCTCGCCCAGCGCGAATACGCGACCAAAGCCGGCCGTCGCGATGTCGAGGTCCGCATGCACGTTCTCGATGTCGAGCGCTGGGTCGAACACGATCGCGCCTTCGCTCGAGCCGCCACCCGCGATGACGAACGTCGTGCCGAGCGGCGCCGGCGAGAAGTGGCGCGCCTTGAGCTCCTGGCCGCTCGCCGCCAGGCGGCCGCAAGCGACAGAGAGCAAAAGCTTGCAGCGAGTAGGCGGCTATCGTTGATCCTTCGCTTACCCTCCGCTCAGAAGTGAAGCGCGCGCAGCGCGCTGATGATGGCCTGCACGCCGAGCCCGGCCTGCAGCGCCGAGAAGACCCAGCCCGTGACTTGCAGCACGGGCACGCCGACGACGCGCATGATCAATCGCGCGCACAGCATCGCCGCGAAGTTCATCGCCATGATTACTACGAGCACGAGCGCGAGTTCGGTTTGCAGCTTTGCATCGCCGAGCGCCGCCGCAGCGAAGAACAACACGACCATGATGCCGACGGGCGGCACGATGCCCGGCACGGCGAGCGGCGCGAGCACGGGCCGGCCCAGCCAACGCGCACTGGGCTTCGTCTCGCTGACTACAGCGCCGCCGCTTTGCACCTCCGCGAAGCTCGGGTTCGTCAGCGTTTTCACGGCAGCGAGCGCAAGCACTATGCCGCCCGCGATCTCGACGGCTTCGATCGACACCTGCCATTTCACGAGAGTGCCGCTCGCGCTGAGCGCGACGAACAGCACGATCGCCGTGGCGACGAGCGTGCTCTTCGTCGCCAGCGCGAGCACCGTGCGCCAGTCCGCCGAGTGCGTCGCCTGATAGAAGACCGGGACCGTCTTCGTCGGGCCGAGCGTCGCGAGGCACAGCGTGAACGCGTACGCGAGATCGTTCATGTGGCCTCCAGCGCGATGCCACGTGCCGCGAACGTCGCGGCGATGCCACCGTCTAGGAACGCGGTGGCCTCGCTGTTTTGCCGTAGCACGGAATCCATGTGGGCGAGCAGCAGCGCGCGCGCTGTCGCGTTGGCGTCGGCCTCGCTGATGAGCTCCGCGAACGGCCGCATCGCCGTACCGAGCGCAAACGCATCGATCTCGGGATCCGGAAACTCGCCGCTCAAGTACGCTTTGCGGAAGAGCTCGTGTCCCGCTTCGGCGCCGTCTGCATAGTGAATGTGCCCGGCCCGCTTCAGCACGGCGAAGCGTTTCGGCTCGGGCAGCCGCGCGTGCAGGTCGCGAAGGTCGGCGAGCATCACATGCGAATCGAGCTCGTTCGCGAGCACGAACACCTGCGGGCGCTGCCGCCAATCGTCGATCGTGAGCAACGGCGCCAAGCGCGCGACCGCCTTGAGCGGGCCCCGCGAGCCGTACATCGGACACATCGCGAACGACGCGGCGAAGCGCGCATCGAGAGAGTTCACGGCGAGCGACGTGAATCCGCCCATCGAGATGCCGGTCGTACCGACGCGAGAGCCGTCGATCGCGAGGCCGAGCGCAGGGGCGATTGTGAGTAGACCGTCCAGCGCGGCGAGTGTTTGCCGCGGACGACGCATTGCCGATTCGTCGATGGGTGTCGTCGCCACTTTCGCGGTTCCGCCGAACGATGCCGGCATCACGTCGGCGATGTGATCGCCGGGAAAGTCGCAAGCCCCGACCACGTACCCCTGGCTTGCGAGATGCGTGCAGAGATTGCTCGACTCGCGCCGGTGGCCGTAACCGCCGTGACAATACAGGACGAGTGGCCGACGGCCGGGCGCCGGCTGCGCGTCGCGCACGGCGTTCTGGCGCGCCCGCGGCATGCGCGGCGCGATCGTGAACTCATCGCGCGTCGCGTTCTCGAGATCTGCGCCGCGATGTTGCGCGGCCGCCGAATACCAAACCTCGGTCAAGAGGTGTCGGCCGTCGGCGTCGCGAAGCTCGACGGTCTTGACGCCGACGGGCGAAGTGCCGCGAGTGAATGGGTCGTACATAGCGAGTCTCCCTCGTGAAGCCCGCGACTCAAAGGTTGGCGACGCGGCGCTGGCCGCGTTCGAGCGCCGCATACGCGGCGAGCACGAGACTGCGGGCGCGCACTAGCGACGACACGTCGCCTGCGAGCCAGCGATTCGGCACGTAGCCGACGGCCATCCGCGCGTCGAGATCGACGTACGACATCGAGCCGCCGTTACCGCCCCACCATGCGACGCGCCGCGAAGCGGGCAAACCGAAGAACGACTGGTCGAGCGAGTAACCCATGCCCCAGCGCATCGGCAGTCCGATCACCACGTCGTTGCCGTCGGCTTGCTGCTCCAGCACGCGCATGCGCCCGGTGTCCGACATCAGGCGAACGCCGTTCGCGCCGCCGGACGCGAGTATCGATTGCACCGCCGCGATGCCGCGGCCGTTGCCGTGGCCGTTGACCGCGCCCATCTCCGCACGGCGCCACGGGAGCGCCCACGTGTCTTGCGGCGTAACCCGCGGGTTGAACAACGCGCGGGTCATGTAGTCGCCGAGCGGCGGATCGAGGGGCTTGCCTTGGATCAACAGCGAGACGCGCGCGTCGGCTTCCGCCGGGGTGCCGATGTAGAGGTCTCGACCGGCGCCAATGGGGGCAGCGATGTCTTCTGCGAGGTAGCGCCCGAGCGACTTGCCCGTGATGCGCCGGATGACCTCGCCGACGAGGTGACCCTGATTCATGCCGTGATAGCCGGATGTCCGCCCGGGCTCGTACCACGGCGCCTGCCGCGCGAGCTTGGCCGTGGCTTGCTCGACGTCGCACATGTCTTGGATCGTCATCGGCTCGGTCCAGCCCGGAAGGCCGGACGTGTGGCCTAGCAACTGCTTGACCGCGATCTTGCTCTTGCCGTTCTGCGCGAACTCCGGCCAGTACTTCGCTACGGGCGCGTCGAGATCGAGCTCGCCGTGATCCGCGAGCACGAGCGCACAAAGCGCCGTCACGGTCTTGGTCGAGGAGAACATCTGCGCGATCGTGTGGCGCTCCCACGGCCGCGTGAACGTGCCGTCGAAGTAGCCGCCCCAGATGTCGACGACGACTTGGCCGTCGACGAACACACAGGCCGACGCGCCGATGTCCTCGCCGCGATCGAGCTGCAGCTGGAACGCGTCCTTGACGCCCTCGAACTGCGTGTCCCAGGTGCCTTGGATCCCTGCCGATTGACCTTTGATGTCGCTCATACCTGCCTCGCTTGTCGCAATTCGGCGCGGGGTGCGCCGTCGTTGGTGCGCAGGATGAGCGGGGCGGATCGCCGCCAGCAGTGATTTACGGTTATTTACGGAGGGGGTTGACGCGCTACGCCGTGGCGGGCAGCGCCATCGGTCGCATGACTTCCGCGTAGCGCGGGTCTTGGCGCAGCCAGTCGAACCGCGGGTCGGCGGGCACGAGGATCAGATGCACGGCTCGCTGCGCGACCGCTTTTTCGAGCCAACGCAGCGCTTCGTCGGCTTCTCTCAAGCCGAGAAAAACGCGCGCGACTTCGAGCGCCGGCGGTGCGGGCAGCGCGAGCAGCCGCTCGATGCACGCCTTCGCTTCCTCGATGCGCCCGGCTCTCGCCAGCGCGTGGCCCATGAAGCTCGTCATGTCCGGCCGAGCTGCATAGACGGCATATCCCTCGATCGCTGCGTCGAGGCGGCCCTCGAGCTCGTGCGTCAGCGCGTTGACCGGTCCGGTCGGCGGTTGGGCGGGGTTCAGATCTTTTCCGAGCGAGTGCAGACGATGCACGTCCTCATAGCGGCCGGCGTAGGCGTAGATCAGCGCGCCGATGATGAGAAACAGTGGATTGAACGGGTCGAGCGCGAGGCTGCGCTCGATCATGGCGACCGCCTTCTCGACCTTGCGCTGAGGCATCAGGCAACCGACGGCGTAAAACGGATAGATGATCGCGAGCCCAGGTTGTAACTCGATGGCGCGCTCGAACCGCGTCTCCGCGGACGACCAATTCCATTCGAAGCCGCTTTCGACGATGCCGAGCGCGCAATGCCCTTCCGCAGCTTGGTTGTCGAGCTCGAGCGTCTTCAACGCAGCTTGTTTGCACCGCGGCATCGCTTCGGTGGCCGGCATCTGTCGATACCAGCTGAGCAGCCAGTACGCGGTCGCAAGCCCGCCCCACGCGGGCGAGAACTTCGGATCGAGCGCGAGCGCTTCGCGAAACAGCTGCTCCGTTCGATGGTGATCGCCGAACGGCAGCCCGAGCGCGAGCATCGCGCGCTGGTACACCATGTATGCGCCGAAGTCGGACGGCGGCGACGACTTCCTGACGCGCGAGCGCGCGTCCTTCTTCAGCGTGATCTCGTCGACGACAGCTTGAGCGAGCTCGTCCTGTAGAGCGAAAACGTCGGTGAATTGCCGCTGATAGGTGCGCGAGAGCTGGTGATAGCCGGTCGCGACGTCGACGAGCTGCGCCGTGACGCGAACTTGATCGCCGGCGCGCCGCACGCTGCCTTCGACGATTAGGCCTACGCTGAGCAGCGCCCCGACTTCGCGCAAGTCCTGCCGGCGGTTCTTGAAGCGGAACGCCGACGTGCGTGCCACGACTTGGAGCATCGGCACTTGCGCGAGCCGATTGATGAGCTCCTCGGTGAGCCCGTCCGCGAAGTGCTCGTTCTCTTGCTCCGCGCTCATGCTCACGAACGGCAGCACCGCGACACGCGTTTCCGTCGCAGGTTTCGCCGGCGGCTCGGTGGGCGGCGGCGCGCGTTCGGCGGCGCGGATCTCGGCGGCGTAGCTGCCCTTTGGAACCGAGATCACGAGCGCGTCGCTCGTGCCGTCGCCCGCGTAATACTCGAGCAGCTTCGAGCGCAGCTTGGCTGCTTGAACGCGGACGATGGGATCGGTGCGCGGATCGAAGTTCTTGCCGCGGTCGAACACGTCGACGCCGATCCGATATTCCTTGAGCGCCTCGCCGCGCTGCGCGACCTCGACAGCGAGCTTCAAGAACCGGCTCAAGCGCTCGGAATGCGCGAATTGCGGGCTTGCGAGGATCCGCGCGAGCTGTGCCGAGACGGCTTCCGGGTTCATGCGCTCGAAGCTTAGCGCCGACATCGAACCGCGTTAATAACCGTAAATCACTCTGTCGCGGCGGCCGGCCGGCCCAGTGTTGGCTTTACCGGGGCGCCGCACGGCGCCCCCAAACAAACCAGCTTTGGAGGGCACTGTGTGCACCATGCGGCCGCTTAGAGTCGTCGCGCTGTTTCTTGCGCTCGTCGCGGTCGCGGGTTGCGCCGCTGCGCCGCAGCGGGCGCCGCTGCCCGCGGAGCTGATCCGTTCTGCCTCGATTCCCGGCATTCCCGACGCTCGGTACTGGGGTGACGCGTCCTGCGAGCGCGCTCTGCAAGCGCTCGATGCGTATTCGGACGCGGAGCTCGCGGGAATGTTCGACGGAATCTACGGCAAGCCGCACGCGTATCTCGCGATCTCGGGCGGCGGCGCCAACGGCGCTTACGGCGCGGGCTTCCTCGTCGGCTGGACTGCGGCCGGCACGCGCCCCGAGTTCACCATGGTCACAGGCGTCAGCACCGGCGCCTTGATCGCGCCGTTCGCATTCTTGGGGTCCAACTACGACGACGAAGTCGAAAAGCTCTATACGACGATGAGCACGAAGGACGTCGCGGTCATGAAGGGCTTCCTCAAAGGGCTGTTCAGCGATGCGATGGCCGACACGACGCCGCTGCGCAAGCTGATCGAGTCCTACATCTCGGAGGACGTCATCGAAGCGATTGCCGTGCAGCACCGCCGCGGCCGGCGGCTGTGGATCGGCACCGCGAACCTCGACGTCGGCCGCCCGGTAATCTGGGATCTGGGGGCGATCGCCGCTAGTGGCCAGCCGAATAGGGCGCGGCTCATCCACGACGTGCTGCAAGCCTCGGCCGCGATCCCCGTGGCATTCCCGCCGGTGCTGATTCCCGTGGAAGCCGGCGGGCGAACGTACGACGAGATGCACGTCGACGGCGGCACGGCGCAGCAGGTGTTCGTCTATCCGCCCGAGATGAATTGGCCGCGCATTCTTGCGAAGCTCAATGCGATGGGACGACCGACCGTATACGTGATCAGGAACGCGTTTCTCGAGGCCGACTTCAACGGCGTGCCGCGCAAGGTGCTGCCGATCGCCTCGCGCTCGATTCAAGCGTTGATCCGCACGCAAGGTTTGGGCGACCTCTATCAGATCTACGCGTTGTGCCTGCGCGACGGCAACGACTTCAAGCTGGCGCACATACCGGCCGAGTTCACCGAGCAACCCGCCGAAGATTTCGATCCTGTGTACATGGCCAAGCTGTTTGCGAACGGCTATGAGGCGGCCAAGGCCGGCTACCGCTGGCGCACCGAGCCGCCGGGTTTCGCGGCGGCCAACTGAGCGATGCAACACGTCACGATCAACGGCGCGGCACTCGAATATTTCGAGCGGGGGCGCGGAGAGCCGATCGTGTTCGTGCACGGGGCACCGTCCGATCATCGGCTCTGGCTGCCGCACTGCTCTCCATTCTCGGCACGCTACCGCGCGATCGCGTACACGCAGCGGTATTTCGGCTTCGGCGAGTGGTCACGCGACTGGCCGCCGTTCGGCGTACGCACTCACGCGGACGATCTCGTCGCGTTGCTGCGGCACGTTGGCGAGGCGGCGCACGTTGTTGCCTGGTCGTACGGCGCGCACGTGGCGCTGACCGCCGCGAGCGAGGAACCCGGTCTGTTCCGGAGCTTGTTCGTCTACGAGCCCGGCGTGCCGACGTTCGTCACCAATGCGAACGAGCTCGAGGAGATAGCGGTGGACGCAAAGCTGATGTTCGAGCCCGTGTTCGCGGCCGTCGAGTGCGGCGACAACGAGGCCGCCGTGCGCGCGCTGCTCGACGGCTCCGGGCAGACGCGCGGCTACTTCGAGTCGCAGCCCGCCGAACGGCGCCGGGTGCAGCTCGATAACGCGCGCGTGCTGCCGCTCTTGCTCTCACAGCTACCGCCGCCGCCCCTGAGCTCCGACGACCTGCGCCGCCTGCGCATGCCGGTCGCGGTGACGTGGGGCGAGCGCACGCGGCCGTTTTTCGGCGTCGTTTCGCGCGCAGCCGCGCGCTGCATTCCGGGCCGCACGCACACAGCTGTTCCCGGTGTCACCCACATGTGGCCCGAGGAGTCGCCGCACGCGTTCACGGCACTCCTCGAGCGCTTCTTGCAGTCACGGCCGGCTCTCTCGTGAAGTTGCTTGTTCAACATCGCGCAGGCACTCTGCCGGCTCAAGTCGACTTGAGGTCAGAGTCATGCGAAATCTGGACATCGCCGAGGTCGCGCAGCAGTGCCGGTTGCCGGCCTCCGCGCTGCGGTTCTACGAGGAGAAAGGCCTCATCAAATCGGTCGGCCGGCGTGGTTTGCGCCGCGTCTACGCGGCCGGCATCGTCGAGCGCCTGGCGCTGATTGCGCTCGGGCGCGCGGCGGGCTTCTCGCTCGATGAGATCGCCGCGATGTTTGCTTCGGACGGGCGCCTGCGCATCGATCGGCACAAGCTCGCGGCAAAAGCGAAAGAGCTCGACGAGACGATCAAGCAGCTCACAGCGATGCGCGACGGGTTGGAGCACGCCGTGAATTGCAAGGCACCGAGCCATATGGAGTGCCCGAAATTCCGCCGCATCGTGCAAGCCGCCGCGAGCGGCGCGATCGGCGCACGACGCAAGAAGGAGGCGCGGCCCTCGGTTCGGCCGCGCGCGAAGGCGGCGTGAAAATCGGCGATTCACACGAAGCGCGCTTCACGGTGCAGCCAAGCGATAGCGCAGCCGCTCTCGAGCTCTCGCCCGACGATTCGTTTCCGGACGTCTTCGCGACGTCGCGCTTGGTCGCGTTCATGGAGATGGCCGCGACGCGGCTCATGCGCCCGCTGCTCGAGCCGGGCCAGCATTCGGTCGGCGTCTTGGTCTCGATCAAGCACACGGCCGCTACACCGGTCGGCGGCAACGTGCGCACCGTTGCGACGTATCTCGGGCCCGACAGCAAGCTGTTCCGCTTCAAGGTCGAAGCGTTCGACGATGCGGGTCCGATCGGCGAGGGCGAGCACACACGGGCGATCGTCACGACGAGCCGCTTGCTCGCCGGCGCGGCGAAACGTGGTCCCGCTCGACGATAGTTAGCGACGTCAGCCGGAGTCCCGTCCCACGGCCGAAATGTGCCCGGTTTCTTCGAGAACGGCGAGACGAACGTCGTCTGCGCGCGCGTAGCCGAGCTTGCGCAGTCCCGCGAGCAGCTCCGCATGTGTGACGCCCTCGAGCTCTAGCGCTCTCGCGATGATCTCGCCGTCCCGGATCAGCGGCCGCGGTTTGCCGCGGAGCAAATGCCGGATGGGCGTCGAGCGTGCGCACAGCCACGCGTTCAGCCGGTGAAGCGCAAATACGGTGACGACAAAGACGGCCGCGTTCGCGGCACCCTCGGCCAGCGCCGCCGTTTGAATGACGACGCCGAGCGTGATTAGCACGATGAGGTCGAACGTCGTCGTTTGTCCCGCCATGCGCTTGCCGGCGAGCCGCACGAGCACGATGAGCGCGACGTAGTACGCGGCCGCTTTCGCCGCTTGGACGAGAACACTATCGAGAGACTCCACGCTTCGTACCGCCGTTTCTCACCACACAGTGCACGACTCGTGCCATGAGCCTTTCCAGCATCTCGCGAGGCACGCGGCTTGCATGGCCCAGTTGTCGCACCAGCGGGACCATCATGAGCCGCCCTGGAATCTGGCCGTTGATCAAAGCGTCGGTCGCGTCCTTCAGAAAGGACTACGCCTCGAGCATGGGCGGCGCGCTCGCTTATTACACGCTGTTCTCGATCGCGCCCGTGCTCATCATCGTGATCGCCGTCGCGGGTTTCTTCCTGGGCGACGAAGCGGCGCGCGGGGAAATCTTTACGCAGCTGCAGGGATTGCTCGGCGACGACGGTGCGGCGGCGGTACAAGGCTTGCTCGAGAGCAGCAGCGACCCCGACGAAGGGCTGTTCGCGACGATCGCGAGCTTCTTGCTGCTGCTGCTCGGCGCGACGACGGTGTTCGCCGAGCTTCAGAGCGATCTCGATCGCATCTGGCGCGCGGAGTTGAAACCGACGAGCGGCCTTTGGTCGCTACTGCGCGCTCGCGTGCTGTCGTTCGGCATGGTGCTCGCCCTCGCGTTCTTGCTGCTCGTGTCGCTCGTGATCAGCGCGGCGCTGTCGGCTCTCGGCAAGTGGTGGGGCGGCTGGTTCGAGGGATGGGCCGCGCTCCTCGAGGCGGTGAACTTCCTCGTCTCGCTCGCGATCACGACTGGGCTCTTCGCGCTCATCTACAAGCTCCTGCCGCGAGTCGATATCGCGTGGCACGACGTGTGGATCGGCGCGATCGTCACGGCGCTGCTATTCGCCGTCGGGAAATTCCTCATCGGTCTTTACATTGGCCACAGCGGCATCGCCTCTGGATTCGGCGCGGCCGGCTCGTTCGTCGTGCTGCTCGTGTGGGTCTACTACTCGACGCAGATCTTTCTGTTGGGCGCCGAGTTCACTTGGGTCTACGCACACGAGCGCGGCTCGAGGCGAGGGCGAGAACGTCCGGGCGCTTAGCGCGCGACGACGCGTGCATCCTACGGCAAACGTCCCTTCGGAACGGCGAAGGCCGTGTCCGACCACCAGCCGATCTGATTCGGCAGCGGATCGCCGACGCGGTACTCGAGCGGCGCGCCTTCGAAACCTGCGGCGCAGTCCGGCACGGGTGCGTATTGCGCCGTGCGACCGGGGCCGATCGAAAACCGGTAGTAGTCGGCGTGCTCGCCGACGGTGAGCAGCGGGCACGCGAGCCACTCGCGTTGGTTGTCTTGGAGCACGCGCGCCAATGCGACTGTGAGCCACTCTTGCGTCGTGTTCGTCACGCGCACGCTGCGACCTTCGTCGACGACCTCGAGCATCGGCGGCACCACGCCCGGAGGGCCGTGGCCGTTGGGATTCTGTCTCAGCGCCGCGATCCAGGCCTCGCGAGCCGCGGTTTCATTGCGCTCGGCGGCTTCGCGTTCCGCGCGGTAGGTGGCCGCAGCGCTGTGCTCGCGCCACATGAGCACGCTGACATTCGCGACCGCGATCGCGGCCACGACCGCGTCGAGCGCGTAGCGCGCGCGGTGTCGATGCGCGAGCCCAAGCGCCAACGCGACGAGCCAATAGCCGCTCGCCGCGAGGGTGCTCGCGACGAGCCCCGCGACAACGACCACGAGCCCGCCCGTGCTGTCGCACGCCGGGGAGAGCGCGCGACAGCCGAGCAGCATCGTGACCGTGAAGACGGCGAAGCCGAGCCCGG
>Ga0315912_10003245_pt1 | contig 16356 bp, 16 predicted proteins | sample VfabasoilMG_FD_204469 | JGI IMG/M metagenome (GOLD analysis project Ga0315912, IMG submission 204469) | Garden soil microbial communities collected in Santa Monica, California, United States - V. faba soil | ecosystem: Environmental > Terrestrial > Soil > Garden | place: USA: California... | reverse complement strand
CTGAAGGGGTGGGCGAGGGCGAGTTCCGCAGCGCGCCTACCCGGCGCGCGAGGACTGTCTGAGCCAGCGCCCACCCCTTCAGCCGCAGCCGGGATTCGCCAACGCCAGCCAGGGAAAAAGGGGCTCTGACCCCATTTTCAGGGGCTGTGCCTGGGGCCCTTGTCAGGTTTGGCTCGGGCGGGGTAGTGTGCCGAACTTACCGTAATCGGCGCCGAAATGGATCTGAACTTCCTGGAATTTGAGCAGCCCATCGCCGAGCTCGAGGCGAAGATCGAGGCGCTGAAGTTCGTCGGTGAGGACACCGAGCTCAATATCAGCGAAGAGGTCGGGCGGCTCCGCAAGAAGAGCGAGGCCCTGACCCGGAGCCTCTTTGCCAACCTGAGTGCCTGGCAGGTTGCGCAGTTGGCGCGCCATCCGATGCGGCCTTATACGCTCGATTACGTCGGGCACATGCTCACGGACTTTCAGGAGCTTCACGGCGACCGGATGTTCGCCGACGATCATGCCATCGTCGGCGGATTGGGCCGACTCGAGGGGCAACCGATCGTCGTTGTGGGGCACCAGAAGGGCCGCGATACCAAGGAGCGCGTCACCCGCAACTACGGCATGGCGCGGCCCGAGGGCTATCGCAAGGCGCAGCGGCTCATGCGGCTCGCCGAAAAGTTTTCGCTGCCCGTCATCACGCTGATCGATACGGCCGGGGCGTATCCCGGGGTTGGCGCCGAGGAGCGCGGACAGAGCGAGGCGATCGCGCGCAGCATCTTCCTGGCCTCGGGCCTCAAGACGCCGATGATCTCCGTCGTGACCGGCGAGGGCGGGTCCGGCGGCGCGCTCGCCATCGGCGTCGCGGACCGGGTCTTCATGCTGCAATACAGTGTCTACTCCGTCATTTCCCCCGAGGGCTGCGCCTCGATTCTCTGGAAAACCTCCGAGCAGGCCGAGGCCGCGGCCGAAGCCATGGGGCTCACGGCGGAGAGGCTCAAGAAGCTCGACCTCATCGACGGCGTCATTCCGGAGCCGCTCGGAGGGGCGCATCGCGATCCCGCCGCCATGGCCGCAAGGCTCAAGCAGACACTGCTCGAGGCGCTCGCCGAGTTCAAAGGCGTGCCGCCCGCCGAGATCGTGCGGCGTCGGCGCGAGCGAATCGCCCGCGTCGGCGCTTACCGCGAGGTCTGATCTTGCGCTCCCATGGGATGGTCGGCCACAACTGAGAGCGCCGATTTCGCCGCGCGCGTGGACGCGGCGCTGTCGCGGCTTCATGTCGATGAAATCGGTCCCAGGCGGCTGCTCGTCGCCTTCAGCGGCGGCGTCGACTCGACTGTGCTGCTGCACGTCCTCAAGCGCGTTCGACCGGGCGCCGCCATCACGGCGGTGCATTTCGATCATGGCCTGCACCCCGATTCGGCGGCCTGGAGCCGCCATTGCCGCGCCGCAGCGGAGCTATTGCGCGTCGATTTCATCGAGCGTCGCCTGGCGCTGGACTCCGCGACGGGTGCGAGCGTCGAGGCGCTCGCGCGCGAGGCGCGCTATGCGGCGCTCGGGTCACTCGCCGGCCCCGGCGACGTCGTGCTGACGGCACATCACGCCGACGACCAGCTCGAGACGGTGTTGCTGCGCATCCTGCGCGGCACGGGTGTGCGCGGCCTTGCGGCGATCCACGGCGACTCGACCTGTGGCGGCGGCCGGCTCGTGCGGCCGCTGCTCGATCTCACGCGGGCGGAGATCGAGGCCGAGGCGCGTCGCCGCGGACTCGACTGGCTCGAGGATCCGAGCAACCAGGACACGCGCTTCGACCGGAATTTCCTGCGCCGGGAATGCCTGCCGCGGTTGCGCGAACGCTGGCCGGCCGCGGGGCTCATGGCAAATCGGTTGGCGCGCCAGATGACGGAAGCCGAGAGCCTGCTCGACGAGCTTGCGGCCGGCGACCTCGCAGCTTGCGACGATCCGGGCCGCATTTCGCTGGCGTTGCTCGAACCATTGTCCGACGCGCGGCGCAATAATGTTCTCCGCCATGCGCTCGCGAGGGTCGCGCTGCCAATGCCCGGCGCGGCACAGCTCGCGGAGCTCGGCCGCGCGCTGGAGGCGCGCCGCGATGCCGCCACGCTCGTCCGCTGGCCCGGCGTCGAAGCCCGAGTCTACCGGCAGACGCTCTATCTCCTCCCGCCACGCAGGCCGGCCGGCGCTATGCAGGGCCGCGTCGACACCGGCGGCGCCTGCCAGGTCGCCGAGGGCGAGCTCAGTCTCGTACCGGCCGACAGCTACGGCATTCCCGACCGCTGGGCGCGACAGGGACTTCGAGTGTCCTTGCGCGAGGGCGGCGAGCGTTTCCGTCCGCGCGGTCATCGCAGGCACAAGGCGCTCAAGCAGTGGTTCCAGGAGCAGGGCATCGTGCCGTGGATGCGCGCACGCGTGCCGCTAATCTATGCCGACGATCGTCTCGTCGCCATCGGCGATCTCGAGCTGGCCGACGAATTGCCGCAGGCGCAGAACGACGCGCCGTTCTGGCGTCCGCGCTGGACCGGCCACGCGCCGCTGCGCTGAAAAATTTTTTTCTGGCGAGACTTCGTCAAACCTGATACTTTGCAATCCCGTCTTGATTCACTCGTTTCGTGCCGGATCGGCCGCTTGATTGCGGGCGGTCGGGGTTTTATTAAGGCGGTCAATGACGCGATTCATCTTCATCACCGGCGGCGTCGTCTCGTCGCTCGGTAAAGGCATCACGGCCGCCAGCCTCGGAGCCATACTCGAGACCCGCGGCCTCAAGGTCCGGATGCTCAAGCTCGATCCCTACATCAACGTCGACCCGGGGACGATGAGCCCCTACCAGCACGGCGAGGTCTTCGTCACCGACGACGGCACCGAGACCGACCTCGATCTCGGCCATTACGAGCGCTTCGTGAGCTCGAAGACGGGTCGCCACAGCAATTTCACGACCGGGCGCATTTACTCGAACGTCATCGCCAAGGAACGGCGCGGCGAGTACCTCGGCGCCACGGTCCAGGTCATCCCGCACATCACCGACGAGATCAAGCAGAGCGTCCTGCGCGGCGCCGCGGACTGCGACGTCTGCATGGTCGAGATCGGCGGCACGGTCGGCGACATCGAGTCCCTGCCGTTCCTCGAGGCGATCCGCCAGATGGGCGTCGAGCTCGGCCGCGACAGCGCGATCTACATGCACCTGACGCTCGTGCCGTTCATCTCGGCCTCGAAGGAGATCAAGACCAAGCCGACGCAGCATTCCGTCAAGGAGCTGCGCTCGATCGGTATCCAGCCCGACATCCTCGTCTGCCGTTCCGAGCACGCCCTGCCGTCGGAGCAGCGCGCCAAGATCGCGCTCTTTACGAACGTCGAGCAGCGCGCCGTCATTTCGGCGGTGGACGTCGGCGATCTCTACGAGATTCCGCTGATGCTGCACGCTCAGGGCCTCGACGACATCGTCGTCGACCGGCTCCGCCTGCGGGCGAAACCCGCCGATTTGAGCCAGTGGCACGCCATCGTCGACGCGCGCAAGAATCCCGAGGCCGAGGTCACGATCGCCATGGTCGGCAAGTACGTCGACTTGCGCGATTCCTACATCTCGCTGACCGAGGCGCTGCTGCATGCCGGCATCCGCACGCGCACGCGCGTGAACATCCTCTACCTCGAGTCCTCGAATCTCGAGACCGAAGGCACCGAGGTGCTCAACGACGTCGACGCGGTGCTCGTGCCGGGCGGTTTCGGCAACCGCGGCATCGAGGGCAAGATCGCGGCCGTGCGCTTCGCGCGCGAGAAAAAGGTGCCTTACCTCGGCATCTGCCTCGGCCTCCAGGTCGCCGTCATCGAGTTCTCGCGACACGTGCTCTCGCTGCGGAAGGCCCATTCGACGGAGTTCGACCGCGAGACAACTGACCCCGTCATTGCGCTCATCACCGAATGGCAGGATCGGAGCGGCGCGCGCGAAAAGCGCGATGCCGGCTCGGCGCTCGGTGGCACGATGCGGCTGGGCGCGCAGCGCTGCAACCTGGCAGCCGGCACGCTCGCGCGGCGCTGCTACGGCGCAGCCGAGGTGCACGAGCGCCACCGGCATCGCTACGAGGTCAACAACACCTATCTCGAACGTTTCGAGGCCGCCGGGCTGGTCATTTCCGGCCGTTCGGACGACGGGCTCGTCGAGATGATCGAGCTCCCGGATCACCCCTGGTTCCTCGCCACGCAGTTCCATCCCGAGTTCACGTCGAACCCGCGTCAGGGCCATCCGTTGTTCTCGAGCTTCGTCAAGGCGGCGCGCGAATGCCAGGGCCTCAAGCTGCCGCAGGCTGTGCGCGCATGAGAATCAAGGACATCCAGGGCCTCGCCATTCTCGACTCGCGAGGTAATCCGACAGTCGAGGCCGAGGTCATTCTGGATACGGGAGCGCGCGGCCGCGCTGCTGTGCCGTCGGGTGCCTCGACAGGCGCGCGCGAAGCCATTGAGCTCCGCGACGGCAACAAGGAGCGCTGGCTCGGCAAGGGCGTCGACCGCGCCGTCGCCAACGTCCACGGCGAGATCCGCAAGGCGCTCGTCGGCCAGCCCGTTGCCGACCAGGCAGCCATCGACCAGAAGCTGATCGCCCTCGACGGCACCGAGAACAAGGCGCGCCTTGGCGCCAACGCCATCCTCGCGGTTTCCCTCGCCGCCGCGCATGCGCGTGCGGCCGCCTCCGGCTTGCCGCTCTATCGCAGTCTCGCGGAGCGCGAGACCTACACGACGCCGGTCCCCATGATGAACATCATCAACGGCGGCGCCCACGCCGACAACAACGTCGACATCCAGGAATTCATGATCCTGCCGATCGGTGCGCCGACCTTCTCGGAGAGCCTGCGTTACGGCACCGAAGTTTTTCACGCGCTGAAGAAGGTGTTGAACGAGCGGGGCCTGAACACCGCCGTCGGTGACGAGGGCGGCTTCGCCCCCGACCTGGCGTCGAACGAGGAGGCACTCAAGGTCATCAGCGAGGCCGTCGATCGCGCGGGCTACACGCTCGGCCGCGAGATTTTTCTCGGGCTCGACGTCGCGAGCAGCGAGTTCTACCGCGACGGCAAGTACGTGCTCGAGTCCGAAGGCCAGAGCTTCGACTCGAAGGGCTTCGCGGGCTACCTCGAGGACCTGCTGGCGCGCTATCCCATCGTTTCGATCGAGGACGGCATGGCGGAGAACGATTGGGACGGTTGGGAGTACCTCAGCCGTCGCATGCGCGACCGCGTCCAGCTCGTCGGCGACGACCTGTTCGTCACCAACACGAAGATCCTGGCCGAGGGCATTGGCAGGAAGATCGCCAACAGTATCCTGATCAAGCTCAACCAGATCGGCACGCTGACGGAAACCCTCGCGGCCGTCGACATGGCCGTCGATGCCGGCTATTCGGCCGTGATCTCGCACCGTTCCGGCGAGACCGAGGACGCGACGATCGCCGATCTCGCGGTCGCCAGCCGGGCGACACAGATCAAGACCGGCTCGCTGTCGCGTTCGGACCGCCTGGCCAAGTACAATCAACTCCTCCGGATCGAGCGGGCGCTTGGGAGTCAGGCGCGCTACGCGGGTCCGGATGCTCTGCCGATGCAGCTCTAGTGGGGTAGCTCTCGGAATCGATGCGCTGGATCGTCGCCCTGTTCGCTCTCGCCCTCGTGGCCATGCAGCTCGAGCTCTGGTTCGGCGACGACCGCCGGCCGGCGCTCGAGGAGTTGCGGATCGCCGTCGCCGAGCAATCGGCCGAGAACCAGGCGCTCGCGGAACGCAACGCCGACCTGGAAGCCGAAATCCGGAATCTGCGCCAGGGCTCCGAGGCGGCCGAGGAGCGGGCGCGCTCCGATCTCGGCTTGCTCAAGCCCGACGAGACTTACTATCAGATTGCTGAAATTGACTAGCCTGGCGCGGCCAGCCCGGCGTCAACGCCCTTTGAGCAACACGCATACGGCGCCGCTGCCGCCATGCCGCGGCTGCGCCGAGACGAAAGCCTGCACCTGATCGAAGCGCGTGAGCCAGTGATGGACGCTCGGTTTCAATATCGGCCCGCCGGGCCCGGAACGCGTCCCCTTGCCGTGGATGACGCGGACGCAGCCGAGACCTCGCGCCGCGCACTCCGAGAGAAAGGCCTTGAGCTCGGTCTGTGCTGCCGCCAGCCGCATCCCGTGAAGGTCGATTTCGGCCTCGATCGCGAACTCGCCGCGCTTCAGGCGGGTGAAGGTCCGCAGGGAAACGCTGTCGCGACGAAAGGCAATCTCGTCGCCGCCGCCGCTCGCCGGCGGTCCGTCGAGGGACTGCTCGAGAATCGCCGCGCGCGCGGCGCGCGTCTGTCGTGCCTTCGGTTTCGGCCGCGGTTTAGCGAGTCGTGCCTTGTTGTCCGGTCGCAGACGCCTGACGCCGCGCGTCGCCTCGGCGAAGGCCTTGCGATCGTCATCGGCGTTTGACATGGATGCTTCCCTGGGATCATGGCGCGATGCGGCATCCAGTATAGTTAATGGCGAACGGCTGCTGCCAGGAATCCCCGCGTGCGCATTCTGATCTCGAACGACGACGGCTATCTCGCCCGGGGCCTGCGCGTGCTCGCCTCGAAGCTCGGTGAGTTCGCCGACGTGACCGTCGTCGCGCCCGATCGCAACCGCAGCGGCGCGAGCAATTCGCTGACGCTCGACGCGCCGTTGCGCGTCGAGAAGGTCGAGGAGCGGATCTACTTCGTCAACGGCACGCCGACCGATTGCGTGCACGTCGCAATCACGGGCCTGCTCGAGCACGAGCCCGACATGGTCGTCTCCGGCATCAATCACGGCGCCAATCTCGGCGACGACGTGCTCTATTCGGGCACGGTCGCCGCGGCCATGGAAGGGCGTTTCCTGGGTTTTCCGGCCATCGCCGTCTCGCTCGTCCAGAGCGAGCACCGCAACTTCGATTCGGCCGCGGCTATCGTGTCGCGGCTCGTGCGCCAGATCGTCGAGGATCCGCTGCCGCGCGACAGCATCCTGAATATCAATGTGCCGGACTTGCCACCCGGCCCACCGCCACCACTGCAAGTGACGAGGCTCGGCTTCCGCCACAAGTCCGAGCCCGTGATCAAGGCGCGGGATCCCAAGGGCGAGCCGATCTACTGGGTGGGCCCGGCCGGCAGCGGCCAGGATGCGGGGGAAGGCACGGATTTTCACGCCGTCGCTTCCGGGCGTGCCTCGGTAACGCCGATCAAGGTCGACCTCACGGATCATCGGCGGCTCGCGCCGCTCGGCGAATGGCTCGCGAAGCACCGATGAACGACCAGGACCCGCGCGGCATCGGCATGACCTCGGCGCGGACGCGCGATCGCCTGATCGCGACGCTGCGCGAGTCCGAGATCACGAACGAGGCCGTGCTCGCGCGCCTGCGCGACGTGCCGCGGCACATCTTCGTCGACGAGGCGCTGTCGAGCCGCGCCTACGAGAACACCGTGCTGCCGATCGGCCACGGCCAGACGATCTCGCAGCCTTACATCGTCGCGCTCATGACCGAGGCCCTGATCGCGGATCGCGAGCTGCCGATTCCGAAGGTGCTCGAGATCGGCACGGGCTGCGGCTACCAGACGGCCGTGCTCGCCGGCTTCGTGCGCCATATCTTCGGCGTCGAGCGCATCAATGCGCTGATCCGGCCGAGCCGGCACCGGCTACGGAAGCTGCGCATCAACAACGTGAGCCTGCGTCACGGCGACGGTTTCGAGGGCTGGGTCAGCCAGGCGCCGTTCCAGGGCATCCTCGTCGCCGCGGCGCCGGGCGCCGTGCCCGACGCGCTGCTCGCGCAGCTCGACGAGGGCGGGCGCCTCGTGATACCCGTCGGCGCGAGCGGTCGGCAGGATCTGCTGCGCATCACGCGGACCGGCGACGAATTCAAGCGCGAGCTCCTGGGACCCGTGAGCTTCGTGCCGCTCCTGGCTGGGCAGACGCTGTGAGACCTTGCCGGCGAGAGCGATGAGAGTCGCGATCATCAGCATCGTTCTGCTGGTCGCCGCTTGCAGCAATCTGGGTTATGAGAATGCGTCGAGCGGCGGGAGTTCTGCGCCGCGCGCGGCGTCGACGCGTGGCAATGTACCGGAGAGCTACGTCGTGCGCTCGGGCGACACCTTGTACTCGATCGCTTTTCGCTACGGGATCGATCAGCGCCAGCTCGCGTCCTGGAACAATCTCAGGAACCCGAACCAGATCAACGTCGGGCAGCGGCTGGTGCTGCGGGCGCCGGGTGGCAGCAGGGCGGGCACACCGACTACCGCGAGCACGAGCACGCGACCGGCAACGTCGAGCGGGGGCGGCACGTCAGCCTCGACGCGCCCGCCAGCGCTGCCGCCGGCCGCCCGGCCTGACTGGCTGTGGCCCACCCGTGGCGAGATCGTCTCCCGTTTCGGCGAGCGCGGCGTGCTGTCGAGCGGCGTCGGCATTGCGGGCACCCTCGGCCAGGACGTCGTCGCCGCGGCCGCAGGCCGCGTCGTTTACTCCGGCACCGGCCTGCCCGACTACGGCCATCTCGTCATCATCGAGCACAACGACACCTGGCTCTCGGCCTACGGCCACAACCAGCGCGTGCTCGTGAGCCAGGGACAGGCCGTTACGCGCGGGCAGAAGATCGCCGAGATGGGACCGGGGCCGGGCGGGGCGCCGCGGCTGCATTTCGAGATCCGGAGGAACGGGGATCCGCAGGATCCGGTGCCGATGCTGCCGGCGGGGCGATGAGGCACCGTTCAAAGGAGAATCGCGAGCCTAGTCGAGAATCAATGCCGCCGCGACGCGCCTTCCCTCATGCACGAGCACGTTGTACGTGCGACAGGCTGCAGCCGTGGTCATGAACTCGAGCCCGATCGCCAGCTGCGCGAGCTCCGCCATGAGGTCGACGTCCGGCGTGCAGGGAGCCAGCCCGGCGCCGACGACCAGCAACTCGGGTTTGAGCTCGATCGCGGGTGCGAGATCAGCGAGCGTCACGCTGCCCGGTGTTGCAAGCGTCCAATCGCTTAGAATGCGATCGGCCGTGACGATGAGATGGCTCGTGAACCAGTGCTCGCCGACGCGCACGCGCCCGGGCTCGAATGCGCGGATCAGATAGCTTGCCGAGGTTTCTCTGGTGAATTGCATGGAGGCCCGCGCTGTCGCGAGGGCGCTCATTATATTCGCGACTGGCCGGACAGCTGGCGCGGTCGACTTGGGGCGAGTCGCAAGGTGACGACGATCGAGCGCCGGCCGCAAGCCTTGCCGGGATCCTGGGTCTGGCCCCACGCGCTCCATCCCGTGCTGCGCCAGGTCGTCGAGCGCCGCACGCTCGCATCGCCAATGGAGCTCGATCTCAGCCTCAAATCCCTGTTGCCAGTCAGTCGTTTCGACGAGCTCGGCCCGGCGGTCGAGCTCCTGCTTGCGTATCGTGATGCGCCGATTCTGATCGCCGGCGACTTCGATGCTGACGGTGCGACGAGCACGGCGCTGATGGTGCTCGCGCTGCAGGATCTGGGCTTCACGCAGGTTGGCTTCCGGATCCCCGATCGCTTCCGCCACGGCTACGGCCTGAGCCGCGGTTTCGTCGAGAGCCTCGGTGCACCTGCGCCGCGACTCATTGTCACGGTGGACAACGGCATCAGCAGCCACGACGGTGTCGCCGCGGCGCGCGAGCGCGGCATCGACGTGCTGATCACCGATCATCACCTGCCGCCCGACGAGCTGCCTGCAGCCACGGTGATCGTCAATCCAAATCTCGCGACGAGCGCTTTTCCCGGCAAATCGCTCGCGGGGGTTGGCGTGGCCTTCTACCTGCTCGCTGCGCTCGGTAAGGCGCTCGAGCAACCGGCAGCCGTCACGCGCTATCTCGACCTCGTGGCGCTCGGCACCGTGGCCGATCTCGTGCGCCTCGATCAGGCGAATCGGATCCTCGTCGATCAGGGGCTCAGGCGGATCCGCGCGGGCCAGTGTCGCCCCGGCATCCGTGCGCTGGCCCAGGTGTCGGGCACAGCGCTCGCGGGCATCACGACGTCGAGTCTCGGCTTTCGCATCGGTCCGCGGCTCAATGCCGCCGGTCGGCTCGACGACATGGCCGTGGGCGTCCGCTGCCTGTTGACCGATTCCGCGGACGAAGCCGCGGAAATTGCTGCGACGCTCGACAGCCTGAATCGCGAGCGGCAGGAGCTCGAGGCCGACATGAAAGCCGAGGCGCTCGCCATCGTTGCGGCCCTCGAGCTGCCGGACGCCTCGCTGCCGGCCGTGATCTGCGTGCAGCGCGACGACTGGCACGAAGGCCTGGTCGGTCTCGTCGCCGCGCGCGTCAAGGAGCGCTATCACCGGCCGAGTTTCGCGTTCGCGCGCACGGCGGGCGGCGAGCTCAAGGGCTCGGGCCGCTCGATCCCCGGATTTCATCTGCGCGATGCACTGGCCGAGGTCGACGCGCGCAATCCCGGCCTGATCACGCGCTTCGGCGGGCATGCGATGGCCGCGGGTCTCACTCTCGAGGCCGCGGCCTTCGAGCGTTTCGCCGCTGCATTGACCGAAGTCGCGACGGCACACATCGATCCCGGGACGCTCACGAAGAAGATCCTGAGCGACGGCGCGCTGGCGCCGGAGCATTTCACCGTGCCCGTTGCGAAGCTGCTGCGCGACAGCCTGCCCTGGGGCCAGGGCTTTCCCGAGCCTTGCTTCGACGACCGCTTCCGCCTGCTCGACTGCCGCCGCCTCAAGGATCTGCACCTGAAGCTCCGTCTCGAGCCGCTTGCGGGTGGCGGTGCCGTTGACGCAATCGCCTTTCATCAGGCCGACACGGACTGGCCCGTCGGCAGCGTGCGCCACATCGCCTATCGTCTCGCGCTCAACGACTACTACGCCGACGAGCGCGTGCAGCTCATCGTCGAGCACATCGTTCCGGTGTAGTAGACTGCGCGCAGCCGCGCGAGCCTCTCCATGGAACCGAACCAGATCAATTCACTCGTCGAAGACCTGACCGGGCGTGTCGCTGCGCTGAGGGGGTATCTTTGACTTCGACGTCAAGCGCGAGCGGCTCGAAGAGATAGAGCGCGAGCTCGAGAATCCCGCGATCTGGTCGGACTCGGAACGTGCCCAGGCACTGGGCCGCGAGCGCGCGACCTTGCGCGACATCGTCGACACGATCAGCTCGCTGGAGAAAACTCTCGCCGACAATGCCGAGCTTTTCGCCATGGCCCGCGCCGAGAACGACGAGCACTTGCTCGGCGACATCGCCGGCGATCTCCAGGCAGCCGAGAAGAACGTCGCGCGGCTCGAGTTCCGCCGCATGTTCCCCGGCGAGCTCGACGCCAATAATGCTTTCGTGGACTTCCAGTCGGGCTCGGGCGGCACCGAGGCGCAGGACTGGGCCGAAATGCTGCTGCGCATGTATCTCAAGTGGGCGGAGAAGCACCGCTTCGAGGCCGAGGTGCTCGAAATCTCGCCGGGAGAAGTCGCGGGCATCAAGAGCGCGGCCGTCCACGTCCGCGGCGAATACGCTTACGGGTGGCTCCGGACCGAGACCGGCGTGCACCGCCTGGTGAGAAAATCGCCGTTCGACTCCGGCAATCGCCGGCACACGTCTTTCGCCGCCGTCTTTGTCTCGCCCGAGATCGACGACCGGATCGAGGTTGACGTCAATCCTGCGGACTTGCGCGTCGACGTATTCCGCTCGAGCGGCGCCGGCGGCCAGCACGTCAACAAGACCGAATCGGCCGTGCGCATCACGCATATTCCGACGGGTATCGTCGTGCAGTGCCAGAACGACCGCTCGCAGCACAAGAACCGCGCGACGGCGATGGCGCAGATGCGCGCCAAGCTCTACGAGCTCGAGCTCCAGAAACGGCGTGAAAAGGCCGATCTCGTCGAGGAGAGCAAGGCCGATATCGGCTGGGGCAGCCAGATCCGCTCGTACGTGCTCGACCAGTCGCGCGTCAAGGATTTGCGGACCGGCGTCGAGACCGCGCAGCCGCAGCCCGTCCTCGACGGCGACATCGACATGTTTCTCGAAGAAAGTCTGAAGCAGGGGCTGTAAGCATGACGAACGACGACAGCCGAGATACGGGCGAGCAGGGCGAGAACAAGCTCATCGCTGAGCGCCGGCGCAAGCTTCAGGAGCTTCGCGCAGCGGGTGGGGCCTATCCCAACGACTTCCGGCGCGATGCAATCGCGGCTTCCTTGCAGGCAGCCTATGGCGCGCACAGCGCCGAAACGCTGGAGCGCGAGAACGTGCGCGTCGCCGTCGCCGGCCGCATGCTCGCGAAACGCGTGATGGGCAAGTCGAGCTTCGCGAGCCTGCAGGATTACTCGGGAGCGATCCAGCTTTTCGCCACGCGCGATGCGCTCGGCGAAGAGCGCTATTCGCAGTTCAAGACCTGGGATCTCGGCGACATCCTCGGTGCTACGGGTCGCCTGATGAAAACCAAGACGGGCGAGCTTTCGGTCGCCGTCGACGAGCTCAGGGTGCTCGTCAAGGCGCTGAGACCCTTGCCCGAGAAGTGGCACGGGATCGCCGATCAGGAAATCCGGCTCCGGCAGCGCTATGTCGATCTCATCGTCAGCGCGGAAACGCGCAAGGTCTTCGAGCAGCGCAGCGACCTGATCCGCTTCATCCGCCGCTTCCTCGACGCCCACGAGTTCGTCGAGGTCGAGACGCCGATGATGCATCCGATTCCCGGCGGCGCCGTCGCGCGGCCCTTCGAGACCTTCCATCACGCGCTCGACAAGACGCTCTACCTGCGCATCGCGCCCGAGCTTTATCTCAAGCGACTCGTCGTCGGCGGCATGGAGCGTGTCTATGAGCTCAATCGCGCGTTCCGCAACGAAGGGCTTTCGACGCGTCACAACCCCGAGTTCACGATCCTCGAGCTCTACCAGGCATACGCGCGCCACGAGGATCTCATGGAGCTCGTCGAGCTGCTGCTGCGCGAAGCCGCGCGGCAAATCTGCGGTGGGACGACGATCAGCTATCAGGGCGAGACGGTCGATCTCGGCGCGCCGTTCGCGCGGCTCGATTTCGAGCAGAGCCTGCTGACCGCATTCCCCGGGCTCCGTCGCGAGAGTCTGCGCGATCCGAAAGCGCTCGCCGGCCTGTGCGCGGAGCAGGGCATCGCGTTGGCCAAGCACGCAGGGCCCGGCAAGATGCAGTTCGAGCTCTTCGAGAAAGCCGTCGAGCAAACGCTGCGCAAGCCGACGTTCGTGGTGCAATATCCGGCCGAAGTCTCGCCACTGGCGCGGCGCAATGACGCGGACCCGTATCTCACCGATCGCTTCGAGCTCTTCATCGCCGGCCGCGAGATGGCGAACGGCTTCTGCGAGCTCAACGATCCCGAGGATCAGGCCGAGCGTTTTCGCGCCCAGCTCGCGGCGCGTGAGGGTGGCGATCAGGAAGCCATGCGCTTCGACGAGGACTATCTCGCGGCGCTCGAGCATGGTTTGCCGCCGACGGCCGGGCTCGGGCTCGGCATCGACAGGCTCGTCATGCTGCTGACCGATTCCGCCTCGATCCGCGACGTGCTGCTGTTTCCGCAGCTGAAGTAGAGTCGAGTCGCTACCCGGCGTTGCCCGGAATTGGCAGCGGCGCCAGCGGCCTTCCGTCGGCGAGTCGGAGGCCCTCGTTCCGCGCATCGATACTGGCGACGGCGAGCAGCTCGAATCCGCCGCCGGCCGGAGCCGCGCGATTGACCTCGCCCGCTCCGTCGCCCGCGGCGTCGACGATGCCGTCGCCGGCTGCGGGTCGAGCGCCTGCCTCGCAGGCAAACCGTCCGATGCGCCGCTTGACCTCGCCGCGATGCTCGGTGCGCGCGACGATCTCCTGTCCGGGATAGCAGCCCTTGGTGAAGGAGACCGCGTCGCGCTCGAGGGCGAGCATGTGCGGCGTATAGCGGTCGGCGAGGGCCGCCGGTACCTCCGGCCTGCCTTCGCCGATCGCAACGAGCGCGGCGGCATCGGCATCCGCTTCCGCGACGCCGGCCAGGAGCGATGGCAGGTCACCTTTCGGTGCGATGACATCGATGCGGCCATTGCCGCTTCGCGCCAGGATCGAATCGCCTGCCGTCGCGGCGCCATGGAGAGGCAGGGCGGAGCCGCCCGTCGCAAGCCAGCCCTCGACCTCACCGATCACCGTCAGGACGGCCAGATCGCCCGTCGGTTCGATCCGAACGTCATCGCGCAGAACGAAGCGCCGCAGGCCGGCAGCGGCCGCTGCCACGCCATCAGCCGGGAGGATCAGCAGAAATTCGTCGCCGTTGGGCACGACGTCGAACAGGGCGAGTACGCGTCCCTTGGCGCTGAGCCAGGCAGCGAACCGCGTCTCCCTGGGCCCGAGATCGTCGAGCCGCTGGGTTGTCTGGGCATGGAGAAACTTGCGGGCGTCCCGGCCGGACACGCGCAGGACGCCGAGGCCGGGCTGCCGGCAGAAGCTCAATCGAGGCATCGTCGAATGGGGCGAGTGGTGCGAACCCGGGGCCTTTCTGGCACACTTCCACTATGCTCGATGCGCGCGAAAAAGCGAAGCCGGCAACGGACTCGCAGCATAAGGATTTGCCCGCGACTGACGCGCCGCCGCGCGAAATCGGCGGCCCCAAGGGCCCGGAACCCACCCGTTTCGGCGACTGGGAACGCAATGGTCGCTGCGTCGACTTCTGAAGCGAAAGGGAGCGAATGAACCAGGCAACGGATGCGCCGCGACGGCCCCTGTCGCCTCATCTGCAGGTCTATCGCTGGGGCATCACGAATTCGCTGTCGATCCTGCACCGCGCCACGGGGCTGGTCTTGAGCCTGGGCCTCGTCGTTCTCGCCATCTGGCTGCTGGCGGCCGCGAGCGGGCCGGGTGTCTTCGCCGCGCTCATGACGGTGTATGGCAGCGTCTGGTTCAAGCTGCCGCTCGCCGGGATCGTCTTCTCCTTCTTCTATCACCTCGCTAACGGCGTCAGGCACCTCGTCTGGGATGCCGGACGCGGGTTTTCGCATGCGGCCATCCGCGGCGGCGGGATCGCCGTCGTCGCCGTCGCGCTGATCGCCACGGCCGCCTATGTCGCGGTCGGGATGTGCTGATGCGCAAGGAGAGCGATCGCGGTTCTGCCAACGCCAGCGTGGCCCACTGGTGGCATCAGCGGCTCACGGCAGTCGCGCTGATCCCGCTCGGCCTTTGGCTCGCGTTTGCCTTGACGGGCGTCGATGTCGCCTCGCACGCAGCGTTCGTCGCCTGGATCAGTGAGCCACTCACCGCGATTCTGCTTGGACTCCTCGCTGTCGCCGGCACCTATCACTCCTGGCTCGGCGTCCAGGTCGTGCTCGAGGACTATGTGACGCATCCACGGCGGCTCCGGGTCTCGCTGCTGCTCTCGCTGATCGCACACTTAGTGGTGCTGGCTGCGGGCCTCTTCGCGATCCTCCGCGTTGCGCTCGGGGTTGCCTGAATGCGATCCGAGTACGAATTCGTCGAGCATAGTCATGACGTCGTCGTCGTTGGCGCCGGCGGCGCCGGCTTGCGCGCGACGCTCGGCCTCGCTGAGCTCGGCCTCTCGACCGCCTGCGTCACCAAGGTTTTTCCGACGCGCAGCCATACCGTGGCCGCCCAGGGCGGCATCAGCGCTGCGCTCGGCAACATGGGCCCCGACGACTGGCGCTGGCACATGTACGACACCGTCAAGGGCTCGGACTGGCTCGGCGACCAGGATGCGATCGAATACCTCTGCCGCGAGGCGCCGGCCTCGGTGATCGAACTCGAGCACTACGGCGTGCCGTTCTCGCGGACCGAGGAGGGCAAGATCTACCAGCGGCCCTTCGGCGGCATGACGACGAACTACGGCAGCGGCCCTGCCGCGCAGCGCACCTGCGCCGCGGCCGACCGCACGGGCCACGCGATGCTGCACACGCTCTATCAGCAATCGCTGAAGCACAAGGCCGAATTCCACATTGAGTTCTTCGCGATCGACCTGATCATGGTGGATGGCGAGTGCCGCGGCGTCGTCGCGATCGATCTCGCGACCGGCCGGCTGCATCGCTTCGCCGCGCGCATGGTGATTCTCGCGACGGGCGGCTACGGGCGCGCCTATTTCTCCTGCACCTCGGCCCACACCTGCACGGGCGACGGCGGCGCGATGGTCCTGCGTGCCGGGCTGCCGCTGCAGGACATGGAATTCGTGCAGTTCCATCCGTCGGGCATTTACGGCGCCGGCTGCCTGATCACCGAAGGCGCGCGCGGCGAAGGCGGATATCTCACGAACTCCGAGAACGAGCGCTTCATGGAGCGCTATGCCCCGCACGCCAAGGACCTGGCCTCCCGCGACGTCGTCTCGCGCGCCATGACCATCGAGATCCGCGAGGGCCGCGGCGTCGGCCCCGACAAGGACCACATCTTCCTGCACCTCGACCACCTGGATCCCAAGATCCT
>Ga0315912_10003244_pt1 | contig 16360 bp, 19 predicted proteins | sample VfabasoilMG_FD_204469 | JGI IMG/M metagenome (GOLD analysis project Ga0315912, IMG submission 204469) | Garden soil microbial communities collected in Santa Monica, California, United States - V. faba soil | ecosystem: Environmental > Terrestrial > Soil > Garden | place: USA: California... | reverse complement strand
ATTTTGGCTCCGATGGTCTTAGCCCCATCAAGGAGAACGACCGATTGTGAGCCGGATGGTCCGACCGCTTCTCCGGCAAAGATTGCGGCGGCGAGACCGGCCGCGCCGGCGCCGACGATGGCAATATCGGCCCTGGCCATCGGATTAATTCCCGGACTGGACATGAAAATATTGTAGACCGGTCAGTACCGTTGGATTTCAAAGGGGAAACGTCGCGCGTGGCAACTCTAACAGGATTGACGACACCGGTCGAGCGATCGGAAGAAAACCCTGCCGGATACGCGCGCCTGGCTGCGCCATCAATCCACAACCCGGAGTGCTATGGACCCTGGACCTATTCTGAGCGCCCTGAGGTGGCAACCAGCTGCTCTATCCGTTCTTTGAGGAAGTAGAAGGCACGATCGAACGCGGCTTGCGTGTCTGCTTCGTTTCCCAGCACCTTTGCAGGATCGGGCGTGCCCCAATGAAGCTTTGTCGGCCTGCCGGGAAAGATGGGACAGGTCTCACCGGCAGCCTGATCACAGACCGTAATAACAAGATCCAGAGGTTGAGCGGCAAACTCGTTCCAGGACTTACTGTAGGACTGGCCGGGATCAATGCCATGGCGCCTGAGGGTTTCAATAGATCGCGGATATACGTACCCGGTTGGGAAACTCCCGGCACTCCATGCTTGGAACCGTCCCTGCCCCAGTTCATTCAAGAGGGCCTCGGCCATGATCGAGCGGCACGAGTTGCCGGTACAGAGAATGAGAACCTTGATGGGATCCGTCGGCATGAGTCTCAGCATCCTTCCTTGCCGGCTGATGGCTTCAGACTAATGAGCTGCGCCGGCACGTCCGGAACACAACAAGCCCCGTCAGCATCGCCCGCGCTTTCTGAAAAATACTGGGCATCCTCTATCGTACGATAGGTTTCCCTGGGAATACCTGCCGGGTCTTGTACCCAGAACTTATTTGATCGCGCGTAACACAGGTCGTGGTTCCCTCCTCCAGAACAGTCATATCCGCCCTCTCAAGACGGCTGCGCAACTCGTTCAATTCACTCTCCTCCTCGACCTGAATACCGAGATGATCCACGCCCTTCTTTTTGGCGCGGGTAGAAATCGTAAAGTTGACGCGCGGGTCGTCGAGCATCCACTTCGCATAATCCGGCTTGGTTTTCACTGGAGCCGCGCCAAACAGGACACTATAAAAGCAGATCACCTCTTCAAGCAGAGGGGGCTCCGCAAATTCGGACAGTGTGATAAGTGGTAGCCTGGCTTCACGAAAGCCACCAGGTGGTGGTGAACCAAAGGAGCGAGGCAATGAAACGAACGAGACGGAATCATGGAGCGAGCTTCAAGGCGCAGGTGGCCCTGGCCGCCGTCAAAGGCGACAAGACGCTCGCCGAATTGGCCGAGCAATTCAGCGTCCATCCCACGCAGATCACCGAATGGAAGCAGCAATTGCTGGCGCGAGCCGCAGACGTGTTTGGGGGGACGAAGGCTCCGTCAGAGACGCCAGATCTCAAGACGCTGCACGCCAAGATCGGGCAATGGGCCTTGGAGAATGATTTTTTAGAAGGCGCGCTCATCAAGGCCGGCTTGCTGAGCGCAAAGCGATGATTGATCCCACACATACCGTACCCGTCGTCCGGCAATGTCAGCTCCTCGGGCTGTCTCGGTCAACGGCCTACGACCAACCGAGGCCCGGCTCCGACACGGGGCTCGGCCTCATGCGCCGGATTGACGAACTCCATCTGCAGTATCCGTTTGCGGGCGCCCGCATGCTCCGTGATCTTTTGCGGCAAGAGGGCCAGGCCATCGGGCGGCGGCGTGTGGCCAGCCTCATGCGGCGCATGGGAATCACGGCGTTGTATCGCAAGCCCTGCACCACGCAGCGGCATCCAGCTCACCGGATCTATCCCTATCTCCTGCGCGACGTGACGATCACACGCCCCAATCAGGTCTGGGCGGCCGATATCACCTACATTCCGATGCGCCGGGGCTTCGTGTATCTGTTTGCCATTCTGGACTGGGCGAGTCGCCGGGTGTTGGCCTGGCGGCTCTCCAATACGCTGACCACGGACTTCTGCCTTGATGCGGTGCGAGAGGCGATCACGCAGTATGGCTGCCCGGAGATCTTCAACACCGACCAAGGGTGCCAGTTCACCAGCCACGAGTTCACGGGGCTGCTCACCCGGCACGGCATTCAGATCAGCATGGACGGCAAAGGGTGCTGGCGCGACAACGTGTTTGTGGAACGACTCTGGAAAAGTATCAAATACGAGGAGGTCTATTTGCACGCCTACGAGACGGCTGGGGCTGCGCATCAGGGCCTGGCCCGCTACCTGACGTTCTACAACCAGACCCGGCCGCATCAGGCGCTTGACGGCCAGACACCAGACCAGGTGTACTATGACCACCTGACGACACGGCAGACCGCCGCGTAGTCAGCAATTCGCCAGGCGCCACTTAAGGAATGGCCTAGGCTGTCCAACCAACCGGAGCCACCTCTAGCTTCTCGAAACCGATAGGAATATGAAAACGTTTCATGGCCTTCTCCTCTCTGCGCTTAGCAGACTCCTCGGCATTCAGGCAGTCCCTCGTTCAACCAGCTCCTCCGGAAACCAGTGCCGCGTACGGTTGCAAATATGGCAAACGGACAACATGACCGGCACTTCGACGAGCACGCCTACCACAGTCGCCACCGCGAGTTCAAAAAACTTGCTCGCTCCGATGAGGGCCCCGGTCGCCGCCACCGCATACGGCACCCGAAGCCACCGCATCAGCCCATAGGCCAGAGACGCATTCATATAGACGAAGAAGAGAATCGGAATCGCGATCAAAGCCGCACGCCAGGGTTTGGCCACGATGTTGTCTGCTGGAAAAGCAAAGATGAACACGAGCGTCAGGAGCAGCGCCGCTATCGTGACCGGAGCAAAGCACGGCAGAAGTTTCTGTTTGAACCAAGTTTTGCCATATCGGGTGACCAGCCACGCCCGAACCAGGGTATCAGTGGCCAAAGGAATCACAATCAAAGCCACCACGGAATATACCAGGACACTAAACGGAACCGTCAGCGAGGGCGCCTCGCCTACCAGGAACCCAATGATCGGGGCAAACAGGCAGCAGCATAATGAGGTCATTGACGGTCACCTGAACCAAGGTGTGAGCGGCGTCCCCCTCTGTCAGATAGCTCCAGACAAATACCATGGCGATACAAGTAGCTGCGGCCAGGATGATAGATCCTGCAATGTATTGATCGGCCTCCGCAGGTGTCATCCAAGCCCCGAACACGAACTGAAAGAACAGCCACGCAAAGAAGGCCATGGAGAACGGCTTGACAAGCCAATTGACGACAAGTGTGACGAAGAGCCCTTGGGGCCGGCGACCGACGTTTCGTAAAGCCGTGAGATCGACTTTCATCATCATGGGAATAATCATCAGCCAGATGAGGACGGCGATGGGAAAGTTGATATGGCTTCCCTCCCCCAGAGGATCAGATAGCGCTCAAAGATGTTCAGACTTTTTTCCGAGGAAACCGATGATGGAAGCGCAGGATTCATAGCATGGGCCATCCTCGCATCGCCCTTCATGGCATCAAGAACTCTTGATGCGTAACATCAAAAAATAGGCTACTCGCATTTCTTTAATGAACCGGACATTGTGATCGCTTTCTTGAGTTCCCCAACGAAGTCTTCAAGATCTTCCAACCCTTCTCAATTCAACGAGTAATACATCCACCGCCCTTCCGGACGGTCACGGATGAACCCCGCCCCCTTGAGTACTCTGAGATGAAACGACAGGCTGGACTGCCCGGTCTGGAGAGCGTCCGTCAATTCGCAGACACATTGCTCTCCCTGCTTCAGCCTGTTCAGAATCTCCAGCCGAGTCTGATCGGACAAGGCATGGGAAGAGGACAGCCGCTTTGACTCGCTGTTTCGTAGACATCGCAAATAAGATAAATCAACTCTTTGCGATTCGCCCTGGTAGATCCTCACGCGAAAGACTCCCTGCAATAGAAATAGTTGAAGCGGAAAAGATTACGTCGACGACGATGCCACATCGTCGTGCACATTCAACCAAAGATTAGACACTTTTAACTACCTGTTAACACGGGATTAATCTGAGGGTGTTAAGTTTCCTCCCGAACGTTGATTAGAAACTCGCCCTCGGAGTTATCAAGAGCAAGAGGAGGACACATTGATGAATTGTCAAAAGTGCGAAGGTTTGATGATCGAAGAACAGCGACCGGAACTTGCACCCGAATCCGTTGTCCATCGGTGCATCAATTGTGGTTTGGTCTTGGATCCTTTGATACAACGAAACCGACTCAGCAGCCGACCAAGAAAAGATTCGTTGATGCGGGCTGCTTGAGGCGAGGATTATTGATCTGCTCCCATCTGGCGGTAGGGAGGACTTGCCCTGCTACCGGATCGGGCGGGTGTGGACGTCGCGCGTGTGGTTAGACCGAAAACTCTGCCCAGAGAAACGTATGATCTGATGGGTCTTTCGCTCGCCGCGGCTCGACGTCCACGTCAACCCTCTTACATTTCTCCGCCAACGATGCCGTCGCCAGAATATGATCGATGCGCCAGCCTTTATTCGCCTCTAACGAACTCGGCGCCCGGTAATCCCAAAACGTATATTGCTGCCGATCCGGATAGAGCTTCACAAACACGTCCTGAAATCCCCACGCCAGGGTTCTCTCGTAGGCCTTCCGCGCATCCTCGTGATAACAGACATGCTTGAGGTGCTTCTCCGGACTATGCACGTCCATGGGGCGCGGCGCCACGTTCATGTCGCCACACCAGATGGCCGGCTTGCCGGGAGATAGATGTTTCTCGAAATACTTTCTCAACCGTTCATACCACCCCAGCTTGTATTGATACTTGGGTGAATCAATTTCAAAGCCCTGCGGCACATAGGTGTTGACGATAGGGATCCCGTCGATGACGACTCTGAGCAGCCGGGCATCTTCTGATTCACCGCCGTCGTCGAATCCGTGGAATACCGCTTCCGGCTGTTTCCGGCTCAAGATGGCCACACCGTTATAGGATTTCATTCCGCGAAACGTGATGTAATAACCACAGGGGGCCAGAGCCAACAGCGGAAACTCGCTATCCTGCACTTTGGTTTCTTGTAAACACAACACGTCGGGCTTCTGCTGTGCAAGCCAATCCAGCACGATCGGCAGCCGTTTGCGGAGAGAGTTCACGTTGAATGTTGCGATTTTCATAGTATGGATCGATTGACCGGCGGGGATGCTAGCAGAAGCAGGGGGGCTGGAACAAGCGGGCATATATTGCAAGTCACAGGACGCAGGCGTTCATCAGCCGAAGAGTCAATGAACGATTCGGGAGGAGCTTGAATTCATACGGCCCCCTGGCAGTTGCCAGGGGCCGTCATGGCCAGGAATCTTTCAACGAGCGCTATTTCCCCATCGCACCGACGGCGTCCTTCATCTCCTGCCCGGGGACTTTGGCATCGCTACCCATTTGCTGTCCGGCAGCTATCATATCCTGCGCTTGGGCTTTCACCGCATCGCCTTGACCTTTCACTTCTTCGTGCTTCGCCTTCAATTTGTCTTTCATGGCTACTCGCTTGGCCTTGGCCTCTTCACGATGCGCCGTCTTCTTGCTCTTCATTTCCTCTTTTTGGCCTCCATATCGGCCTTCATCTGATCTTTGTCGACCTTCATTTTCTCGTGCCCGGCCTTCACGTCGACCTTCGTTTGATCCTTCATTACCCCCCAGTTCATTTTTCATCGCATCGTCGGCGAGGGCCAACGAACCGGCACCGATCAGATACATTGAGGGGATTGCAGCTAATGCTATGTTTCGCATCACATTTCTCCTGCTTGTTCTAATAGGTGAATGAAACGCGAATGCCTAGGCGGGGCCTCTCATATCCTGCCTCGTGATCGGATGAGTGGCAAATGCACCCGGTCTGAAAATTTCCCAGACCGCTTCGTCATGGTCTCTCCACCGCAACATGCTTCAGACCAGGTATTTTCAGCGCCTGCACGGCAGCACAAACTGCACCGATAACCTGTGGGCGCGTAAACCCTCTCCGCCAGGCCAGTCCGATCCGACGCCCGGGAACCGGTTTAGCCAAATCGATCGCGACCAGCCGTTTGTTCTCGTGTTTCGCTGTCAACGCGCTGCAGGGCAAAACGGTGATCCCCAGTCCTGATGCGACCATTTGTCGAATCGTCTCTAATGAGTTCCCTTGCCAGCCTTCGGCGTCCGATCGACTCAACTCGGGACAGGTGTCCAGCACCTGCTGACGGAAACAATGTCCGGCATGCGGCAAAAGAACTTTCTCCGACCCGAGCTGGCGCGAATCGATCGATTTCTTTTTCTGCCAGGGATGTCCGACCGGAACGAGCGCTTTAAACGGTTCATCGTACAAAGCCCTGGTGATTATCCCCGGTTCATCCAACGGCAGCGCGATCATGATCACATCAAGCCGTCCGCTCTTCAACATGGCCACCAGGTGGAGCGTCAGATTCTCTTCGATCTCCAACGGCATCAATGGGGCGCGCTTGTTCAGGAGAGGAACAAGATCCGGCAGGATATAGGGCCCGACGGTCGCAATGGCTCCAAAGCGGAGCGGGCCGCCCAGTTGGTCTTTTCCTTGAGCCGCAATCACCCGGATCTGATCGGCCTCATCCAAGACTCGCTGCGCTTGATGGACGATCCGCTCCCCCAGCACGGTCAGTGTAATGTGATGCTTGCGCCGCTCAAAGACCGTCGTCCCGAGCTCATCCTCCAACTTCCGAATCGCCAGGCTTAGAGCCGGTTGGCTCACGCAGCACCGTTCGGAGGCCCGCCCAAAATGTCGGTCCTGAGCCAAGGCGACGAGATACCGCAGCTCGGCAAAAGTCATCACTTCACTCCTCTCTTGATAAGTATTCTAAATCGATAGTAACAATATAATCAATTAGACTAATTCTTCGTCATGCCCTACCATTCCATCAGAAACTCATTCAAGAAAGGAGTCAGCTATGGTCACACACGGTCAGTTGCTCCGCATGTCCGTTGTTTCCTACCTCATACTCGTCGGGTCGGTGAACGCGATACCTCTCGCTCAGGGCGACCCGGGAGCAGGTTCCGTTTCGGAGTACAAACTCCCTTCGATCCAAGGGTTGGAGGATCCCAACGCCTTCGTGCCGGCGGACAATCCGCTGACCGCCAAGAAGGTCGAGCTCGGCCGGCTGCTCTTCTTCGACAAGCGCCTCTCGAAGAACGATACAATCGCCTGCGCCAGCTGCCACCTGCCGGGCAAAGGGTTCACCGACGGCAAAGCCGTTTCGACTGGCATCAACGGATTGAAAGGCGGGCGTAGCGCACCGTCTTCCTTCAACCGGGTATTTAGTAAGGCACAGTTCTGGGATGGCCGCGCCGAAACCCTTGAAGAGCAATCCATCGGTCCGTTCGTCAGCCCGGTCGAGCATGGATTCAACGACCACGACGAAATGGTCGCCAAGATGAAGAAGATCCCTGGATATCGCAAACTCTTTCAAGAGGTATTCGGCCGAGAAATCGTGATCGAGGATGTAGGCAAGGCAATCGCGAGTTTTCAGCGGACCAAACTGTCCGGCAACAGCGCCGTGGATAAGTACGATGTCGGTGGAGACGAGAAGGCCTTGCCGGAATCAGCGAAGCGCGGCCTTGAGCTGTTCCGTGGAAAGGCGCGCTGCACGCGGTGTCATTCGGGCTTCAACTTCACGGACGAGAAATTCCACAATCTTGGCATCGGCTGGGATACCAACACCGTGGATCTCGGCCGCTATATGGTTACGAATAACCCGGAGGACATCGGCGCATTCAAGACGCCGACCTTGCGGGAGATCGCCCGCACTGCGCCCTACATGCACGATGGGCGGTTCAAGACACTGGAGGAAGTGGTCAAATTTTATAACCAGGGTGGCATCAAGAACCCGCATCAGGACAACACCATCATTCCGCTCGAGCTGACCGAGCAGGAACAACAGGATGTCGTCGCGTTGTTGAAATCGCTGAACGGGGAGGGCTGGCAACAGGTCACGGCCCCGAAGACCTTCCCCAAGTAATCCGCATGACCGCTGCCGACTCGGAAGGGCCTCGCGAGGCTCCCGCCGGGGCCCTTCCATTGTTTCAGACTACGCCTGATTCATCTCGATCAGGTATCGGCGAAGAATGGATTGCTCCACTCGCGAGCGACCCCGATCGGGAGCCGGGAATCGAAGTACTAGCTGAATCTTCCCCGGCTCGGGGAGCTGAATGGTGATACGGGGTTCCGGCGAGGGAGCTTCCAGGAGAGTGGCCTGTTCCAGCAGTTTCATCTGTCGCGCAGCTTCTTCCATAAAAGGGCCGCACTCGGCCTTCGCGGCAGCCAGCAACGCCTGCTCAGCTCGCTGCCATTCCCCCTCCGACCTCAAGGGCACAACAAGTGTATAGAGGCCATATTCCTGTCCCGGGTTTTCTTTGACGAGCGCATTCGTAAACAGAAGACTATTCGGAAACACGGTCACTCGTCCGGTATACAAGTGCGAAGATTGGCCGGGGCCGATCTCCAACAATTTTGTGGCAAACATATCGTGATCCAGCACCACCCCTCGGTGTCCGGCAATCTGAATGCGGTCACCAACGCCGTACACCTTGCCACCCACGCGTAATGCCGCTCCGCTCAAGCAGAGAATCAACTCCTTCGTCGCCAAGACCAACGCAGCCGCTAATGCGACAATAGAGACGGCGAAGGCCTCGAGTTCATGCGCCCAGATGACGACGAAGCCGATCAGGATGGCAAAGACCATCGAGTTTCTGGTCGTCACGACCCAGCGACGCTTGTCCTCCATCGACAAGGCATGGTTGCGCGAGATCCCCCGCACGACCAACGTCCGGATCAGAATGACCGACACCAGCAGAATCAATGACTTGAGCCCATCCAAAAAGACGGAACTATCAACAGTCATCCAGCTAAACTGCATACCAGTCATCCTCAGTCTCTTTTTCTGTACCGGTAAGATTCATATCCATTCATCCGATACAACTTGTGGGATTTTTGGGAAGGAGTTCCATGTCATCGTCACCCACAACTTCAAAGTCGGCCCTTGCCGAATCCCTTCGTCCCCGTCTGCACAGCACGTTGCAGCCACTCCTCAATCACGCCAGCCCTTGCTTACCAGCCCTGGAGAAAACCTGCCAGAAAATTCTCAGTCTGACCGGAGGACTCACCGGAGCCGATCACCTCGCTCAGATTATCAGCCGTGATCCGGCCCTGTCCTTCCGCGTCCTCCAAATCTCGAATAGCATTGCTTACAGCCCGCAACAAGTCATCATCTCGATTCCCCACGCCGTCAGTCGGCTTGGTCTGGATACGGTCCGGTCACTTGTCACCGCCTTCCAACTGGTGGAACAACTCAATCAATGGCCGAATTACCAGCGGGTCGTCAGTGGAGTCATCGCACGGGCCCTCGTCGCAGCCGTGCATGCGAATGAGCTGGGCATGGCGCTCGAGTATCCATCGTTGAACCAGCGCTTAAGCGCCACCTTGCTCTACTCGATCGGTGACCTCGCCATTGCCAGTCAATCTTAGGATCTCTACGTCTCGGACCACAGAATCCCCCTGACAGCCAAGACGCCCGCGGCGCGGATCATCGAAGAAACGCAACTCTATGGAGCCCCCCGCCTCCGGATTGCGCAAGCCCTCGGGCAGATGTGGGCGCTGCCACCTTTTGTCGTGGAGCTATTTTCAATCGAAGGGCATCAGAGCCAGGAGCGGTGGGGCTCCGGTCAGGAGATGTTCAAGGGCCTCGTCATCTCCCCCGACAGGTTCAGCAAAAGGATTACCTCGCCTTCCAGCTGTTTTTCGGCCAGACGACACTGAGTATCAATCGATTGGCGGGAGTACTCTAGACCGTGGCGCCAGCCTAAACGGTTATTGCGCCATCAGCGTTTCGCGGGTACCTGGCACACACTCTTCACGCTTCCAGGACTTCAAGACTTTATGCTCGTTAAACGTCAGGGTATACCGATAACAATATAGAGTCGGTTTCGGCCCCTCTCCCGGTTTTCCCAGGAGCGCGCCGACCGATTCACCTGCACCGCTGAGCCCGGGAGAGGCAATGGACTCCAGCTCTTTGTCTCCCATTGGGACCCGGTACGTCCAGACACTGTCTCCTCCCAACGCCGGCGTCTTGGCCGTATGTGGGTTACCCAACTTCTCGCGCACATCGTCCTGGGTCAGTTGATCCACGCCCTTCTTGAAGTAGGTGTCACGCCAGGGGCCGCCGCAGGCCGTAAACGTTAGAGCCAGGGCCATGACAAGTCCCCAGGTAGTGGTGCGAAAAGCTGACTGGTAACGAATCATGATTGGGAATTCAGTTGCTGCATGCGTTTGATCGAGCAGTAGAGGGCATAGCCCTGAGCCAGCATGCCGGTGGTCAGGAGGCCCAGCGCCGTGTGCAGCCAATGGGAGGCGGGATCGTCGAGCCCGTCCATACCAAACACAAATCCGAGTGCAATGGCCACGATACCTACCGCTCGTGCGATCATGCCCTGCATTCGCCAATTGATCTCTGTCTCGTGCCTCTGCACCGTCATAGGAGTACGCTACACTGGACAGGAACCGGACTTCAACTCCGCCGTTGCTTGATCGCCGACAGCCGTTTCTCCAACGGCGCCGCGTCGGAGTCGCGATGCAATTTCTGCAATAGGCCGATGAGCTCGCCCAGACTCTTCTCCACATCCTGATGCGTCTCCCCAAGCGCCTTCTCCCGAATGGCCAACGCACGCCGATAAAGCGGTTCCGCCTTCTCCGGAACCCCTTGCGACACATAGACCAGCCCCAGATTGTGCAGAGTGAGGGCCACATCCGGATGGTCCGGACCATGGAGACGCTCTTTGATCGCGAGCGCCCGCAGGAGTAATGGTTCCGCCTGGGTATATTGCCCATGCATCCGATGCAGGACGCCAAGGTTATTCAACGTCGCCGCCACATCGACATGGTTCTCTCCATGCGCCTCTTGATAAATCTTCAAGGCCTGAAGATAGGCCGGTTCCGCTTCCACATACTTGCCTTGCGCCGTGAAGGCTTGCGCCTCACTCGATAGCGCGACGGCCACATGCCTATCGATTGGTCCATACTGAGACTCGGCTTTTTTCACGGCCGCGGCAAAGATATGCTCCGCCTGAGAGTAGTCCCCCTTCTGCAAGGCTCGCTGTCCGGCCGCCATTGCCGACTCCCAGGTTTGCTGTTCGCAGGAGATCATCAAGGCCAGCGCAAGGACCAGCATGCAGGCGCTTATTGAGAATCGACGAATCATGACCTTCGCATCTGCTCAACAATGGATTCGGCCGGATAGGTCACGATCTCGGCCAGCGTCGGATGGTAGTGCGGGATTCGAAGAAGATCGTGCACTGTCCCGTGGTAGTACATCACCGCAATCAGCTCATGAATCAGCTCCCCGGATTCTGGCCCGACAATCTCGGCACCCAGTACGGTACCGTTTGCGCGGTCTGCCATCAATTTCACAAACCCCTGTGTATTTCCGAGACACATGGCCTTTCCATGGTCGGCAAACGGATAGGTCCCGGTGAGATAGGAGAGGCCGCGAGCACGGCAGGCTTTTTCCGTCAGGCCCACCGCAGCGACTTGGGGCTCGGTAAAGATGACTTCCGCCACCAGCCGATCGTCGAAACGTCTGGGAGGATCGCCCGGATGGCACGCATTCCACCCGGCCAGCTCACCCTGTTGGATGGCAATGTGCACAATGTCGTAGAGATCCGTGACATCCCCGACGGCAAAGATATGGGATTGCGATGTCCTCATTCCGTCATCAACCACCACACGACCGGCATCCACCGTCACCTGAGCCGCCGCAAGATTCAGACCGGTGATGTTCGGAACCCGGCCAAGCGCGTTGAGTACCAGATCGCCGTCCAGGACCTTTTCCTCCCCTTTATGCAGGACAGACACCGCCATCTTGTTCCCCTCTCTCTGTACACGGAGCGCCTGCCGGTCGGTCATGACATTAAGGCCTTCAGCGGCGAGGGCCTGACCGAGTGCGACCCCGACATCGGCATCAAGATGGGACAGGACATGAGGCGCCCGCTGCACGAGGGTGACCTGCGTACCGATCCGCGCGAAGAACTGAGCAAACTCCAATCCGACGGGTCCGGCCCCCAGTACGATGAGCGATTCCGGCTGCTCCCGTCGATCCAGCAGACTGTCGCTGGTGACACAGCCCGCCGCCGTCAGACCCGGAATCGCCACCTCGCGCGGAACCGAGCCGGTCGCAATGATGAAGGATTTCGCGGCCAGGCAAGTCGAACCGACCTGCAGCCGGTAGGGGGAAAGAAAGGTCGCCGGAGCTTCGTAGAGCGCAAAGGCCGGATCGCGCAATTGCTGAATTCGGTACTCGGCGAACTCACGGACCAGGCGATTCTTTCGATCGACAATTGCTGAGAGACTGGCGCGTACCTCGACCGGCGACAAGCCGAATTCAGGAGCTCGCCGCATTACAGCGGCAATCTCAGCCGATCGCAAGATGGCCTTCGTCGGCATACAGCCCCGCAGAATACAGAGCCCGCCGAGCGGGCCCTGATCAACAATGGCCACGTCAGCTCCCGCTTCACGGGCCGTCCGTGCCGCCGCATAGCCGGCTGACCCGCCGCCGATCACCACCACATCGTGTGTCCGTTGAGTTGTCATACACCTTCCATTTATAGTCGAGGCAGGAAAGGATACACCATGATCCAACCAGGCCGCTATCGACACTACAAGGGGAACGACTACGAAGTCGTCGGTGTGGCGAAACACTCCGAAACGGAAGAGGAGGTCGTCGTCTACCGTGCGCTCTATGGCGAAAGAGGACTCTGGGTGAGACCGCTTGTCTTGTTTCTTGAGACCGTGGTGGTCGAGGGTCGGCCGCAACCCCGATTCCAATTCGTGGCGGAATGCCCCAGTCCCCCCAAGGTCTAACCCCCTAGGTCCGCCCCTATTCTCACCATCCTTACCTATTCAGTTTCCTCAGCTTAAGTATTTCCCGCAGTTCACCGATACTACGGGCGAGGAGAGACTTCCATGGCAATCGTTCAGGCCATCAACGGAGTTGCCGAAACCTATCCGGTCAAACCGGTGACGCCTCGAGCGGCATTAGTCGACCCCGTCGATAGCCAGGCAGGCAAGGATCCCCGCCACTCTGCCGGGGACCGAACGAAGTTGGCGGCACAACAGGCCTATCAAGAACAGACCAAACAGACGCAGCCGCCAAAGCCGGCCATACTGGCCAGAGATTTGATTACGCCCCCGGTCGTCACCTTGCCTTCCGACGCCACCCTTCTCGAAGCGTGGAAATTGATGACGCACCGATCATTACGCCATCTGCCGACTCAGTTCACAGCACGCTGGTTGGAATGGTCTCGGACCAGGATCTGATCCACCACGGCCCTATAGAACTCTGGACCTAGCCGCTCGTTCCGTCCCTTTCACACCAAACATATCGCGTAACCGCCTGCGCGATTCCCGGGAATCGATCAAGCGAAACAACGCTATTTCACCATAGTCCAACGGGCGAATGTGGCGGCCTGGCCCACTCGAATCCCCTGGCCATCGACGACATTCCATACGGTGGCATCTTCGACCAGAAACCGCTTACCAGTGGAAGAGATTCTGATTCCCCGATAGCCGGAATAATATCCCTGCTTCTCAGCCACCGCCAACATGCGGGCACGCTCATCCCGGTTCATGGGCTCCGCGGTAAGGCGAGAGGGCGTGCTCGTCAACTGTGCCCACGACAGCTCCCACAGGTCGAGAGCCTGCTGGTTGCCATAGTTCAAGTGGGGATCGGCCTGCGTGTCGTGCGACACCACCACGAAGGGCGCGGCAAACAGCGCCTGCGCCTGCGCGTCCGGAGTGCCGGTTCGGATCAGCAAGTCCCGCCCGGTCCAGCGTCGAAAGCTATCCAGGAGAAGCTGTGACCACGTAACTGTAAAACGGTGGGGGACATCGCCGGTCGACATGCCATGCAGCTATCACGTCTGAAAGGGTAAGACAAGGGAGGGAATCAGGGCTTGGCGGAATTGGCCTTGCAGGAGGTCGGTATAGGGTCAGGCGGCATTCGACGAGCCGACAGCTACAGAACGCCACCTGCCGGGTGTCGGTTGTCACTCGCACGATGATGGAGTGGCAGAACACACAGCCCAGCGAGCAGATTTCCCGGGCAATGGTCCAGCGGGGGATAGAGAGCTGATCAGGATTGAATGTGTAGTCGTCCATCATCTTCCGTATCGGCAGTCCGGAAAAATTCTGACGTCTACCTCTGTCATGCGCCCCTCCCTGGCATGCCGCCCGAGCCCTATGTATAATGACGCTCTTTTACACTCCACTGATACCGGTTAGTGAGGAGCACGTCATGGCAGGCAAGACATTATTCGACAAGATCTGGGATACACATCTCGTGCGGGAGGAACCGGACGGGACCACCCTGTTATACATCGATCGGCAATTGGTCCATGAGGTCACCTCGCCGCAGGCCTTCGAAGGACTGAAACTGGCCGGGCGACGTCCGCGCCGACCCGCCGCGACGCTTGCGGTCCCGGACCACAATGTCCCGACAACAGACCGCCGTCTCGGAATTGCCGACGCCGTCAGCGCCAAACAAATCCAGACTCTTGAAGACAACTGCCGAGACTTCAGTATTACACTGTTCGGTATGAACGACATCCGCCAGGGCGTGGTCCACGTCATCGGCCCGGAACAAGGATTTACGCTCCCCGGCACGACCATCGTCTGCGGCGACTCCCACACCTCCACACACGGCGCGTTCGGCGCGCTGGCCTTCGGCATCGGCACCAGCGAAGTCGAGCATGTGCTGGCAACGCAATGCCTGGTGCAGAAGCGGCCCAAAACGATGGAGATCCGCGTCGACGGAGTTCTCTCAGATCGCTGCTCTGCCAAGGACATCATTCTCGCCATCATCGGCAAGATCGGCACGGCCGGTGGAACCGGGTATGTCATCGAATATACGGGATCGGCCATTCGCGCCTTGAGCATGGAAGGCCGTATGACCCTGTGCAACATGTCGATCGAGGGCGGTGCCCGCGCGGGCATGGTCGCTCCGGATGAAAAGACTACAGCCTATATTAAGGGACGTCCCTTGGCCCCGAAGAACGCGCTGTTCGAGCAGGCCGTGCGGGCATGGGAACAATTGAAGACGGATCCCGATGCGAAATACGACGCCACGCTGGTCATGCGTGCCGAAGACATCGCCCCGCAAGTCAGCTGGGGAACCAGTCCCGGTATGGTGCTCGGAGTGGATCAACGGGTTCCGGACCCGGCTACGATGACCGACGACAATACCCGCAAGGCCACCGAACGCGCGCTGGAATACATGGGGCTCGCCGCCAACATGCCGATCGCGGACATCAGGATCGACAAGGTCTTTATCGGGTCCTGCACGAATTCACGCATTGAAGACTTGCGTCTTGCCGCGTCGTTGGCCAAGGGCAAACATGTCTCCAAAACCGTGCATGCAATGGTGGTCCCCGGCTCCGGTCTCGTCAAACAGCAGGCCGAACAGGAAGGCCTCGACAAGATTTTCCGGGAAGCCGGATTTGAGTGGCGGGAGGCCGGCTGCAGTATGTGTCTCGCGATGAACGCCGATGTGCTGAAACCGGGCGAGCGCTGCGCCTCGACCAGCAATCGAAATTTCGAAGGGCGACAGGGAGCGGGCGGACGCACGCATCTCGTCTCGCCGGCTATGGCCGTCGCGGCCGCCGTCGAGGGACACTTTATCGATATTCGTCATTGGAGTTAGAGGACATCATGCAAGCCTTTACCACGCTCACCGGCTTAGTCGCCCCCTTGGACCGGGTCAACGTCGATACGGACCAGATTATTCCGAAGCAGTACTTGAAGACGATCAAGCGCACAGGACTGCGCGAGGGATTGTTCTTCGACTGGAAGAAACAGAAAGACGGGTCGCCGGATCCACAGTTCTTCCTGAACCAAGCACGCTACCAAGGCGCCACGATTCTATTGACCCGCGATAACTTCGGCTGCGGCTCGTCCCGTGAACATGCCCCCTGGGCTCTGCTCGATCAGGGATTCCGCTGCGTGATCGCACCGAGCTTTGCCGACATTTTCTACAATAATTGTTTTCAAAACGGCATCCTGCCCGTAGTCCTCACAGCCGACGAGGTCCTGGCGATGATGCACGAAGTGCTGGCGATGCCGGGCTACCAGCTTACTGTGGATCTTGGCAAGCAAACCGTCACCACGCCAAGCGGAAAGATCTGCACATTCACGATTGATCCGTTCCGCAAGGATTGTTTGTATCGGGGACTCGACTCGATCGGCCTGACTCTGCAACACGAGTCCGCCATTTCCGCC
>Ga0315912_10003243_pt1 | contig 16364 bp, 14 predicted proteins | sample VfabasoilMG_FD_204469 | JGI IMG/M metagenome (GOLD analysis project Ga0315912, IMG submission 204469) | Garden soil microbial communities collected in Santa Monica, California, United States - V. faba soil | ecosystem: Environmental > Terrestrial > Soil > Garden | place: USA: California... | reverse complement strand
GGGTGCTGAAATAAAACTGGGGCTAACAAAAGCTATAGGTCATGCGTTTGGGACAACGACAACATTGACAAAAACTTCAAGAACAAATGGGACAAATGGGACAAAGGGAAAACAAAAAAAAAATGATTTGACTGTTGAGTGTTGTTTCTGTGGACAAGGACTGCCGTTTGACATCGCTGTTGAAATTGCAATAAGAATAGACAAAACTTCGGACGAAGTTCAAGCGGTGTACTCACACAAAAAATGTTTAGACGAAAGACTTAATAAAAATATTCCGAGATACTTTGAGTTGACGGATTGAAACGTACGAACGCACAACAATGTGTATATGCCATTGCGTTGGAGCGGAGAGATTAATTTTTAATTTTGCCAGTGCCACCGCTAATACATAAACGTTAGCTTCAATTTTAAGAACATGAGTATATTCAGTAGACTATTTAGCAAGGATCATAATCTCAAGGAATGTCCACGATGTTTAGGCAAAGGGCTTGTTGATTGGGACGACATTAAGAGATTACATCAAGAATTAAAATGGATACCTGGAGTGTGTGCCTACTGTAATGGAACAGGAAAAGTGGATACTAATATTGAGAGTAATGTTCCGGTTGACGCTTCCTATCTTGTAGTAAATCTGGAGGAAACGGAGCGAGAACTGATTCTCAAAGGACATCCTGATGCAATTGAACGGGGAAAACAATATGAAGATGCGGTCAACAACTTTATCAATCAGATCGCATATTTGTATTTCGAAGGTGGTTTGACGCCTTTACAAATTTCTAAATTCTTTTTGATCGGTAAGAATGATTCAGACAATTACGAGAAGGAACAACAGGACATGATTGACTATGTAGAGAGAGTAATTGAAAAGAGGAGTAAAAACTGAAGCTAACAATGTGTATGTGCAATTTAAAAATTGATTAATTATTTTTAAAGGAAAATTTAAACTGCACATACACGAACGTTAGCGGCAATGCGACTCGGACAAAGGAATATATTCTAATGATTATCATCCAACAAAAATTTACTACAATGAAAAGTGCAATCGTTATTCTACTACTAATTGTTGTCTATTCACTTCCAGTAAGTGCTCAATCCTTTCCATCGCTAATTGTAAACTCAGGCGAAGTCAAGACTTTGCCAGCACGAACATTTATTTATTCCGAAATAAATATTCAACAAGGGGGTAAGTTGATTATTGAACCGAATAGTGCTGATTGGTCAATTTTGGTTAGTCAAGGGAATGTTTCAATAAATGGCACAATCGAATACAAGTACTTTAAAAGTGGATCAAATACATACAATGCATTGACACCAAGTGGTGAAAATTTGACACACAAGTTTTCCGAAACCAGCATTGGAGGTGTTGGTGGACATGGTGGATCAAGTGCTTGTTCTTTACAAGGAGGTGGAAGTGTTTACGCGGAGGGTGGCAATGGAGCAGCGGGTTCCTCTTCTTTTGGTGGCGGAGGTGGCGCTGGTGGAGGCAAAAGGTATATTTCTACGGCTTGCAATCGACAAGTAACAAAAGGAAATGACGCAATTGGGCAAAATGGAGGCCTACCTATTCCAACAAATTTTTTCAGCCCAGCTGGTGGAAATGGAGGCCTGAAAGGAATTTATGTTAATGGTGGGTTGCTGTACATTTATTGCGGTGGAATATTTAATGGACTAGGAGGAATTATAGATGTTAGTGGGCAACCAGGAAATAATGGCACTAACGGGAGTGACAATAATCCTCCGTATGATATTCAAGGTGGTTCCGGGGGAGGCGGAGGCGGAGGTGGATCACCTGGTGGAGAAGGCGGTGTTGTTATTTTAAGAATTGTTGGAAACGCACAGTTTTACCCAGAAATAAAGGTTAAAGGAGGTACAGGAGGAAAGGGAGGAAAAGGAGGAAGGGGATTTGCAAACCTCTCAAGTATTCCCACATCCTTTGGGGGTGATGGTGTAGATGGCCAAGACGGTCAAAATGGTTTAGGGGACATCAGACATTAGCCTTGACCCATTAAAAACCTGTGACCTTTCAAAATGTCATGAACGGGGACATAAAATCGGTGACATATTATAAGTATTACAGATAAACGCCACACAACAATGTGCTTGTACCAGGCAGGGGCTCGGTGTCCTCATAACTATCGTTACCCTTATGCGCATTGTGTCGGGTGATACACTACAACTGGTCGCGCTTGTCGGCCTTAACAAGCGCTCCTAAACCCGCACTGCATAAACACCAACGTTGGGCACTAGCCATTCGGGACGAAGTATACAGCTAACAACAAAGGACATAGACAAATGCATGAGAACGACAGAGCAACACAAATCTCATCCTCAAAGAAATACTTTGAAAACCTGGATGCCTTACGTTTCTTCCTGGCGTTTGCTGTTTTTGGTAGTCATTCAATGTTGGATATTACCTTAAATTCATTCATTAATCAGGATTTTCTTCAACGAATAATTAAAATCCTCACTAGTGGAACCTTAGGCGTTTCATTCTTTTTTGTTTTAAGCGGTTTCCTTATCACATACCTGATGCTGGAAGAGAAAGCGCAGAAACAAAGCTTCAGTATTAAGAATTTTTACATTAGAAGAATATTGAGAATATGGCCACTCTACTTCGCTGTTGTTCTCTTTGGATTTTTTATTTATCCCTTCATAAAAACACAAATTGGTTATGTTGAACAAAATCCTTATTCGTTGCTTCATCAGCTTTTGTTCATAAGTAATTTCGATAGTATTCGAGTTCATGAGCAAGGATTGCTTGGAGTGGCCCCGATGATGATCGGAATTACCTGGTCAGTTTCTATTGAGGAACAATTTTACTTAATATGGCCAATTTTATTCTTGATCATTCCCTCGACACGCTTTTGGGTAATTTGCCTATTAGTTATTGTTATGAGTTGGTTGTTCAGGCTTACAACAGAGCCAGCTAACCTATATTATCATACTCTAACTGTCATTTCTGACATGGGCATGGGCGGCCTTGGGGCGTTTTTGAGTTTTAATTCAACAAAATTTAGTTTAGCTATCGAAAAACTCAATAAGCACATTATCACGACAATCTACTTACTAGGCTTTGGCGTGCTCATGTATTCTGACAAGATTTTTGTTAATGCTATCCTATTATCAACTTTCAGAATTTTTACTGGAGTCTTTTTCTGTTTTATCCTTATTGAACAGTGCTTCGCAAAGAAAAGTCTCTTTAAATTCGGTAAACTAAAAATAATTACAGATTTGGGGAAATACACGTATGCATTGTACATGCTGCATCCAATTGGAATTCAGACATCTATTATAGTTTTTAGATTATTAAATATTCAACGAGACGAAAATATAATTTATGGATTACTCTATGTTTTGCTCGCATTTATAGTTTCAATTGCACTATCGATTTTGAGCTTCCGCTTTCTCGAAAGCTACTTTTTGAATAAAAGAAAACTATTCAATTAAGTTGGCAGCGAACCAAATACGATAAGACTTAATACCGAAACCAAATTATTACATCTAAAATCTTTAATGCCATGAAAATAAACGGTCAACAAAACGACCAGCGCCCAACATAATGTTTGCACAAATTGCCGGGCTCGGAGTCCTTATAACTTCCGTTATCTTTATGCATATTGTCACGGGGAACACGGTACAACTGGTCCCGCTTGTCATGGCCGTGGGCTATTTAACAAGCGCTCCCAACCCCGCAACGAAATATGTACTCACGTTGGCTGCCATTTCATAAAGATTAGAATAAACGAATAATGTTGACAGCAAAAATTTTAAGAACGATACTCATTTCGTACATATTCCTGAGTACTGGGCTTGCTTGGGGACAAAAAAGAAGATCGTTTGAAAGCATAACGTATTTCCCACCGGGACATACAAACACTTGGACAAAATCGACTCCATGGGATTTATATGGAGATCCGAACTACTTTTAAACTTTGGAGAACAAAAGTTATGTAGCATAAGTAACGACTCAATAATTTTCCGATTTACATGGCAACGGTCATTTGATCCACCAATGATTTTTCTGCTTGTTATCGTTGACAGTAAACCAACTTTGCAAGTTAAAACTGGAGACACAGGAGACCTTAACGACATAACGTTCAAATCTTATTATGACTACGACAAACTAAAAAAGAAAGACCTGGAACGATTTCGTAAGTATCTAAGAGGCGAATTGGATTCCATTTCCGTTGCTGACATTTTCGCAATGAAAGGATTTTACGATGAGGGCAAAACGAAATTTAAGTACACAACCGAAATAAAAGACTTTCCGGACTCAGAGTTTGCCAGTTTCAGGACAATCTTGACTTCAAGTAAATTCTGGACGACAACAACGACACTTGGAAGTCAAGCATATCATGACGGAGCAGGTTGGATGATAGAAGGTTATACAAAAGAGAATAGCTATCATGTTGTCAATCGACACAGTCCAAGCGCGGACGGACAAGACAAAGGGATAAGAGAATTAGGCGAGTATTTAATTCGACTATATGGAAAAATAGATAGAGAAAAGATTTATTAAGGAAGGCAGCCAACAAAATGTATAGAACATGGCGCTGATAAGGGAGACATTTTTTTATTTTTGCTCAGCGCCACGGCTTATACATAAACGTTGTGAGTAATTGGGCTCCGGACAATTTTGGTCATCTAATTGGACTTTAAAAAAAACGTGGGACGATAAATAAAACAGTCGACCCTTCACAATTTTTTACAAAATTAAGTTCGAAAAGGAACTATTAAATCATTAGTTAAGGATCGATTTTTTATGGATAAGGTTAATCTCCTTTCAATAAAAATTGAACTTAATCTTCATTAATAAAGCAAAAAGAGAGACTTTTGCCCTTCCAACAGGCTGAACTGAGCGAAACCGTGTTGAAATATCTCTGTTATAGTAAAATGGCTATAATGTTAAATCTGTTTAGATTCCTTTTACCGGTACTTTTTATAAGTACAACCATATTATCAGTTGGTCAATCGTTTGAACTCAGCTCCGATAATTTGCTCCCACTTTACGGTGGAAAAATTCAATGGGCAGATTTAGATAATGACCATGATCTTGACCTTATTTATTCAGGGTTTCAATTTGAAGTGACTGATGGTTTTGCTACTCAAGTTTACGAAAATAGTAACGGGTCTTTCATTTTGAGAGCTACCAATCTTCCTCATCTGCGTAACGGGACAATTGCTTTAGGTGACTATGACAAGGATGGCGACCTTGATATATTATTAAGTGGTCTAAAGAATTTTGAGGAGGGCATTACGCATCTGTATGAAAACACTGGCAATTTTTCTTTTTCCTTAGCTAAAACATTCCCTGGATTATTTAATTCTACAACTTCATGGGTTGATCTTGATAATGATGAGGATTTGGATTTTTTAGTATCCGGAATGTTCTATTATAATGATGAAGATGGAAATGGAATTGAAGGAATTAAACTCTATGTATTTGAGAATATTGATGGAGACTTTTTCGAGGTTGAAAACCATGGCATTAAATCTCTTACTCAAGGTTCAATGGATTGGGCTGATCGAAATGGGGATGGAAAAATCGATCTCGCGATTATAGGTCTTGATTCTGATTTTCTTCCGGTAACTGAAATCTATCTTAATAATGGGAATAAAACATTCAGGAAAGATGAATCTGAAAATTTCCCGGATTTGTATAATGGTGATGTTAAATGGGGTGATTTTGATAATGATGGAGATGCGGATGTGTTGCTTACCGGCTATTTGTATCCCGAGTTCATTCCTACAACAGAGGTTTATGAAAATACAGGGAACGGATGGAAAAAACTTGATAATGTTAATCCTATTCAAATAGGTGGAAGTTATTTTGGCGGAATAAAATGGGTTGATTTTGATAATGACGGTTATCTTGACTTTCTTCTTGCAGGCGGCAATAGCGAACCATATTTTTTTAAACTTTATAAGAATAATGGTGCAAATAATTTTATAGAAGTCGGGGATTTAGATGGAATCGCTGGATCATCGGTAGATTTTGGAGATTATGACAATGATGGTGATGTTGACCTGTGTTTTATGGGGAATACTACCACTGGATCCGCCACAGGCATTTACAAAAACACCTTGCTTGATGAGCCGTTGGCCGCAAACGCCCAGCCAATTGCCCCCAATGTAAATTCATTTTCTGAAGCGAACTATTTCCGTAAGGAATTGACGTTGAGCTGGAGTGCTGGCTCAGATGCACAAACGCCAGCGCAAGGTCTTTCCTATAATTTCTACATAAGAAATGAGGCACTAACGATTGTGGCTCCGCCTTCAAATTTAACAACGGGTTATGTACTCACACATAGTTCGCCCAATGGTCAAGCCAAGCGGGCAATTCTTCGTGATATTCCAGAAGGTACTACTCATTGGGCTGTTCAATCGATTGACGGCAGTAAATGGGGATCTTCGTTTTCCTCCGAAAAAACTTTTTACCAAATTAACGGACCCGAAACTGTAAAAGCCGAAATCATTGATCTTGAAAACATAAAGCTGAGTTGGATAGATAATTCATCCATTGAAACATCCTATCAAATTGCACGGTCAAGTGAATTACTCACTGGGTATTCTTCGGTAGCTACGTTACAAGCGAATACAGACTCTTACATTGATAACACTAACTTCTTAACAGATACATACTATTATTATCGCATTCATGCTGAAAATACTACTAAGGCTTCTGGTTATGATTCACTCCGTGTATTGCTCCCCACACCACCTACTAATCTACTGGCTCAATCCGTAAATGCTTCAAAAATTTCCCTTACTTGGGAAGATCAATCAGAGTATGAAAACGGTTATCGGATAGAAAGAAAGTTGTCCACTGATGTCGATTTTGAGACAGTTACCACGCTGGAAGCAGGAACTGAGTTATTTACCGACACTGGTTTGAGTGAAGGAACCAGTTATGACTATCGGGTGCTTGTTATAAATGAATATGGCGCGATAAGCGGTTCTCAGAACAGTGCGCAAACGAATTTTAAACCAGCGGGACAGAATTTCGGAGTAGCGACTCTTGAGGACTTGGTTATGCCATTAAGTGGACAAGATTTTATAAATGCTTTTTCTGATCCTGATGCGGGTGATGAGCTAGTTGAAATTTTAATTGCAACATTGCCGGAAAAGGGCACATTAAAACTCAGTGGTAACGCTGTCACTGCCGGACAAATAATTTCTGTAGCAGCATTGGGAACTTTAACGTTTGCCCCGCTTCAAAATGAAAATGGGATAACCTCCTTTAATTTTTATAACAATGATGGCAAAGATAATTCATCATCTAGTTATACCGTTACGTTAACAATTACTCCTGTAAACGATGCACCTACATTAACGATAATAGGAGATGTCGAAATAGAGGAAGGTACAGCAATTCCACCAATTACCTTTTCTGTAGAAGATGTTGATGACCCTATTGCTTCTCTTGCCATATTGGTCTTTTCAAATAATCAGCTCTTGATTCAAGATTCTAAAATAACCGTTCAGGGAGCTACCTCGGAAAAGACCATCCAACTTTTGTCTGAAGAAGGAAGTGCTGGCGAAGCGTTGATAACACTATCGGCTAGTGATGCAACGCAGACAACTTCTACTCAATTTAGGTTGACGGTTATACCTGTAACTGGCTTGTCAGAAATAGAGAGTTACCGGATAAAAATCTATCCGAACCCCTTCACGTCATTCCTTACTGTATCATTAAAGGAGACTGCTCAACCGAACTGCATATTTGTAATTCGCGATTTGTTAGGACGTATTGTTGTAAGCCAATATATAAAGGAAAAAGAATCAACTTTTGATTTGAGGGGGGTGAGTAACGGAATGTACACAATTAGTATTACTGATACCAAGGGGAATTTTGTATTTCATACTACTTTGGTCAAATAACAAGCCCCCACTAAACAAAATATTGGTGTAACGGGAACAAAAGATAAGGTTACGAATTGAGTGATGAGAAGAGCCCTACTACTGCCAACACCATGTTTAAGGAATTGCGGGGTGTTGTGTTAAGTATTTTATCCACGCAGAGTCTCCCGCCTCGGGGACTCTGCTTCAAGAAGTAAGGTTATCCTAGCAAAAGTGCCGGAGATGACTATGAATTTAAAAAGTTTGGATGGAATTGGTTTGAGTAGTGAATTGGTTCGTTAGGACCGGACCAAGGCTGGGGCAAAATAGCTTAAGCCTAAAATTGTATTTTCGCAAACAAACCAGCATTTGACCTGTCGGCTGTTGTAACATGCAAAGAAAAGTTGCCCCTCTTTTTTATCTCACCCTAGCCCTTGCCGTTCGGGCTAGTTTCGGGCAATGCCCAACAGATCTAAAAAAAATTTACCCAGACAGGAACGAAGCTCAACTGCCTGATGATCTCCGCGTGGCTTCAGGCGGAAAATATTTGGTGGTGTCTAGTTTCAGAAACGACACGACTGGATTTGCTAATGCTGGAGCTGCATTCCTTTATGAATATACACCAGGCGGATGGATCAATATTGCATTGTTAACTCCATCTGATGGGCACACGAACCTCCAGTTTGGAACTCATGCTGTCATAGACTCGCTTGGTGAGACTATCGCAATAGGAGCTAGTGGAGGTGAATTGGACAACTCAAACTCAATATATGTTTACCAAAAGCCCAACTCCGGATGGGCATCTATGACGCAAACAGAGAAACTGATCGTTGACCCTATAAACTATTTATATCATGTCGTATTGTCTGCTGATGGTTTAACGGTTTTAGGATCAAGTGGGGGAGAGGCTTACGTTTACAAAAGAGATGAGATCTCGCAATTATTCAATTCTAATTTACCGGTTAAACTTCAAAAATTTAATGACCCGACAGGTTTCTGTACGGGCATATCACTGAACCAACATTTCATAGCTGTAAGTTCAATTGCTGAGAATGCAGGCTCAACTCCGGGAACAATTGCCATTTATAGCAATGAGGATACTGACTTTTCCCTCATCACTAAACTTGAATTTCCTTTTGATATTCGAGCCGGTGCTGCATCACTAAAATTAAAAGGCAACTTATTGGTCTGCCCTGTTTACAATTCTACGGAAGATCAAACAGCTTTGGTGTATACCAGAAAGGAAGGAGACTCGTGGAATGAAACAGCGCCCATTGAAATTCCTTACCCTCATAATTGGCTCGAGTTTGAAGTTATCGATAGCACTACAATCGTTTGCCCTATACTATCGGACGTGGTTTCCGACACGTGGAATGACCCAACTGAATTGAGTGTAGTAACTATTGGTAAAACAGGAACTACATGGAGCAACCCACAAGTGGATACGATCTACTCCGAGACATGGCCTATCGATAGCTACCTGGGAACAAACTACGTGAGTTGGAATGGATCCCAATTGTGTATCGCAACAACTTTAAACTCACCCGGTTCTAAATATGTGAATTCTGTTACATCACTAACTAAGATTGGATCGAGTTGGACAGATCTTCAAAAAATAAATATCTCTGATCGAAGTAGTAATCTGTTCAATTTCGGCATAGCGATGGTTAAATCAGGCAATAATTTAATTGTTGGCAGCCCTAATGACTCCGAAGTTGGGGCACAGGCAGGAGCAGTAAATATCTTTGAAAAGGATTCCAATAATAATTGGATCAAATCAGGTAAAATTTTGCCTCCATTGGTGTCGCTTTCGACCCTCCGCTTTGGAGACGCCTTATCGGCCACGGATAAAATATTGGCTGTAGGTGCTTCAAGGTATGGAAAAGCCGATGATAATGGGAATTACCATGGCCAGGTATTCATATACGAAAAAACTGGAGCCACATGGTCGAATCATACTCTCGTTCAGATAATTGATGCCCCTGACGATATTTTTTTTTCGGAAGCTCTTTCCGTTAGCCCTAAAGTTCTTGCCATTGTTGGCGTTAAGGATTTAACCACCGTACCTCGCAACTGCCTTTCCCTATACGAGCGAAATGGATCTGGATATGCGTATTCCACCACGATCAACCTCGCAGAAAGCTTCTCAGGGTTCCCAGAAATTGTGGTGCAGAATGATTCTCTATTTCTTTTCACTGGTCTGGGTGGAACGGTCAACACACAAGTTGCCATTTATGTTAAGAACCCTGTCACTAGCTCATGGGAGCCAATTTCTACTTTCGATATTGATTACCCTGGATTTATTAGCCCTGCTGCTTCAGATTATTCCAAGGTTTCTATCGAGGTAACAGAGAATAATGTATTTATCGGAATTCCAAACCTTAGGTCTGGAAATGTACAAGGTGTTGGAGGTGTGTATGTATTTTCTAAAGTGCCTGGTACCCGATGGCCAACCGGAACCATACCCTCCTCAAGTTTTATCAGACCACAAGATGCTGTTGGGTATGACAACTTCGGCTATTCTTTGTCGAGTATAAATAATACTTTATTAGTAGGTGCGCCTGGCGCTCAATCAGTTGGTACAATTGGCAGCCAAGACATATTAAGAAATACACCAGGTGCTGTGTATGCTTTTATTTTTCAAAATTATGATTGGGATTCTCCGCAGCAATTGATCAAATACCAAGGGACAGCATCTAATAAACCATTATCTGATTTTATGGGCATGGCAGTTGAAAGTGACATTGAGTTTTACTTCTCAGGTGCGCCCTATGAGAACAACGATCATGGTGCCGAAGCAGGTGCAGTATATATTCTCCCCATTCCAACCTTTATAGAGCCACTGCCTTCGGTCTGCTTGTCTACAGTTCCCTTCCTCCTAACTGTGTATCATCCTGGTGGCTCCTGGAGCGGTCCGGGTATTGTGAATGGAGTATTTAATCCTGCTGCCGGTATTGGAAGTCATTTGTTATCCTATACAATTCCAGGCTGTACCCAACCAATAAAATTCCCTCTTGAAGTTGTGGCTCCAATAACATCGCTTATAACCGATCCGACTCAAATCATTTGCCCGGAAAGTACAGCATCCATAAAGATCCAACCGGACAATCAATCAACATACAAATGGTATTTCAAGACAGTGGATGGTACAAGCTTTATTGAACTTGCTGGGGAAACTTCTTACGAGCTGATAACCAGTGAAAAAGGCTTCTACTATGCCAAAGTAACCGGAAATGGATGTTCAGGAGAGTCTCAGATTACCACCATCCAGTTTGAACCTTTGTCAGTATCTGGAGATGTCCCCAACGTATTCACTCCAAACGGTGATACTTTCAATCAAACCTTTTCTGTAACAACAACTCTAACCAAATACTCCTTTGCTATTTTCAACAGGTGGGGTGAAAAGGTCTACCAGTCAAAAAATGCAAACACGTGGGATGGGAATAATCAAACAGCGGGCATCTATTTTTGGATTCTGAATTATCAGAACTGTCGAAATGAAGAAAAAGTTGCAAGGGGTTGGGTGCAGCTTGTTCGATAATTTTTAAAAAACATGAGGATAACTATCATAGCTTTTGCTTTAATATTTTCAAGAACAACATACGGACAGGTAATTAAGGAATTACAAATTATAATCAATCCCACTTATTCTACCAGGCTTCTTGACACTAAAAAAGAAGCAAGAGAGGTTTGGAATAAAGAAGAGAAAGGAATGATAAGTTATGATGCAGGTATTCTGATTTGTCCATTCACAAAAAACCGAATCTCCATAGGAACTGGATTGATTTATTCCAGAAAAGGTTACGTTTGGTCTGATCGAACGGGACAAGATATTAACACAGGTGACCCAGTTCACATAAAAATTACAGAGACAGTGAATTATTTAGAGATTCCTATTAAACTGACATATTACCTCTCGGACAAATCAAAAACATATTTGATCTCTGGAATATCCAACGATATCTTTTTGAGTTCAAAAGTAAAAGTGACGAATGACCCAACTACTCCGACTCAATACGACATTCGAAGATATAATCTTGGTATAAACATTGGACTTGGACATAACTTTAAAATCTCAGAATCGATGAAGGTTGGAGTGGAACCTAACATTAAATTTCAAACAATGAACTACATTGACAAGGACACACCAGCAAAAAGATACCTTTATACAATCGGACTGGCCATAAATACAAAAATTGGACTATAAAAAACTACCGCAACAGTGTGCTTGTGTCAGGTGGGGGTTCGGGTGTCCTCATTAAAATGGGAATTTGCATTAATCATAATTAATTCGTAAAATTTACTTGTATTTGTAACTTCTCAAAACAACTAAAATCTAAACAAATGGAAATTATAGTCACCCTTCTAATTGGTGCTGCTGCTGGTTGGTTAGGCAGTATGATCTACCGAGGTAGTGGTCTTGGTCTCATTGGGAATATAGTGGTGGGGATTATTGGCAGTTTTGTTGGGTACTGGCTTTTAGGAAAACTTGGAATTAGCCTTGGAACAGGTTGGATCGGTGGCATTTTAACTGGTGCTATTGGAGCAATGATTATATTGGTGCTTCTAAATTTGATTATAAAGAAACGGTAGCATTTCACTTTTTAATCTGATAATAAAAGCGTCCGGATCGCTCTTGATACGGAAAGTCACACTAAACCCGAGTCATTAGATATCGGATTTAACCGAGTCACTAACCTTTCAAATCCAAGACCTAACAATTAATTACACTTTGGGCAACTAGTGTTGTTTACGTGGAACGATGCAACTTTTACATTCAGAATGGTTAGGTACTTTCTTTTATTATTTTTAATCAAGGCAAGCACCTCTTCTTTTGCACAGACTGAACATATTCAGCAAAAAGAGAGGAAGAATAGCATTCAAATAAATTTCGGGGTCGTGCATAGCCGCCTGATAGACCAGGGCTATACCCATAGCCGTTTGCTCTTTCGGGGAACCAATAGCAAATTCGGTTTGGGTTATAGCAGGGAAACACATAAATCGATTTTTGATTTTTCTGCCCTAGCCAGTTCAGGAAAAATGGAATCAAAGAGTGGCAATTTGCCATCTAACCTTACTTTGATACATCCATCCATCGGGTATTTGAGAAAAATTAAAACATACAAATTATCGAAAAAAGAGAATGCCTTTTTTGCGGGAATTCACCTGAGCTCAATTAATTATTATTTAGAAAATGAACCCGTTATCGATAACATTGATATCGTATCCCTGCACGGTATTTATTTTAATTTCCGCAACCGGTTAACGCTAACGAAAAATCAAAGCTTTCAATTAACCTATTTAATGCCCGCAATAATTTATGAAAACCGGGTATTGTGGAACAGTGGCGCGAGCAATATTACCTATAGCGACCGGGATAACATCCTTAAAACTTTAATGACACGCGGAAGGTTTTCCTATTTTAATGTTCTCCGTAATGTTCAGTTCAAAGCTGAATACATTGTCAGATTGAGTGATGGTGCAGACTTCGACATTCAATACGGATTTTTCTATTTGAATAGTTTTAAAGATGCGCCTATTCATCTGTATTCAAATGAACTGCTTTTGGGCTTAAAATTTAAGTTTTAAAAATGAGGATCAACTTATCATTGCTTGCGTTTGCGCTGATTATCACAAGCTGTGATGAGATATTGCTTGGAAATGACGAGCCTGTTATAAGTCTTGAAGAAAATCTGAAACCACCACCGGCATTGAACGATGGCTGGGAAGTCTCCGATCTATCAACACAAAACATAGAAGTGGATCGTATTCACAATTTAATAGCGGGCTTGCAAAGTAACCCAAAAAATATTCACAGCTTACTGATTATAAAAAATGGAAAATTAGTGACGGAAGCTTACTTTGATGGATGGAACAGGGACAGACTGCATTCGTTACGCTCCGTTTCAAAAAGTTTTATTTCAACTCTGGTCGGTATAGCCATCGACAAAGGTAAAATTCAGAACGTTGATCAAAAGGTCTTCGATTTCTTTCCAGAATATGCCGATCTGAACAACGAACAAAAAGATCAAATGGAAATCAGGCATGTCCTTACCATGTCAGCCGGACTTCAGTGGGATGAGTTTACCTATTTTGGTCTTGATGATTACCGAAATGATGAGTACGCAGTAGAAAGAAGTGGCGACAGACTTAAGTACTTATTGGGGAAAGAAATTGATCATTCTCCCGGAGATTATTTCTTATATAATAGCGGGTTATCCATTTTGCAGAGCGCACTTATTAAAAAAAGTACAGGCGAAAGTGCTGATGTTTTTGCGAAGAAAAACCTCTTTGAACCACTGAACATCACAAATTATTATTTGCGAATGAACAAAGACGGTTACGTTGGCGCTGTTCCGCTCTTTCTTCGTCCCAGGGATATGGCAAAATTAGGGCAGGTGTTTTTGGATAGCGGAAAATGGAAGGATAAACAAATAGTGTCCGCTGATTGGGTCGCTGTTGCCTCTTCGAGTGTTATTAGTAATACATCATCATTTGCAGCCAGCACACCAGAAACGGGATACGGATACAATTGGTGGACAGAAAAATTTAAAATCAACAACACAGTGATTCAAACATTTGCAGCCGAAGGAAATGGCGGGCAGTATATTTTTGTGATACCCGTTTTAAATGCCGTAGTAGTATTTACAGGCGGAAATTATTCAACCGATCAAGGTGCTCCTTTTGGAATGATGTCCAGCGTTATTTTACCTGCTATGATGTAAAGGGCAGCATGTGCGATGATTCCAAAAATTATTAATAAACCAATTAAAATAAATGAATACAAAAATTGTAATGACTGTTAGTTCAATAATTTTAGGAGCTGCCGGAATAATTCTGTCGTTTGCCCCTGACGTTGTATTGGAAAATTTAAACATGGAAATTAACCCTGTATCTCTTCTTTTAGGACAGGTATTGGGAGGACTTTACTTCGGATATGGCATGCTCAATTGGATGACTAAGGAAAGTCTGATTGGTGGAATTTATAATCGACCCATCGCAATTGCCAATTTCACTCATTTCTTAATTGCGGGGCTTGCCATTTGCAAAAAGCTTTTATCCAATCCAGAACTACCAAAAACAATTTGGGCAACTGGCGTTGTTTACGCAGCATTGGGGGTTCTATTTACTATAATATTATTTCGACATCCAATCAGTTCAAACAATCAAAAATGAAACGCTATGAGCCTGAGCGAATGGAGATTACTTCAAATAAGTCCTATCCAGCGAAATAAAAGAACAGCATATCCCGGCAAAAACGATCAGGGAGCCGGCATCGTGGACAATTGAGTTTGAAAGTTTATTATTTTCGGTCGACTTAGAATAAGAGATTTTCGTTAATGACTATAAATAAATGACAATATGGAATACATCAAGCTAACCTTAGGACTCGGACTGACTGTTACTTTCATTTGGCTATTAATGAAAAACAGCAAGAGTACCAATTTTATTAATGCCTTACTTCGTATTGACACGATACTCGGACTAGTAGCCGGTGTATACTTAGTTTGTGCATCGACATACTCACTTTTGGTGAGCTAAACCAGATCCTCGCGTACAATTCACAACACGGGACTTGCTTTCACCCCGCTGAAAAGTTTATGCAACCTGCCTACCGGCAGGCAGGTGCGGGGTTCGGTGTACTCATTAAGTTTTAGTTTCATTATTTACATTTGGCAAATGCGACAGAGTCGCGGAAGGTGCGCGTTTAAACAGATCAACAAATAACAAAAATGACTTTTAGAAAATTACTTCTATTGATGTTACTGACTTTTGCGGTGCTTTCATGCAGTACCACTCGATTTACTAAAACAAGCAGCAGTCCAACCACGGCCTTGACTGAATCAGATAAAATATTCATTTTGACTCCAAGTGAAATTCCTCCTGATAATTCAAATGAAATTGGTGACTTTGAGCATTTGGAGGATTGGAATGGAAACTGGGATTTTTTGATGAGAAAAATCCAGGAAAAAGCGCGTGAGAGTGGAGCAAACATTGTCAAAATCAATGGGTATTTCGAGGGAAGCAAGACAAAAGGGCATGCCCTTTTGATCAGAGGTAAGTTCTACTTATCTAAGGCCTCAAACACCAGCATAGAAAACCATGTAAATGAGGAGCGAAAGAAGAATGTTTTGAACTGTAACTGCTCTTACATAAAAGTATTTCGGGATGAAGGGAATGCAGCGCTGAGGGCTTTAGCCAAAATGGATGTAGTCGTAAATGACTCACTAGTCGGACCTTTAACTAATAAGAAAGCTTATTCAATAAAGCTCACAAAAGAATCGGACGTATTTATAGGAACAGGCAAACATTCCAACTTCTTGGTAAAGAATCAATTTGGAACTGAGTATTATGTTCAGGCAACACAAGTAATGGCATCTCCTACCCCCGGTACAATTGTAGTTGGACCCAAACAATTCTTTTTGATTGAATCATTGAAGGCAAAGGTGCATTTCGAGACAGTAGAAAAAACTTACCAGTAACAGGCTAATGCAAGAAACTTTTACACAGGGCAAAACCTTTGA
>Ga0315912_10003242_pt1 | contig 16364 bp, 16 predicted proteins | sample VfabasoilMG_FD_204469 | JGI IMG/M metagenome (GOLD analysis project Ga0315912, IMG submission 204469) | Garden soil microbial communities collected in Santa Monica, California, United States - V. faba soil | ecosystem: Environmental > Terrestrial > Soil > Garden | place: USA: California... | reverse complement strand
GAGCTGGTCAAGACCATGCGCGCGGCCATCCTGGTGCTGGGTCCGCTGCTTGCGCGGTTCGGTCAGGCCGATGTCTCGCTGCCCGGCGGCTGCGCCATCGGCGCGCGGCCGGTGAACATCCATGTTGCCGGGCTGCAGGCCATGGGCGCCGAGATCCACATCGAGAACGGCTACATCCGCGCACGCGCCGGAAGGCTGCGCGGCGCGCGCCTGGTGCTCGATACGGTCACCGTCACCGGCACCGAGAACCTGATGACGGCGGCCGTGCTGGCAGAGGGCGAGACGGTTCTGGAGAACGCCGCGCGCGAACCCGAGGTCGTCGATCTGGCGAAGTTCCTGGTCTCGCTGGGTGCGCGCATCCAGGGCGCGGGCACCGACCGCATCGTCATCCAGGGCGTGGAGCGCCTGCATGGCGGCAGCTACGACGTGCAGCCCGACCGCATCGAGACCGGCACCTTCCTCGTGGCCGGTGCGATCACCGGCGGCCGCGTGCGTGCGCATCACACGCAGCCGGAGCATCTGGATGCGGTTCTGCTGAAGCTGCAGGACGCGGGCGCGTCGGTCACCACCGGTGCGGACTGGATCCAGCTGGACATGCGAGGCAGGAGGCCCCGCTCCGTGGACATCCGCACCGCGCCGTACCCGGCTTTCCCCACCGACATGCAGGCGCAGTTCGCGGCGCTCGATTCCGTGGCCGATGGCGTGGGCACCATCATCGAGACCATCTTCGAGAACCGCTTCATGCACATGCTGGAGATGCGCCGCATGGGCGCCGAGATCCGGCTCGAGGGCAACACCGCCATCATCAAGGGCGTGCCGAAGCTGACGGCCGCTCCGGTAATGGCGACGGACCTGCGCGCCTCGGCCAGCCTGGTGCTGGCGGGCCTGGTGGCCGAGGGGCGCACCGAGATCGACCGCATCTACCACATCGATCGCGGATACGAATCGATCGAGGAGAAGCTCTCGCAGCTTGGCGCCGAGATCAGGCGCGTTCCGGGCTGAACCGGCGCGCGCCTCAGCGGTTCTGCGCCTGCACGGGCGGCTCGACCACCCGCACCTTCACCGAGAATCGCTGCTCGCCGCGCATGCCCGTGATCGTGACGGTGCTGCCGGGCTTGTGGCTTGCGATCCGTGCCAGCGCATCGCGCGCGCCGCGCACGGCGGCGCCGTTCACCGTCTCGATCATGTCGCCGCGTGCCAGGCCCACTTCCAGGGCCGGCGAGTTGCGATAGAGGTTCGAGATCACCACGCCCGCATGCGGCAACGTCACCTCGCGCAGTTCCGCCTCGTTGATCTCGTCCACCACGATGCCGATCCAGCCGCGGATCACCCGGCCGTGCTGCAGGATCTCGCGCATCACGCCACGCACCAGGTCGACGGGAATGGCCACGCCGATGCCTTCGGCGCCCAGGTTCTTGCCCAGCACCGCGGTATTGATGCCCAGCAGCTCACCCCGTGTGTTGACCAGCGCGCCGCCGGAGTTGCCCACGCTGATGGCGGCATCGGTCTGGATGAAGTTTTCATACACCGCCACGCCCAGCTGCGCGCGGCCGATGGCGCTGATGATGCCGTGCGTGACGGTTTGCGACAGGCCCAGCGGGGTGCCGATGGCCAGCACCACGTCGCCCACGGCGATGCGGTCGGAGCGGCCCAGCGTCATGACCGGCAGGTTCTTCAGCTCGATCTTCAGCACCGCCAGGTCGGTGCCCGGGTCGCGGCCCACGACGGTGGCGGGGGTGCGCCGTCCGTCGGCCAGTTCCACGCTGATCTTGTCCGAGCCTGCGATCACATGGTGGTTGGTGACGATGTGCCCCTTGTCATCCACGATGACGCCCGAGCCCAGGCCTTCGAGGATCCTTTCCCGATAGCGCGGGCGCGTGGGATCGAAGGGATCCAGCACCGATATCGGCAGCCTTTCCGTGCGTTGCACGTAGACACTGACCACGGCAGGCGCCGCCGCGCGAACCGCGGGTGCGAACGTGTCCTGCGTGATGCCCATCGCCGTGCGTTCGTTGATCGGAGTGGAGCGGTCCTCGCGCACGCCCGCGGGCGCCGGCCTCATGTCGTCGGTCTGCGAGGCGAGTGTGGCCTGCGGAGCGGGCAGGACCGGCGCGGCAGCCGGACCTTCGGCAGCTGCGCCGGCAGAGTGGGGGATGGCCTGCACTGGCGCACCACGCAGGAACACATCCGGCCACAGTCGAAGGACCAGCACGGCGATCACGATTCCGGCGGCGATGGAACCGGCGATGAAGAGGAGATTGCGCTGGATACTGCTGACAGGCATCGGTGACCAGGGGGGTTCCGGAGGGTCTGGAGGCTTAGTGTATAATGCGTGGCTGTCCGAACCGCCGTGGTTGGCTGGCATCCAGGCGCGGCGGGCCCACGTTCGAGAGTCTCCAACCAATAATGAGCGATATTCCCGCCCCCGCCGGCGCCGAGGTCGACCAGGACCGGCGCGGCTTCCTGACCTTTGCCACGGTGGCCACCGGCGCCGTCGGTGCAGCCTTCACGGCAGTCCCGTTCATCGCCTCCTGGAGCCCGTCGGAGCGCGCCCGCGCGGCGGGTGCCCCGGTGGAACTGGATGTGACCAAGCTCGAGCCGGGCCAGATGGTCGTGCTGACCTACCGCAAGAAACCCATGTACGTCGTGCGCCGTACCCCGGAAATGCTCGAGCACCTGGCCGGCCATGACGGCAAGCTCAAGGATCCGGAGTCAAAGAAGTCGGAACAGCCCGACGAGACGCGCAATACCGCCCGTTCGGTGAAGCCGGAATACCTGGTGCTCGACGGGACCTGCACGCACCTGGGCTGCCTGCCCAAGGCGCGCTTCGAGAAGGCCCTTCCGGAACTGGGCGCGGACTGGCCGGGCGGCTTCTTCTGCCCCTGCCACGGTTCGCGCTTCGACCTGGCCGGCCGGGTGTTCGAGGGTTCGCCGGCGTCGCAGAACCTGCGCGTGCCTTCCTATTCCTACCGTGATGACAAGACGCTGGTGATCGGTGTCGGTCCTGAAGTGACGGGAGCAGCGTAATGGGCGCCAGCAACGACGGCCTGCCCGTGCGGACGGGTTTCCTCGGCTGGCTGAACAAGCGCATGCCGGTCGATGCCTTCATGCGCGACCAGCTCACGGGCTACTACGCGCCGAAGAACTTCAACTTCTGGTACTACTTCGGCGTGCTGTCGCTGGTGGCGCTGGTGCTGCAGCTGGTCACCGGCATCTTCCTCACCATGCACTACAAGGTGGGCGAGGCGACGGCTTTCGATTCGGTCGAATACATCATGCGCGAGGTGCCATACGGGTGGCTGCTGCGCTACATGCATTCCAGCGGCGCCTCGCTGTTCTTCATCGTCGTCTACCTGCACATGTTCCGCGCCCTGCTGTACGGGTCGTACAAGGCGCCGCGCGAACTGCTGTGGCTGTTCGGCATGGCGGTGTACCTGGCGCTGATGGCCGAGGCTTTCATGGGGTACGTGCTGCCCTGGGGCAACATGTCCTTCTGGGGCGCGCAGGTGATCGTGAACCTGTTCGGCACGATTCCGGTGATCGGCCCGGGCCTGGTGGACTGGATCCGCGGCGACTACGGCATCGCCGACGCCACGCTGAACCGGTTCTTCTCGCTGCATGTGGTGGCGGTGCCGCTGGTGCTGCTGTTGCTGGTGGCCCTGCACCTGGTGGCGCTGCGCCACAACGGGTCGAACAACCCGGACGGCATCGAGATCAAGGAAAAGAAGGGGGCCGACGGCAAGCCGCTGGATGGCATTCCCTTCCACCCCTACTACACGGTCAAGGACCTGGTGGGCGTGGGCTTCTTCCTGGTCGCGTTCGCCATCGTGGTGTTCTTCGTGCCCACCTTCGGGGGCCTGTTCCTCGAGAAGCCGAACTTCGAGATGGCCAATCCGCTGTCCACTCCGGAGCACATCGCGCCGGTGTGGTACTTCACGCCCTTCTACGCCATCCTGCGCGCCGTTCCGGACCAGCAGATCGGCGCCTTGCTGATGGCGTTGTCGCTGATCGGTTTCATCGTGCTGCCGTGGCTCGACCGCTCGCCGGTGAAGTCGACGCGCTACCGGCCGCTGCGCTGGAAGCTGGCGCTGACGGTGTTCGTGGTGTCCTTCGTGGCGCTGGGATACCTGGGACTGAAGCCGGCCGAGGGCCTTTACGTGCTGCTGGCGCGGATCTTCACCGTGCTGTACTTCGCGTTCTTCGTGCTGATGCCGTTCTACACGCGTGGCGAGTCGACCAGCCGCGTGCCCGACAGAGTGACGTTCCATGACTGAGCCGGCCATGCAGATTCGATCGATCCGCAACACCCTGGCGCGCGCAATGCTCGGTCTCGCCGCCGGCCTGGTGCTGTGCGGAGCCGCCGCCGGAGCGGAGGAAGCCGCCCATGGTGAAGCAGCCGGGGAGCACGGTGCCCATGGCGTGGACTGGCAGTCCTGGACCGCCGGCAACGAGGTGACCAATACCGCCTCGCTGCAGCGTGGTGCCGCGAACTTCGTGAACTACTGCCTCGGGTGCCATTCGCTGAAGTACATGCGCTTCTCGCGCATGGCCTCCGACCTGCATATCCCCGAGGCCCAGCTGGTCGCCAACCTGATCCCCACGGGCGCCAAGCCCACGGACTACATGATCAGCAGCTTCCCGCATGCCGACGGCGAAGCCTGGTTCGGCCGCGCTCCGCCGGACCTGTCGCTGGTGGCGCGTTACCGCGGCACGGATTGGGTCTACCAGTTCCTGAAGGGTTTCTACGTCGATGCCAGCCGCCCCAGCGGCACCAACAACCTGGTGCTCGATGGCGCCGCCATGCCGGCGGTACTGTCAGACCTCGAGGGTGTGAAGGCGGCGGTGATCGGAGCGGCCGCCGGCGGACACAGCGGCAAGGTCGTGGAGAAATTCGAGACGGTGGCGCCCGGGCGCATGAAGCCCGAGGAATTCGACGCCTTCGTGCGCGATACCGTGAACTTCCTGGATTACGCGGGGGACCCGGCACAGGCCCAGCGCCGCAGCATCGGCTTGTGGGTGGTACTGTTCCTGCTGGTGTTCACCGCTTTTGCCTGGCTCTTGAAGAAGGAATACTGGAAGGACGTCCACTGAATCCGCATGCCTGCCGGCACCGCGTGGTGACGGCTACATCGCTGATCCGGGGATCCTCTTTTTGACGAGTCGCCACGCCGTGATGACATTGTTCTCGGCTCCGGACGAGGCCGCCAGCCACCGGACCCGCATCGTACTGGCGGAGAAAGACGTCGAGATCGAAATCGTCAGCGTCACACCTGGCCGGTTTCCCGAAGACCTGCTCGACCTGAATCCGGACCACTCGCTGCCCACGCTGGTCGACCGGGACCTGGTCCTGTACGACTCGCGCATCATCATCGAGTACCTGGACGAGCGCTTTCCGCATCCTCCGCTGATGCCGGTGGATCCGGTGTCGCGCGCGCAGTTCCGCCTGGCCCTGCATCGCATCGAGCGGGACTGGTACGGCCTTGCCGCGCAGCTCGACAAGCAGGGTCCGGACGGCCCCGACGCGCCGCGCCTGCGCGGCGAGCTGCGCGACCTGGTGGTGCAGACGGTTGATTTCGTGCGGGTCAAACCGTACTTTGTCAGCGACGAGATCTCGCTGGTGGACGTCACCATCGCACCGATCCTGTGGCGCCTGCCGCGCTACCGCATCGACTTGCCGAAGGAGGCCGCGCCTCTGCTCAAGTACGCGAACCTGCTGTTCTCCCGTCCCGCTTTCCGCCTGAGCCTGTCGGCCCAGGAACGGGAGATGCGCATTGCCTGAACTCTCGCGGCGGCCGTATCTGCTGCGGGCAATGCTGGACTGGATGGTCGACTGCGGCTACACGCCGCACCTCATCGTCGACGCCAGTTCCGATGCCGTGCAGGTGCCGCGGCAGTTCGTGAAGGAAGGCAAGATCGTCCTGAACATCTCCGCGTCCGCCACGCAGAATTTCCAGATCGGCGCCGACGCGGTGGAATTCAACGCGCGCTTCGGCGGCGTGAGCCATCACATTCGCGTGCCGGTGGATTTCGTCCTGGGCATCTATGCGCGCGAGACCGGGCAGGGCATGGTATTCACCGAGGACGCGTCGACCATGTCCGATGCGCCCACCAATTCACCGGATGGCGGCGACAAGCCCACCGATCCTCCGCCGGCGCCGGACAAGCCGCGCCGTCCCAGCCTCAAGGTCGTGAAATAGCGATCAGCTGCTGAAGGCGTGTCGTATCCAGTGGATTTCGTGTCCCCCGCTGGCGGGACGCACATCCAGTACATCGAAGCGCACGGCGCATCGCGACCACTGCGGCCGGGTTGCCAGCAGGTGCCGGCCCGCGCGCAGCAGCCTGAGTTGCTTGTGGTGACCGACGCTGGCCGCGGCGCCGCCATAGTCCTGTCGCGAGCGCAGCCTGACCTCGGCGATCACCAGGGTTCCATCCGGCTCCTGTGCCACGAGATCCAGCTCGCCCATGCGGCAGCGGTAGTTGCGCAGCAGGATCCGCAGGCGGCGCGCCTCCAGGTAGCAGGCGGCGGCCGCTTCGGCTTCGCGGCCCCGCGCGGCAGCCTCAGCGTATCGGGTCGTACAGTTCCGGCGCGCCATTGCGGATGCGGGCCCAGTCGAGGCTGCGCTCGACCCTGCCCTCGGCCGTGAGATTCAGGCGGCCCGTCAGGCCTGGCAAGGGCCAGGCAGGGCGACCACCACGCAGCGCCACGGCCAGCGAGGCGGCGTCATAGCCGAACGCGAAGTAGCGCGACTGCCTTCGGCCGCGCACGCTCCAGGACGATTCGGTCGCGGAACGTACATCCGCCACGGGTCCCGTGGGTTCCAGCATCCACGGCATATCCACCAGCCGCATGCCTTCGAGATCGCGGTTGCCGCGGTCGTCCGGATCGAGTCCGCCTTCCTGGATGAAGTAGATCGGCAGCGCTCCGGCGTTGAAGAACCGCAGCTGCGCATTGATCTGCTGCAGCGCCAGTGCCTGCCGGCCTGCAACGAACACCGCATCGATGTCGGCGCGAGGCCTGGCTTCGAATTCGAGCTTGAGACCGGTGATCTGCTGCACCCGGCGCTGGCGCGCGACCGCTGCATCGATTCCCAGGGCCGCCGTGATCGCCGCCGACAGGTCGGACACGTTCAGGTCGGAACGGGCCTGCGCGATGACGCGCCCACCGTCGCGGGTGAGTTCCTCGGTGAAGGCGGCGGCCACACGCGTGCCCCAGTCTTCGGAGGGCGCGAACACGGCCACGCGCAGTTCTCCCGCGCCGCTGATCTGGCGGGCGATCTGCCGCGCCTCATCCTCGGGCGCCAGGCCATACTGGAACAGCTGCGCGCCCGCGGATCCGTCCTGGCCCAGGCTGTTGAGGAGCAGCACGGGCAGCGCTCCCGGCCGCTGCGCCGCGGCCTGTTGCACCTCGGGTCGCGTCAGCGGGCCGACAACGAACCCGGCCCCGTCGGACTGGGCCGCCTGCAGGGCGCTCTCGACGCTCATTGCGCCGGTGTCGTAGACACGTACCACGGGGCGCAGCGCGTCGGGCTGGCGTGAGATGGAGGCCTGGAAGCCATCGCGGATCAGTTCGGCGACTGCGGCGTAAGGGCCCGTGAGCGGCAGCAGCAGGGCGACAGGGCCGGCTGCGGGAGCCGCGCCCGCGGCCTGCCGCGTACCTGACATGACGATGTCGCTCACGGCGATGGTCGCCGCCGGATGACCGGGGAAGCGCGTGCGCCAGCGCTCGAGCGATGCCTCGGCGCCAAGGGGATTGCGACCCGCGGCCGAGGCAATCTGTCCGATTTCCAGCCAGCCGCGCACCAATGGTTCGTTCGCTGCCGCCGGGTCGATCCGCAGGCCGCGGTCCACGGCGCCGCGCAGACCCGTCAGGAGGTCGCGGCGCGCGGTCATGCGCGCCGCATCGGTGGTGGCCACACGCTCACGATTGATGCCGGCCCGCACAGCCTCGATGGGCTGGCTGGCCCGCAACGCCACATCCTGCTGGATCTGGAACAGTCGCGAGGCATCCGCCGCGTTCGCAGGCTCGGGCACGGCCGAGATCTGCCGCCACGCCGCGGCGTATTGTCCGCGGGCCGTGGCGGTCTCGGCTCGCAGCAACTCGCGGTCGAATTGCTGGCGCGCATTGCCGGCGGCGGTGACGGAATCGAGTGCGCGCTGCGCGTCGTCAGGACGGTTGGCGGCAAGCCAGGCGCGCGCCGCCGCCATGGAAAAGCCCACGCTTGCCGGCGGCGGATTCTGCGCCGCGAGACGTTCGTACATCTGCGCCGCCGCGGCGTGATTACCCTGCCGCTCGAGACGGTCGGCACGATCGGCGGATGCCGGACCGGTTTCATCCGCCGGCATGGGTGCGCAGGCCTGCAGTGTGCAGAGCACACACATCGCAAGCAGCAGCCACAGGACGATGGCGCGCGCGCGCGCGGGCAGGCCTGTGGGCAGGGCGGGGGCGGGTTGCGTGTGGGACAGCTGTAGGGGCAAGCTCGGGTATTCCATCTGGCGGTCAGTGCAGGCGCCCGGAGATTATAGTGATGCCCCCGGGCCGAATCGATGTCGTGGCCACACCCATCGGCAACCTCGGCGACCTGTCGCCGCGGGCGCGCGAAGCGCTGGCAGGCGCCGATGTGATCGCCGCGGAAGACACGCGGCATACGGGCAACCTGCTGCGCCAGATCGGCCTGCACCGGCCCCTGGTGTCGCTTCACGATCACAATGAGTCACAGCGGCGGGACCAGCTGCTGGAGCAGTTGCGCAACGGCGCGCGCGTGGCGCTGGTGAGCGACGCCGGCACGCCGCTGGTTTCGGATCCGGGATACCTGCTGGTGCGCGCGGCGCTGGATTCCGGCATCACGGTGCAGGCCGTGCCCGGGGCTTCCGCGCCGCTGGTGGCCCTGGCGGTGAGCGGCCTTCCCGCCGACCGGTTCTGTTTCGAGGGATTTCTGCCAGCCCGGGCCGCTGCGCGGCGCGAACGGCTGCGCGCGCTGCGACAGGAGGCGCGCACGCTGGTGTTCTTCGAGGCGCCGCACCGGATCGTGGAAATGCTGGAGGACATGGCTGCGGAGTTCGGGCCCGGGCGCGGCGCCTGCGTGGCGCGCGAACTGACCAAGGCGCACGAGAGCGTATATCGCGGCACACTGGAGCGGCTGCTGCAAATCGCGCGTGATGATGCGAATTTCGCGCGCGGCGAGATCACCGTGGTGGTCGCGGGCGCAGCCGAAGCGGATGTCGCTCCGGACGATGCCTTCGTTGCGCGTGCCTACGACCTGCTGGCCGCGGAATTGCCACCCTCGCGCGCGGCGGCTCTGGTGGCGCAGCTCACCGGGCGCCGCAAGTCGGACATCTACGCGCGCGGCATCCGCGCGCAGTCCGCGGAATCACCCGGAGAAGGAGAGGACTGAGATGGCGGACGCAGCACTGAAACTGGCTTCATCGATGGCCACGCGCGAGTTGCTCGCCGCGCTGGTCGCCCAGTATCAGCAGGATCAGGGTCAGGCAGTCACCGCGGAGGCGGCGGGTGGCGTCGATGTGGCCCGTCGCGTGGAACAGGGAGAGGCGCTTGATGTGGTGGTGCTGGCATCCGGCGCCATCGACAAGCTGATGGCTTCCGGCCGCGTGATTGCCGGCAGCCGCGTCGACCTGGTGCACTCGGGCGTCGCGATTGCGGTGCGTTCCGGGGCGAATCGCTTTCCGGTGGGCAGCGAGGCGGAAGTGCGCGCGGCCGTGCAGGCGGCGCGCACGCTGAGCTATTCCACCGGACCCAGTGGCGTGTACCTGGAACAGCTCTTCCAGCGCTGGGGCATCCTGGAAACGGTGCGGCCGCGCATCGTCGTGCCGCCGCCGGGCGTGCCCGTGGGTTCGCTGGTGGCGACAGGCCAGGCAGAGCTGGGTTTCCAGCAGCTGAGCGAGCTGATGAACCTGCAGGGAATCGACCTGCTGGGTCCACTTCCGGCGGAAATCCAGACCATCACCATCTTCTCGGGCGGCGTCTGCACCGCATCGTCGCGACCCGCGGCCGGGCGTGCGCTGCTGGCCTTCATGGCTTCTCCGGCGATGGCGGAGCTCAAACGACAGCACGGGATGGAGCCCGCAGGCTGATCCTCACCAGCCCGCCAACCACCGCGGGAACGCGCAGATCGCGAGAGGCTATTTCGCCGCGGCGCCGGGAGTCACAGGCTTGTCTGCTCCCGCGCAGCTGGCCGAGAGCCAGCGTGACTTGAACTTCATGTTCATGCCGCCCGAGGGCTGCATGGTGATCTGCATGTCGCCCTGGACATTGTTGCTGTCGACCACGTTCAGCACCATGCGGCCGGTGGCCTTCATCTGGCCGCTGCAGGTCATGCTGATCTCCTGGCGGCTCGGAGTGGAACTGACCACCTCGTGCTTGCAACCCTGGTCTTCGGCCTGACGCGCGGCGCGGAAAACGCCGTCCTTCAGATCCTCCGCGGTGACGCAGGATTTTGCCGTCACCACGCGCGGTCCCTGCGCTGCCATCTGCTTCATCATCGCCTCCATCTGTGCCTTCTGCTGCGGCGACATGCTGGCGGTGACGGATTCGGGCAGTGCGATCCCGGCGGTGTTGATTTCGGTGGTGGTCTCCCACAGGCCGGGTTTCACGCCCAGGTTGCCTGCCGCCAGCACGGGCAGTGACGCGGCCAGCAGCGCAAGCGTTGTTCGACGCGGTGTCTTCATGCGGAAATCCCTTTCCTGATTGCGATTCGGCGCCGGGCGGGTTCTGTTATGGTGCGCGCGGGGAGCCGGCCGGGCAATCGCTGCGGGGGATTCGCAAGAGTCTTCCGGGGAGGAAAGTCCGGGCTCCAGTGGACAGGGTGCCAGGTAACGCCTGGGGGGCGCGAGCCCACGGAAAGTGCAACAGAAAGCAAACCGCCGAAGCATCGAAAGACGCTGGCAAGGGTGAAACGGTGCGGTAAGAGCGCACCGCGTCGGTGGCAACACTCGACGGCACGGCAAACCCCACCCGGAGCAAGGCCAAATAGGGAAGTCGCGGCCGGTCGCAAGACCAGTCGCAAGCGTGAGTCCCGCGTGCTTCCGGGTAGGCTGCTAAAGGCCTGCGGTGACGCAGGCCGTAGAGGAATGATTGCTCTCGACAGAACCCGGCTTACAGGTCGGCTCCCCCCTTTTTTCTGTCCCCCGGTCCGGCAGAGGCGGCTGGCACCCGCCCATTGGGCAATGGCCCACTTTGGTGCGGCCTGTTACCCATCTAATTTGTGAGCATTCGCAGCCAAGTCACGGAATCGAAAGGAAACTTCGTGTGATGTCCGTCCCACTTTTGCGAACTCACGTAAGTCGTTGTGACATAAACAAAAAAAACGATTCCTGCCGTTGACATAAGACCCCCCGGCTTCCTATAGTGGCGGCCAGTGGGTGAAAGTGGGGAGATGTGGGGGAAACCCCCTTGTCTCAGGGAATGTTCCGCGGCGCAGCAAAAGTTACTGTCGATGACAAGGGTCGGGTCGTGGTCCCCACGCGCCACCGGACCCTGCTGGCTGCCCGCGGCGAGGGTCGGCTGGTGGTCACGGCCGACCGGGACAAGTGCCTGCTGGTCTATCCGGCGCCTGACTGGGAGCAGATCGAGCAGCAGGTGATGAGCCTGCCCAGCCTCCACCCGCGCAGTTACGAACTGCAGCACATGCTGGTGGGCCGCGCCTCGGAGGTCGAGCTCGACGGGCATGGGCGCATCGCGCTCAGCCCCGAGCTGCGCGAGTTCGTGGGCCTCGACCGGTCCGCGATGCTGATCGGGCAGGGCCGCCGCCTCGAGATCTGGGATGAGACGCGCTGGAACGAACACCTGGCCGAGTGGGCGAAGACCCCGCTGACCGGTGGTCCGGACCTGCCGCCGCAATTCGGCACGTTGTCGCTGTGATGCGTGGCCGCAGGGAGTCACGACATTGGATGAGCACAAACCGGTGCTTGTCGAAGAGGTCCTCGAAGGCCTCGGTCTCGGTGCGGCAGCGGACACGCCATCCGGCGCCGCGGCCGGCGGCCTCTATGTCGATGCCACCTTCGGACGCGGTGGCCACACTGCGCGCATTCTCGAGCATCTTCCGTCCACGGCACGGCTTGTCGCGATCGACCGCGACCCGCAGGCCATTGCCGCTGGCGCGCGGCGCTTCGACGGTGAGCCGCGCGTACTGGTGGTCCGCGCTGCGTTCGGTTCGCTCGCATCACTGGTCGCGGCACATGGCGAAGGACGTCCCTGTCGCGGGATATTGTTCGACCTCGGCGTGTCTTCGCCGCAGCTCGATGAAGCCGCGCGCGGCTTCAGCTTCCAGGCCGACGGTCCGCTCGACATGCGCATGGACCCGGCGCACGGGATCAGCGCCGCGCAGTGGCTCGCACGCGCCACGGCCGACGAGATCCGCGACGTGATCGGCAAGCTCGGAGAGGAGCGCTTCGCCGGCCGCATCGCCAGGAACATAGTCGAACAACGCGCACGCGAGCCGATCACCACAACCGCCCAGCTGGCGAACCTGGTTGCGGCCGCCGTGCCCACGCGCGAGCGCGGGCGCAATCCCGCGACGCGCACCTTCCAGGCGCTGCGCATGCACGTCAACGATGAGCTCGGCGAACTTTCACGCGGCCTGGACGCGGCCATGCAGGTGCTGGCGCCTGGTGGACGGCTGGCCGTGATCAGCTTCCATTCGCTGGAAGACCGCATGGTCAAGCAGTTCATGCGCCGCCATGCCCAGCCGGATCCCGAGTGGGCGCACCTGCCGGTGCCGCCGCCGTTCGAGCCGTCGCTGCGGCTGGTGGGGCGCAAGCGCCGAGCCGGCGAGGCCGAGACGGCCGCCAATCCACGTGCGCGCTCGGCCATCCTGCGCGTCGCCGAACGGATCGGCGCGGGCGCTCCGTGAGCCGGCTGGCGCAGATCGGTGGCGCGCTCGGCTGGACGCTGGCGGTGGCGCTGTGGGTGGCCGTGCTGGTGTCCGCGGGTGGTGCGATCTACACCAGGCACCGGTCGCGTGAGCTGTTCGTGGAGCTGGAGCGGCTGCGCAGCCAGCGCGATGCGCTGGAAACCGAATGGGGCCAGTTGCAACTCGAGCAGAGCGCGTGGTCCGCGCATGCCTTCGTCGAGCGCGTGGCCACCACGCGCCTGCACATGGTCACGCCCGATCCGATGCGCACCCGCGTGGTGGCGCCATGAGCCGGGCACCGCGCTCCAACGGCGACAGCTTCCGCCTGCGCGCGCTGTTCATGTTCGGCGTACTGATGCTGGGCGCCGCGGGCCTGCTGGCGCGCGCCGTGGACCTGCAGCTGGTGGACCACCAGTTCCTGGCGAGCCAGGGCGACGCGCGTTTCACGCGTGAGGTAACCACCGCTGCCAATCGCGGCGCGATCGTGGACCGCAACGGGGCGGCGCTGGCGATCAGCACGCCGGTGGCTTCCGTCTGGGCCAATCCCGGAGAGCTGGGCGCCGTGCCCGAGCAGTGGGGTTCGCTGGCGAAGGCGCTGCACCGCCGCCCCGGCGATTTCACGCGCCGCATCTCGAGCAACCAGGAGCGCAGCTTCCTGTGGCTGGCGCGGCATCTGCCGCCGGATGACGCGCAGGCGGTGCGCAGGCTGAACCTGCCCGGGGTGCACCTGACACGCGAGTATCGCCGCTACTACCCGGCGGCCGAGGTGGCGGGGCATGTGCTGGGCTTCACCAACATCGACGATGAAGGCCAGGAAGGCGCGGAGCTGGCCTTCGATCACTGGCTGGCCGGCGAGGATGGCCGCAAGCGCGTCATCCAGGACCGCATGGGGCGCAAGGTCGAGGACGTCGAGAGCATCCGCGACGTGCGCGAGGGCAAGGACCTGACGCTGAGCCTGGACATGCGCATCCAGTACCTCGCGTACCGGGAGCTGAAGGCTGCGATCACGCAGAACCGCGCCAGCTCCGGTTCGATGGTGGTGATCGACGTGACCACCGGCGAGATCCTCGCCATGGTCAACCAGCCCACCTACAACCCGAACAATCGTGGCCAGATCACGCCGGCCATGTGGCGCAACCGCGCGGTCACCGACCTGCTCGAGCCGGGCTCCAGCATCAAGCCCTTCATTGTCGCGGCTGCGTTGCAGTCCGGCCGCTTCGATGCGGCCAGTGTGATTGACACGTCGCCGGGCGCGGTGAAGGTGGGCAGCAAGGTCTTCGACGACGAGCATCCGCACGGCGCCATCGGGCTCGCCGAGGTGCTGGCGTATTCCTCCAACGTGGGCATGGTGAAGGTGGGTCGCGCGCTCGAACCGAAGCAGCTGTGGAGCACGCTCACCAGTCTCGGCTTCGGACATGTGACGGCCAGCGGCTTTCCCGGCGAATCCGCGGGAGTGCTGACGAACTACGCCAGCTGGCGCGACATCGGCATCGCCTCGCTGTCCATCGGCTACGGCCTGTCGGTGACGCCCGTGCAGCTCGCCCAGGGCTACGCCACGCTGGGTGCGCTGGGCGTAGCGCGGCCGGTGTCGATGCTGCGTGTCGAAGGTGAGGTGCAGGGTGAGCGGGTGCTCACCGAGCACAACGCGCGCACGCTGATCTCGCTGCTGGAGTCGGTGGTCTCGGAAGGCACCGGCACCAAGGCGGCCATCGCCGGCTATCGCGTCGCGGGCAAGACCGGCACGGCCCGCAAGAATTCCTCTGGTGGCTACTACGAGGACCGCTACACCGCGGTGTTCGGCGGCGTCGCGCCGGCGACGCGGCCGCGGCTGGCGGCTGTGGTGGTGATCGACGATCCGGCGGCGGGGCGCTACTACGGTGGCGACATTTCCGCGCCGGTGTTCTCGGCGGTGGTGGGCGGTGCGCTGCGCCTGATGGGCGTTGCGCCGGATGCGGCGGGCAGCACCGCGGATCCGCTCACCGGAGTCACCACGGTGGTACAGCGTTGAGCGCGGCGCCGGTAGCCCTGTCATCGCTGCTGCAGGGGCTGGCAGCGGTGCCGCGGGATGTCTTGCTGACAGACGTGACCCTCGATAGCCGCCAGGTTCAGCCTGGCGGCGCTTTTCTCGCCTGCCGCGGGATGCAGCGTCACGGCCTGGACTTTGCCGATGAAGTGGCGCGCCGCGGCGTGGCCGCGCTGCTGTGGGAGCCGGATGGCGTGCGCCAGCCCCCGGTGCTGGATTCGCAGATCGTCGTCACCGCAGTGCCGGAGCTCGGCGCTCGCGCCAGCCTGATCGCGGACCGCTTCTTCGGTTCGCCGTCACGACAGCTCGACGTGGTGGGCGTCACCGGAACGAATGGGAAGACCACCTGCGCATGGCTGCTGGCGCAGGCGCTGGGCGCCTGCGATCTGCCCGCCGCCTATCTGGGCACGCTGGGCGCGGCATTCGGTGGCGCACTGGTGAGTGGGGAGATGACCACCCCGGATGCGGTGACGGTGCAGCGACAGATGGCCGGATTCGCCGCGCGCGGCGCGCGCGGGCTGGCCATGGAGGTGTCTTCGCACGCGCTGGCGCTGGGCCGCGTGACGGCGGTGCACTTCGATGCGGCGGTGTTCACGAACCTGACGCGCGATCACCTGGATTTCCACGGCGACATGGATCGCTACGGCGCGGCCAAGGCCAGCCTTTTCGAGCGCGAGGATGTGCGGCTGCGCGTTTTCAACGTGGACGACGCGTTTGGCGCGCGGCTTGCGGCGCAGGCGGCATTTTCGGGCCGCATTGCCTGCAGCAGCCGGGCGGGCGCCACTGCGCCGGCCGGTGCCTTCCTGCAGGCGCGGAGCATCCGCTTCAATGCCGCGGGCACGCGCTTCACCCTTCATTCCAGCTTCGGTGCCGCCGACGTCTCGACGCGGCTGCTGGGTGAATTCAACGTCGACAATGTGCTCGCGGTGCTGGCCGTGCTGCTGGGCAGCGGCGTGGCGCTGCAGCGTGCCGTCGAAGCGCTCAACGAGCTGACGGCGCCATCGGGCAGGCTGGAGGTGATCGCCGCGCAGGATGGTCCGCTGGCGGTCGTCGACTATGCGCATACACCCGATGCGCTGGAGAAGGCACTGCAGGTGCTGCGCCGTCACTGCGATGGCCGGCTGATCGTGGTGTTCGGCTGCGGCGGAGACCGCGATCGCGGCAAGCGTCCGCAGATGGGCGCGCTGGCGGCGCGGCTGGCCGATGAGATCGTGCTCACCGACGACAATCCGCGCACCGAGTCCGGCGACGCCATCATCGCCGACATCCTCGCGGGCATCAGCGATGCACCGGCGCTGCGAGTCGAGCGTGACCGTCGCGCCGCGATCGGCATGGCCGTATCGGCGGCGCGCGCCGGCGATGTGGTGCTGGTGGCGGGCAAGGGCCATGAGTCGGTGCAGATCGTCGGGCAGGAGCGCCTGCCCTTCAGCGACCAGCAGGAACTGCGCGCCGCGCTGGGAGTGGCGGCATGAACC
>Ga0315912_10003241_pt1 | contig 16367 bp, 10 predicted proteins | sample VfabasoilMG_FD_204469 | JGI IMG/M metagenome (GOLD analysis project Ga0315912, IMG submission 204469) | Garden soil microbial communities collected in Santa Monica, California, United States - V. faba soil | ecosystem: Environmental > Terrestrial > Soil > Garden | place: USA: California... | reverse complement strand
ACGAGCACCAGGTGCTCGTCGCCGTACTGCTCGACGGGGACGACGACGAGCAGCGACGGATCGCCCGGACTCACGCCGGGCGTGGGGCCGGCACCGACGAAGTACTGGCCCACCTCGACGGGCGCGCTCGCAACGAGGTGCACGTCTTCAGCGGTCGCGAGCTCGAGATGCTCCCCGGCATTCAGCACGAACGGCGCGACGACGGGAGGCGTCAACACGACGCTCGTGCCATCCTCCGCCGCCACGACCCGCCAGAGATCGGGCTCGCTCGTGCGCTGCTTCGCCTTCACGAGCAGGAACTCGCGGCCCCACGACTCGATCGGAAAGCATTGCTCCTCGAGATGCTCCGCCGCGACCTGCGTCGCCGGCACGAACGCTACTGGCGCACCGCCGAACACGGCGATCGGGCGATCTGCGAGGACGAGGCTCCCGGTGAGGTCGGGACCATGTCCCGTCTCCGTCACGAGCTGCAGCACGTCGAAGCGCTGGAGCGTCGCGACGATGGGCACGCCCGCGGGCGATGCCGGCAGCGCGCCGGCGCGCACCGGCGCGTTGGGGACGATCGTCACCGTCGTAGGCAGCACGGCGAGGGCGACGACGGCGATGGAGCCCGGAAGGTCGTCGCAGAACAGGACGGTGTCGAGATAGCTCTCGCGGCTCAGGGGCCGATACGCCGTTCCCAGCGCCTCGATCGGCAGGAGCGTGGAGACGTCGTAGCTGAAGACGGCGTTCGGCGTGAGCGGACTGACCTGCTGGACCCGCACTGGAGCGGAGGCCGTGACGTGGTAGGCGTTGGGCGCCAGATCGGTTCCCACCATCAGCCGGCTGCGATCGAAGGTGAACGCGTGCAGGCCGCCCGCGGGGACCACGGCGGACGCAAGCGTGCCCGACGCGCCCTCGACGCTGACCGACACCTCCGCAGGCTGGGGATTCGCGACCATGAGGCCGAACGGCTCGAGATTCGCCGGCCCGTAGTCGTGCAGGTCGCATGCCCAGAACTCCGTGCCCGCGAGGCTCACGTCGCCGCACGCGGGGCGGGCCTGCGCCTCGACGGCGGCGACGGCCACGGCCGCGAGGACTCGAGCCAGCAGGTTCGATCGACGAGTGGTCATGATGCCTCGAACCCGCCGATGCCCTGCCTCAGGGGCGGATCGCCTTCGTTGCAAGTAGAGAGGCGTCAACGGCCGCCGAATTCCCTGGCGGAGGGAGCAGGCTAGTGTCGTGACACGCAAGTCGTGTCACGAATCGAACGCCAGGTCACGCCCGTTCCGCACGCCGATCATGGGGATCGAAGAAGTGAGATCGAATCGCGGCGTGCGGTTCCGCCCCATCCGCGCGGTTCCCCGAGCGGAACCGCGCGGACAGGGCGGCTTGACAGAGTCCGAGCCCTGCAACGCATTCGTGTCGGCATCTCCGTGTCACGACACTAGAACGAGACCCAGCGGATCTCCGCGAGGCCCGCGACGGTCTTCCCCACGCTGAGCAGCACCGTCGCGCTGCTGAGCGCGTAGAAGACGAGCGGATGCGGCGCGGCGTCGGGATCGACGTAGCCCTGCTGCACGTCGGCGACCTCGAGATCGCCCGCGTCGAGCGGCAGGATCGTCGCGAGCGGCGCCGAGAGCGGAGCGAGCGACGTCAGCGACGCGTCGCGCCAGAGATCGATCTGCGGCGGAGCCACGCCCTCATGCCCCACGCGCAGCCCGTTCCCGAAGCTCGTCATCCAGATCTCCGTCGTGTCGTGCGGGTTCCAGAACACGCGCTCGGGCTGCCGGAACGGATACGCGGGATCCTGCGCGAACGAGGGTGACGCTGCGTCGAGATCCGCGGTGTGCCAGAGGCCCTCGACCTCGGTCGTCACGTAGGCCTCGTTGCGATCCGTCGGGCTGATGCCGATCGACGTCACGCGATCGGAGTCCAGCACTCGCGTCCAGTTGAGGCCGCGATCCCGCGTGCGGTAGAGCCCGCCGAGTCCGTTCGGAGCTCCGCCCCATCCCGAGAACACGCCCACGTACCACGTGGACTGCGTCGCATCGTAGGGATCCACCACGAGGTCCTTCGTCCAATAGTGCATGCCCGCGTCGCTGCGATCGAGCCACGAGACGCCATCGTCGTTGCTGACGAAGACGCCCGAGCTGTTCGTGAACGCGTCCCCGGCGGCAGGATCACGCCGCCCCGAGTACGTCGCGACCAGTGTCCCATCGTCCAGCACGTGGATGTTGAACGGATGGCCCTGCGTGCGCGGCGGCTGCGCGAGCCTCGTCCAGGTGGACGCCGCGCCGTTCTGGATGTCGCGCGAGACGTAGATGCCACCGTTCGTGTGATGGACCACCGACGCATACAACGTGTTCGGTTGAGACGGATGAAGCGCGAGCCACATGACGACGTCGCCGAAGTCGTGCAGCGCCTGCCACTGGTTGCCGCCGTCCGTCGAGTACAGCACGCGCCCGCCGCCCGCGTCGAGGATTCCGTCGCCCAGGCGCGTGCTCTGGTACATGTCGTGGACGTTCGACGTCGCCGCGAAGACCATGCCGTCGGAGGGGCGCTGCACGACGTGGTACATCGAGTTGTCGGAGTGCCCCGCGTAGTCGAAGCCCCACGTCGCCCCGCCGTCCTCGCTGCGCGTGCCCTGGATGTCCGAGTAGCCCGCGATGATCGTCTGGGGATCCACCCAGTGCAGCCACCATGCCGTCGTGTTCTCGATGCCTGTGGAGTGGTAGGACTGCCGCTTCGGCGTCGTGGCCCCCGCCGGATGCTCGTCCGCGGTCGCAACGTACGCCTGCCGCCACGTCGCGCCGCCGTCGTCGGTCACGTGCGGAAAGCCGAAGTCCGTGATGACGGCGCGGCGCGCATCCACTGGCGAGACCTCGAAGCCCATGGCGCACTCGCCGTACCACCAGTCCCTGTCGCCGCCTGAACCCGACCAGCCCGTGCGAACGTTCGCGTTGCCCGCCGTGTCGAGCACTGGCGACCAGTTCTGCCCTGCGTCGGTCGTCCTCAGCACGACGGGGAAGCTGTCGTCGCTGCCGCCCGCGACCCACATCACGTCCACGTCGTTGCGCGCCATCCCGAGGAAGAAGGGGTAGCTCCCCGCGGGCACGCCGTTCGTGCGCTGCTCCCACCTGCCCGTGCCCCAGTCCATGACGTAGATGTTCTGGTAGCCCCAGAACTCGTTGGGCGGCATGTCGAGGTAGACGTCGCCGCGCGCGTGCGCGACGCAGGCCAGGCGCACGAGTCCCGACGTCGGATCCTTCGCACCCGCGAACGCCGTCATCCCCTCGCCGCCCGCGCCGAAGTCGATGCCGGTGAGGCCAGGATTGAGCTGGAAGCTCTGACCTCCGTCCGTCGAAACGAGAAGTCCGGCATTCGTGCCGATGAACACGTCGAGGCCGTCGGAGAAGATCCCCGCGAGGTACGCACCGCCGCCCGTCGCGTCCTGGTAGACGCGCGTGAAGCTCTGGCCGCCGTCCTGGCTCGCGTGCAGGTCGTTGTAGTCCACGACGAACACGCGCCGGGCGTCGTTCGGATCTGCGCACATCCCGTAGGAATCGCCTCCCGTCGGATCGCCGGGGAGCGGCGACCACGTGCGCCCGCCGTCGTCGGAGCGCACGGGCTGACGGAGATCGACGAGGTTCCGCGTCCCGTGATCGATCGTGTAGAGGATGTTCGGATCCTCCGTGAACCACACCTTCGACGCGCGGTTCCCCTGCACGACGCGATGATCGGCCTGGGTCCAGCTCAGCCCGAAGTCGCTCGACTCGAACAGCTCCGACATGTCGCACGCGACGAAGAGCCGCTCCGGCTGATGCGGCGAGAGGCTCGGCGAGAACAGCGCCCCGCCTCCCCCCGGCCCTCGCGGCTCCCAAGTCGCCGGCACGGCGACGAGGCGAGCGGCGGGCAGCAGGGCGAGCAGGACGAGCAGGCAGCGCTTCATGGGGGGCCTCGGCAGGAGCTTCGTCCGGAGGATCTTCGGCGCGCGTCGCCCGGAAATCCAGAGGCGCCCGGGGCCGCCCCTCGGCGCTACATGTTGCGGTAGGCTGAGGCCTCACGACGGAGCGCCGCATGACACCCCGCGTTCGCGAAATCCTGGGCTGGTACGGCAGCGACAATCCCGGCACCCTGACGAACCTCGCCCGCCTCCTCAACCATGGCCGGCTCGGCGGCACGGGCAAGCTCGTCATCCTCCCGGTGGATCAGGGCTTCGAACACGGTCCCGCGCGCAGCTTCGCGCCGAATCCCGCCGCCTACGACCCGCGCTACCACTTCGAGCTCGCGGTCGAGGCGGGATGCAGCGCGTACGCGGCGCCCCTCGGCTTCATCGAGGCGGGCGCGCGCGACTTCGCGGGCGACGTGCCCCTCATCCTGAAGCTCAGCAACAAGGATCTCCTCGCCGACGAGAAGGATCCGCGGCAGGCGATGACCGGCAGCATCGAGGATGCGCTGCGGCTCGGCTGCATCGGCATCGGCTTCACGATCTATCCCGGCTCCGAGCAGCGCCTCGAGATGTACGAGCAGCTCCGCAGCCTCGCCTCCGAGGCGAAGCGCAGCGGGCTCCTCGTGGTCATCTGGTCGTACCCGCGCGGCAGCAGCCTCAGCAAGGAGGGCGAGACCGCCATCGACGTGACGGCCTACGCCGCGCATCTCGCCGCGCAGATGGGCGCGCACCTCGTGAAGGTGAAGCTCCCCTCCGCGCACCTCGAGCAGGCGGCGGCGAAGAAGGTCTACGAGGCGCAGAAGGTGGCGATCGAGACGCTTCCCGATCGCGTGCGCCACGTGGTGCAGGCGACCTTCGACGGGCGTCGCGTCGTGATCTTCTCGGGCGGGCCCGCGACGACGGACGATCAGGTGCTCGGCGAGAGCCGCGCCATCCGCGACGGCGGCGGCTTCGGATCGATCATCGGTCGCAACTCGTTCCAGCGTCCGCGCGCCGCGGCCGTGGACCTGCTGCGCCGCATCATGGCGATCCACGCGGGCGACGCCTAGCCGCGCAGGATGCTCACGCGCCGCGAAGTCGTCTCGCATCTCCATCGCGATCTCGAGGCGCTGCCCTTCGTCAACGCGGCGTGGATCACCGGATCGGACAGCTTCGGGGCGGCGGACGATCGCTCGGACGTGGACCTCTGCCTCGACGTCGCGGACGGCTCGAGTGATCGCGCGTTCGAGGCGCTCGAGGCGTCGCTCGAGCGCCTCTCCCCCATCGTCGCGCGCTGGCACGTGCCCGAGCCCGCGTGGCACGGGCATCGGCAGCGCTTCTACCGATTGGCGGACGCGCCGGAGACCCTACTGGTGGACGTCGCCTTGAAGGAGCGCTCGACCGTCGCGCAGCGCTTCGACGAGCGCGAGACGCATGGCGAGCCGCACGTGCTGTTCGATCGCCTGGGCATCGTGCACGCGCGTCCCCTCGACGTCGCCGCGAACGACGCGAGGATCCGCGAGCGGCTCGATCAGCTCGAATCCCGCGCCGCGCTTTTCACGTGCTTTGCCGCGAAGGAGGCCGCGCGCGGCCGCGCGCTCGACGCGTTGTGGGCCTGGCAGGCCTTCGTGATTGCACCACTCGTCGAGGCGCTCCGCATCGTCCACTGCCCCGAGCGCTTCTCGTTCGGGATGCGCTACCTCCATCGCGATCTCCCGCCGCCGCTCGCCGCGCGCCTCCAGGATTTAGCCTACGTGCGGGATCTCGCCGACCTCCGCACGAAGGAGCCCGGCGCCCGCGCGTGGCTCGGCGAGGCGCTCGCGCAGGCGCGGCAGCGGCATCCGCGCGAGGCCGAGGCGCAAGGCGGCTAGCGATCCGACCGCATGGCACCGGGTCGGACCGTCACGGTACTCTCGGCGGATGATGGAGAGGGACCGCTGCGTCGCGATCGTGCTGCTGTCTGGGCTGTTGTCGGCCGGCGCGGCTCGGGCTCAGGGATTTGCCGATCGGTACCTGGACGGAAACCTTCTCGGCATGCCGGCGGCTACGACTGACGGCGGCTGGCTTGCGGTGGGGACGGTGGAGGTGCCCTGGTATCGACACGCCGCGCTGCTGAAGCTCGACGCGCTGGGCCGGCCCGAGTGGGCTTCGGCGATCGCCGTGCCTGGCCTGCAGGAAGTCTTTGCCGTGGCCGAGGTGTCCGACGGATACGTCGTCGTCGGGCGGCATGACGACATCCCGATCCTCGAGCCGGATGGACTGATCGCGAAGGTCGATCGCGCGGGCGGCATTGCATGGTGCCGTACGGACTCCGTGAGCGTCGAGTGCAACTGGTGGTCCGCCACGACGACCACTGACGGTGACGTGGTGATGATGGGAAGCGGGTGCAGCGAGGATCCGGCTCTCGACCTGACCATCATGAAGCTCGACGCCGCAGGGACCCAGCAGTGGACGACCGGATGCTCGAGGCGGCTACCCAGCAATCCAGGTCTGTTCGGCGACGCCGGTGAGCTCGCGGCAACCGCAGACGGCGGTGTCATCGTCGCCGACAAGGTCCTGCGTGAGCCGTTGGCCCCGGCCTCGGACAACATGGATGCGCTCTTGATGAAGCTCGACGCGAACGGAATCGTCGAGTGGCAGCACGGCTACGGCGCGCTGTACCCGCTGAGGGAACGATTCAGCGCACTGCTCGTCGCCAGCGACAGCACGATCGTGGCAGCCGGCGTGCAATGGGCAGCGGGCGGATCCTTCACTCCCTTCATCATGCGCTCGGCCAGCGGGGGTGAGCTTCTCTGGTTCCGGATCCTCGACTCAGGGGGCGTCGCGTCGTCGCCCATTGGGCTGTCGGAGCGTCCGGATGGCAGCTACCTCCTCGCGATGCGAGGCGTCGATGCCACGACGCTCTCCGCAGTCTCGGCGTCAGGCGACGTCATCTGGCACGAGGTCATGGACGGGGAGCTGTTCGACAACGCCGTGGGTGCCGATGGAGGAATGTTCATGACCGGTCTCGGCGGCTTGGCGGCGTTCTTCGACGCGAACGGACACGCCGGCAGCGCCTGCGTCAGTCCCGCGGCCGGAACACTGAGCTACGCGAATGGCGCCATCGAGGGCTGGAGCATGACGCGTGCGTCCGGCCCCGTCACCCACTTGCTGGCCCTCAAGGCCGCATCGCTCATCACTCTCCCAACCACGCATGACTGCCCCTCGTGCGCTCCCCTCGCATGCACCGGTCTGCGTGCTGACCCATCGGGGCCATGCTCCTCCGGGCCCTTTCGCCTCCACGTCGACATTTCCGGCGGCGACAGCCCCGTCGCGGACTGGGACGTGAATGGCGACGGGGCGGCGGACGCAGTCGGGAACGACATCGACGTGAACCTGCCCCTTGGAGTGTCGACGATATCTGTCCACGTTCAGGATGCCTGCCCTTACGGCGTCCAGGACTGCCACCTTGCGATGGACGTGGACGTGCCGGAGTCGGCTCCGATCCCCGAGGTCTCCGATGTCGTCGCAGGCCACCCTCCGTTGCGCCTGTCGGCGTCTCCGGAGCGACTGAGCGTCGAGTGCGTCCCCGGAGCAGCGACGTACGCGGCCTACGTGGGAGCGATCGGCCGCTTTCTCGAACCGATCCCATCAGCTGGCGCGTGCGACCTTCAGCCCGTCGATCTCGGTGGCGGAAGATGCAGCCTCGACATCCACCCCGACGCCGATACGTGGATCGTCGTGACGGCACGGGACGCATGCTCGGAGGGATCGGCGGGCCGCACGAGTCTCGGACTCGAGCGCAGTGCGGATCCGGGCTGGACCTCGTGTCCTTGAGAGGCCGCCCGCTAGGCTCGCCACAGCGAGCGCGGTGAGCCTGGTCGATCGCGGAGGTCGGCGGGAACCAGTCTCGCGCCCTGGCCGTTCCCGCTGCGTGTCTTTCATGGCGAAGGTGCGACCCGAGGAGCGCGGAGCCGTCGCGTGGTCCTTCACCCACTTCCTGCTCCTGCTCGCGAGCTGGTACGCCATCCGCCCCGTGCGCGACGCGATGGGCATCGAGGGCGGCATCGAGCACCTGCCCTGGATGTTCACCGCGACCTTCGTCGCGACGATCCTCGCGGTCCCCGCCTTCTCGGCGCTCGTCGCGCGGCTCCCGGTCCGCCACGTCATCCCGGTCGCCTACCATGCGCTCGCCGCGGGCCTCGTCTTCTTCGCGCTCGCTCCGCGGCTCGACCTCGACCGCGTGCTGCTCGCACGCTGCTTCTACGTCTGGGCGACGGTCTACAGCCTCTTCGTCGTGTCGGCGTTCTGGTCGCTGATGTCGGACGCCTTCACCACCGAGCAGGGCACGAGGATCTTCGCCGCGGTCGCGGCCGGGGGGAGCCTGGGCGGACTCGTCGGCCCGCTGCTCGCCGTCATCCTCAGCGGACAAGGCAACGGGGCGCCACTCCTCGCGGCCGCCCTCCTGCTCGAAGGCTGTGCCGCGTGCACGAACCGGCTCATGCGCTGGTCGCAGCAGCATGGGCGAGGCGCGCTCGCGCATCACGAGCGCGAGCCCGTCGGCGGGAGCGTGCTGGGCGCGCCCCCGCCGCTCCTGCGGAACCCCTACCTCCTCGGCATCGCGGGCATCGTGCTGTTCACGACGATGACGTCGTCGCTGCTCTACCTGCAGCAGGCGCAGATCGTGCGGGACGCGTTCGCGACGTCGGCCGATCGCGTGTCCTTCTTCGCGCGCATGGATCTCGTCGTGAACGCGACGGCGCTCGTCGTCCAGCTCCTGCTGACGGCGCCGGTGATCGCGCGCCTCGGGCTCGCATTCGCGCTGGCCGTCGTCCCGCTGCTGACGGGCGCCGGGTTCGTGATGCTCGCGACGATCCCGACGCTCGCCGTGCTGGTCGGCGTACAGGCGCTGCGCCGCGCGCTGCACTACGGCTTCGAGCGCCCCGCGCGAGAGATCCTCTTTACTGTCGCTGGGCGCGAGGAGCGCTACAAGACGAAGTCGCTCGTGGACACGGTGGTCTATCGTGGCGGCGACGCGGCGGGCGGCTGGACGCATGCCGCGTTCGCCGCGATGGGCGCGGGCGCGGCGCTGCTGCCTCTCGCCGCGATGCCGCTGGTGCTGGCCTGGCTGCTCACCATTCCCTGGCTCGTGCGGCGGCATCGCCGGCTCGCGCAGGATCTCCCGGAAGGAAGGACATCATGGAGCGTGGACGTCGCGACTTCATCAAGCTCGCCCTGACCGGCGCCGCGTCGTTCGCGGCGCTCTCGACGCTCGGGCCCTCGGCCTTCGGCGCGCCTCGCGGCGGCGACGCGAAGCGAGGGCTGCGGCTGCTGATCCTCGGCGGCACGGGCTTCCTCGGCCCGCACGTCGTCGTCGCGGCACGAGCACGCGGCCATGTCCTGACGCTGTTCAACCGAGGCAAGACGAATCCCGGGTTGTTCCCCGACGTCGAGAAGCTGCGCGGCGATCGCGACGGCGACCTCAAGGCGCTCGAGGGCCGCGAGTGGGACGCCGTCGTGGACACGTCGGGCTACACGCCCCGCGTCGTGAAGGCCTCGGCGGATCTCCTCGCACCGAAGCTCGGACAGTACGTCTTCATCTCGACGCTCTCGGTCTACGACGACACTCGCAAGCCGGGCATGACGGAGGACGATCCCGTCGCCCAGCTTCCGCCAGAGAACAAGGACAGCGAGGACGTGCAGACCTACTACGGCGCGCTGAAGGCGCTCTGCGAGAAGGCGGCGGAGGCGTCGATGCCCGGCCGTGTCACGAACATCCGGCCGGCGCTGATCGTGGGCCCCGGCGATCCGACGGATCGCTTCACGTACTGGCCCGTGCGCGTCGCGGCCGGCGGCCGCGTGCTGGCGCCCGGCGACGGCGACGATCCCGTGCAGATCATCGACGCGCGCGATCTCGCGGCGTTCATCCTCACGACGACCGAGCGCCGCCACTTCGGGACGTTCAACGCGCCCGGTCCCGCGAAGAAGCTGACGATGGCGGGCATGCTGGAGGCGGTGCGGACGGGCGTGGACGCCAACGCACGCTTTTCGTGGGTGCCGGCGGACTACCTCGAGAAGAAGGGCGTCGCGCCGTGGTCCGATCTTCCCGCGTGGGTCCCTCTCGGCCCCGACACGCGCGGCTTCGCGACCATCTCCAACACGCGCGCCGTCCAGCGCGGGCTTCGCTTCCGGCCCGCGGCCGAGACCGCGGCCGACACGCTCGCCTGGTGGCAGACGCTTTCGGAGGAGCGGCGCGCCTCCCCTCGCGCCGGCCTGTCGCGCGAGCGCGAGACCGCCACGCTCGCGGCGTGGGACAAGGAGCGTCCCGGGGTGTCACGGATGGAGCCAGGGGGGTAGCGGAGCGCACCTCGGCCGCGGGGGACGCGGCGCGCATGCGGCGCCAAGGCCCGATGGGCGTCGAGGCACCGCTGAGCCGGGAACGGTGCGGCCCGGAGAGGGGCCTCCCCGGCGACGGCGGCGCGTTGCCGTAGCCCCACGCGAGGTCACGTCGGCGTCGGGGCGCGGCGGTCAGCGCGGGCGGCGCCCTCGACGAGAAGGGCATGCAGCGCCTCGATGTCGGCGGGCTTGACGAGGTGATGGTCGATGCCCGCGGCGCGCGAGCGGGCGCGATCCTCGTCCTGGCCCCAGCCCGTCAGCGCCACGATCCTCACGTCGGCGAATCCCGGCCGCTCGCGGATGCGGCGCGCCACCTCGTAGCCGTCCATCCCCGGCATCCCGATGTCCAGCAGGACGATGGCGGGACGCGCGGCCTCGAGCACGTGGAGAGCCTCGGCACCCGAGTGCACCACGCGCACCTGCGCGCCGCTCATGCGCAGCACCGTGGCGAGGCTGTCCGCCGCATCGCGGTTGTCGTCCACCACCAGCACGCGTCGTCTCGCGAGCGCACCCGGGGTGGCGGCCTCCGCGGGGCACGCGTCGGTCGCCGCCGAGTCGCCCGCCAGCGGCAGGCGCACGACGAACTCGCTGCCTCGTCCGAGGCCCGCGCTGCGCGCCTCGACGCTGCCTCCATGCAGCTCGACGAGGGTCTTCACGAGCGTCAGTCCGATGCCCAGCCCGCCCTGCGACCGGTTCGCGCGCCGATCGATCTGCGTGAAGAGCTCGAACACGCACGGCAGCATCTCCGGTGCGATGCCGATGCCGGTGTCCTCCACGCGGAAGACGATCTCCTCGCCTTCCCGCCGCGCGGTGAGGCGGATGTCGCTGCCCTTGTCGCTGTACTTTGCGGCGTTGTTCAGGAGATTGGAGAGGATCTGCGCGAGTCGCACCGGATCGCCGTCCACCACGAGCGGAGGATTCGGGAGGCTCACCGCCAGCCGATGTCCCGCCGCGTCGATCAGCGGCCGACTCGTCTCGACCGCGCCGCGCACCACGGAGGCCACGTCGACGCGGTCCCTGCGGATCTCGATCGTGCCGCGCGTGATGCGCGAGACCTCGAGGAGGTCGTCCACCAGGCGCACGAGGTGATCGACCTGGCGCTCCATGATCTCGCCCGCCTGCCGCACGGCGGGATCGCCGTAGGAGGTCAGGCGCAGCACGTGGAGCGAGTTCCTCAGCGGCGCGAGCGGGTTGCGCAGCTCGTGCGCGAGGATCGCGAGGAACTCGTCCTTGCGCCGGTCGTTGGCGAGCAGCTCCGCGGCGTCCCGCTCGCGCTCGGCGAGATGCTCGCGCGTCTGGTACTGCCTCTGCCGCGCGCGCAGCGCCGTGCGGACGGCGCTCACGAGCGACGTCACGCGCATGGGGCGCTCGAGCACCGTGACGTTGCCGAGGCGATCCATGGCCTGCGCCACGGCGGCCGAGTCCGCGCCCGGACGCGCGAGCACGAGCAGGGGGAGATCGGACCACGGCGGCTGCGACGCGAGCCAGTCGGCGAGCCGGCGATCACCCGGCACGACGGCCTCCTCCGGAATGAGCAGCGCAGCGGCGCCGAGGGAGATCTCCTCGCATGCCTCCTCGAGGCTCGAACAGCACCTCGACGCCACGAGCGCGCGCTCGAGTATCCCCTGCGTGAGCTCCGCGTCCCGACGCGTCGGCGCGAGGACGAGAACGCGATGCTCGCGGTCAGGTGCGTCGGAACGCGTCATCGCGGCGCGCCGTCCTCCGGCGATGCGGCGTAACCCTCGTAGATGGGGACTCCCGTCAGCACGCCGCGGAAGTGGCGCAGCGGCTCGCCCACCGTGATGCCGCCGCCGCGCAACCAGAGCTCGCGGATGGTGCGCTCGTGCATGCCGCCGCGCTTCTTGACGACGGAGATCGCCTGCCGCACCTCCCCCTTCGCCTCGAAGTAGCGCAGGAGCATCACGGCATCGGCGAGGTAGCTGGCGTCCACCGGGCTGATCATCTGGTTGCCGATCAGCCCGGAATGCGCGCCCACGAGGATCGTCGCCACCCCCGCCTGCCCCAGGTACGTGAGCAGCTCGTGGAGCTGGATGATGAGGAAGCGCTCCTCCGGCATGGCGTTGAGGTAGCCGTTGAGGCTGTCGATGACGATGATGGAGGCGCCACGCTCCTCGACAGCCTTCTGGATGGCATGCGCGAACTCGCCCGGCGACAGCTCGGCGGGATCCACCTGCTGGATCGTCAGGCGACCACCTTCGAGCGGGCCGCGCAGGTCGAATCCGAGGGCTGCCGTGCGCGTCAGCAGGCTCTGGACGCTCTCGTCGAAGATGAACATCGCGGCAGACTGCCCGCGCGCGGCTCCCGCGGCGACGAACTGCGCGGCGATCGACGACTTGCCCGTGCCCGCGGCGCCGATGATGAGCGTGCTGGCGCCTCGATCGATGCCGCCCCCGAGCAGGCCGTCCAGCTCGGCAATGCCGCTCGCGAGCTTTCCCTGCGGCGTGGTCATCCGGCGCTCGTGCGCGACGAGCCGCGGATACACCTCGAAGCCGCCGCGCCGGATGGCGCAGTCGTGGTATCCGCCGCGGAAGGCGACGCCGCGGTACTTGAGGACGATCATCCGCCGGCGCTCGGAGCCGTACTCGGGATAGAGCTGCTCGAGCCGCAGGACGCCGTGCGCGATGCTCTGCACCTGCAGGTCATGGCTCGCGCTGGTCAGATCGTCGAGGAGGAGTACCGTGCAGTTGCGACCGTTGAAGAACTGCTTCAGCGCCAGGATCTGCCGGCGATACCTGAGCGCGCTGCCCGCGAGCAGCCTCAGCTCCGAGAGCGAGTCGAAGACGATCCGCGACGGCTCGAGGCGCCCGACCTCCTCCAGGATGGCCTTCGTCGTCTCCCCCAGCTCCATCTCGGAGGGATGGAACATCGTGTACTGATCCTCGCTCTCGAGGTTGGCGGCCGAGGGCACGAGCTCGCGGACGGTGACGGAGTCGAGCGACCAGCCATGGGACGCTGCGACGCCGAGCAGCTCGTCGCGGGTCTCGGAAAGCGTGACGTAGAGGACGGGCTCGCCCCGACGCACGCCCTCGAGCAGGAACTGCATCGCGAGAGTCGTCTTGCCGGAGCCCGGCACTCCCTCGACGAGGTAGAGCCGGTGGGGAGTGAATCCCCCCATCAAGACGTCGTCGAGACCACGGATGCCCGTCCTGGCGCGCGTTTCGGGAGTGTCGGCGGGGCGGGCGTCGGCGTCGCTCATCACTCGGGCCCTCGGCTGCGCCGACGCCCTGCGGGCGCAGGATAGCTTCGTGAAGGGATGGATGCGTCGATGCGAGGTTACCGAGCCCGTGCCCCCCGCGCCAGGGATCCCCTCCCCGTGATCCTCGATCGGCGCCGCACCCGACGAGCGCGGCACGCGTTGCGCGAACCGGCGCACGCCGCAACCTCGCGAGCGCCTCGAGCGGCAGCGGCGAATCGCCGCGCGGCTTCCGGGCATCCGTCGCGTCCCTCCGAGTGCGGCGCGTTGCGCTGAGACGCCGCGCCCCGATGGACTGGATGCTGATGCGTCGGGAAGCATCGACGATGCCCCGTCGAATTTCTGCAAGCATCTCCAGCGTTTTTCCTGTATATTCGCTGGCGATGCTTGCACGGAAACTGCCTCCCCCGGACGAGTCCTTCTTCCTGCTCGGTGCTCGCGGCACCGGCAAGACGACGTGGATACGGCAGCACTTTCCGCGGGCCACCAACTACGATCTCCTCGATACCTCCGAAAGCCTTCGCCTGAATCGTGATCCGGGCCTGCTGCGCGCCGAGTGCTCCGCCCTGCCTGAGGGCACCTGGATCGTGATCGACGAGGTGCAGCGGGCTCCGGCGGTGCTCGACGAGGTGCAGCACTTGATGACGGCAAGGCGGCAGCGCTTCGTGCTCTCTGGATCGAGCGCGCGCAAGCTCAAGCGGAGCAGCGCCAACCTGCTCGGGGGCCGAGCCGAGTCGCGTCACATGTTCCCCCTCGTGTCGGCAGAAGCGGGACTGAAGCGCGATCTCGACGACATCCTGACGGAGGGGATGCTGCCGATGGCGGTCACGGGCAAGCGTCCGGCGGCGTTCCTGCGCTCGTACTGCGAGATGTACCTGCGCGAGGAGGTTCAGGCGGAAGCGCTCGTACGGCAGATCGGTCCGTTCCACCGCTTTCTCGAGGTCGCTGCGCGGGTGAACGCGCAGTCCGTGAACATCTCGGGAATCGCACGCGACGCCGGCATCGCGCGTCAGACGGCCAACGACTTCTTCCAGATCCTCGTGGACACGCTGCTCGCGACGTGGCTGCCCGCCTGGAAGCTGAAGCGCGCCGTGAAGCAGGTAGCCCACCCGAAGTTCTTCCTGTTCGACACGGGCATCGCGCGGCACCTCGGTGCCACGGCGCACTTGCCGCTGCATCCGGAAGAGCGCGGCGCGCTGCTCGAGACTTTCCTGCTGCATGAGCTGCGGGCGTACCTGCACTACACCGGCCTCGAGTATCCGATCGCCTATTGGCAGGCCCACGGAGGACCGGAAGTCGACTTCGTCATCGAGACGAGGACCGGCTTCGTCGTGATCGAGGTGAAGTCGGGCACCCGCTGGGACAGCCGCTTCAGCGCCGGCATCCGCTCGTTCCGGGAGAGAGCGAGAGCCGGGGTCACGGCATTCGGGGTCTACACGGGCGCCCGAGCGCTCGTGATGGATGACATGCGCGTTCTGCCATGGAAGTCGTTTCTCGAGGATCTGTGGCTCGGCCACGTTCTCGCCTGACGCCAGCAGCGGCGTTCCGGCTGCCGGCATCAGCGATTACCTCCGGCGCTTCGCGGCGACGGCGACGGGCGATACGATGGCAGCTCGACCATCCATCGGTGCAGCCATGCCAACAGCCAGGAAGAAGACAGCCGCCTCCAAGTCGTCGCGTCGCTCGAGCCTGCCGGTCGAGGCGAAGCCGAAGGCCAAGCGCCCGGCGCGCGCGCGCAAGCCGAGCCATGGACAGGCGAGCGGTAAGCCCGCGTCCCGGCTCATCGACCAGCGGATCCGCGAGCTGGGAGATTGGCGCGGGAAGACCCTGGCCAGGATGAGGGCGCTGATCCTGAAGGCCGATCCCGCGATGACCGAGGAGTGGAAGTGGAGGGGCACGCCGGTCTGGTCGCATGACGGGATCGTCTGCACCGGCGAGTCGTACGCGAAGGTCGTGAAGCTCACTTTCGCGCGCGGGGCCAGCCTTCCCGATCCCTCGCGCCTCTTCAACTCCAGCCTGGATGGCAACGCGCGACGTGCGATCGACATCCCCGAAGGGGGGAAGGTCGACGCGACCGCGTTCATGGCGCTCGTGAAGGCCGCCGTGGCCGCGAATCGCAAGCCCGCGAAGTCAGGCGCGAAGGCCGGGCCGCCTGCGCCGAAGGCGAAGCCGAGCGACGCGCGAAGTCGCGCGAAGGGGCCCGTCCTGCTCTCGGGCGGCAACCCGCAGATCGCGAAGGCCGACGGCGACGCCCCCGTCAAGGCGTACATCGCCGCGATGCCCGGCTGGAAGCGCGCCATCGGGAAGCGCCTCGACGCGCTCATCGTGCGGAGCGTCCCCAACGTGCGCAAGGCCGTGAAGTGGAACTCGCCCTTCTACGGCGTCGAAGGCAAGGGCTTCTTCCTGGGAATCCACGTCTTCACGAACTACGTGAAGGTCGCCTTCTTCCGCGGCGCGTCGCTGCGACCGCTCCCGCCCGGTGCCAGCAAGGACGAGAACACGCGCTATCTCGACATCCGCGAAGGCGACGAGCTCGACGAGGCCCGGCTGGCGAAGTGGGTGAAGCAGGCCGCCGCGCTGCCCGGCTGGGTTCCCGGCCGGCGATCCTGAGGAGTTGGCGGACCAGTGCGCCCGTCGCCTGCCTACGTCGCGGGGCGCTTCACGACGCGGAGCTTCAGCGGGAGGAGCGCGAAGCCGCCCATCGTCCCGTCGATCGCGTAGAGACCCGGCTCGACGCGCGGCGTGAGCGGAATCGACAGGTCGGCGACGTCGCCGGGCGCGAGCACCAATGCGGCGGGTCCGCGCCAAGCCACCTCGTCGAGACGCTCCATCTCGACCTTCTCGCGCCGCAGCACCAGCGTGCCGGCG
>Ga0315912_10003240_pt1 | contig 16372 bp, 13 predicted proteins | sample VfabasoilMG_FD_204469 | JGI IMG/M metagenome (GOLD analysis project Ga0315912, IMG submission 204469) | Garden soil microbial communities collected in Santa Monica, California, United States - V. faba soil | ecosystem: Environmental > Terrestrial > Soil > Garden | place: USA: California... | reverse complement strand
CGGCCTGGAAGGTCGGCGCGGCCGAGGTGTGTGTCCCGCTGCCCGCCGGCAGGTCGAAGATGCGGACCTCGCGCTCGCCCCCGGCCGTCGCGATGTAGATGGCGCGGTCGAGCACGTTGCGCAGCTCGCGGACGTTGCCAGGCCAGTCGTGGGCCGTGAGCGCGCTCACGGTCGCCGGGCTCAGGGCGATGGCCGACGACGAGGGGTCGCGCTTCTTCGCGAGCTCGATGAAACGCTCGATCAGCGAGGGGATGTCCTCGCGCCGCGAGCGCAGCGGCGGGACCGTCACCGGGACGACGGCGAGGCGGAAGTAGAGATCCTCGCGAAACTTCCCGCGCTCGACCTCGGCCTTGAGATCGCGCTTGGTCGCCGCGACGACGCGCGCCTCGGCGTGCAAGGTCTTGTTGCCGCCGACGCGCCGGAATTCGCCCGACTCGAGCACCCGCAAGAGCTTCGGCTGTACGTCGAGCGGCAGCTCCCCGACCTCGTCGAGGAACACGGTGCCCCCGGCCGCGAGCTCGAACGCGCCCTGGCGGGACGCGACCGCGCCCGTGAAGGCTCCGCGCTCGTGCCCGAACAGCTCGCTTTCGAGCAGGCTGTAGCTCACGGCCCCGCAGTCCACGACGACGAAGGGCTTCTCGCGGCGCGGGCTCTGCTGGTGGATGGAACGGGCGAGCACGTCCTTGCCCGTACCGGTCTCGCCCTCGAGCAGCACGCTCGCGTCGGTCGGCGCGATGCGCTCGAGCACGCCGAAGATGGTGCGCATGGCGATGCTGTGGCCGAGCGCTTCCCCGAAGTGCTGCGACTCGCTCGGTAGGACCACCGCCTGGCGCGGCTCGACCCGCACGCTCAGATCGACGCCGCCCACGCTGATGGTGGCGCCGGACTCGACCACCGCTTCGCGCACGGCCGTTCTGCCGACGCGCGTGTGGTTCGTGGAGCCGAGGTCGCGCACCATGACGCCCTGGGCACGACGCTCGAGCTCGCAGTGCTGGCGGGACACGGTGTCGTCGCTGAGGACCAGGTCATTTTCCGGGGCCTTGCCGATGCGCAGGCGCTCGACGAGCCGAACGCGATGCCCGCGCTGCGCGCCGTTCAGCACCACGACGACGATCTCGTCCGGGAGCCGAACCGCGGGGGTTTGAGCCCGCGTGCTGATCTCTAACGGAGACGACGGCTGGCTCACTCTCTTGCCCTCGGCGCGAGCGGGATCGAAATCTCGCCCCCCGTCAGCCTAACTCGCTCCACGCGTGAAGTCTCGTCTTCTTTGGCTCTGGCCGTGCGGGTCCAGCGCGCAGTAACTACATAGTCTCCATCGCGGAGGCGCAGCGTTTGGCGCGGGTTGGTGCGCTCGTTTCCGGTTCGCGTGACGCTGAGACCGGCGCACGCTTCGCTCTCGCCCACGCGGGTGAGGCTCACGTGTAGCGTGAGCGGTACACGGCGGTCGGTTTCGCTGAGGCGAAAAATCAGAATTTGCTCACGCGGTAAATCGCGCGACAGGGCGCCCGCGGTGAGCGCGAGGCCCAACGCCAGGAACACCAGGGCCGCGCGGCGGCGCCACGCGGGTGTCCCCGGCAGCCTCATCGCGACGCAGCGGGCGGGGGCGCCTTGGCCTTCGCCTTGGCGCTGGGCGCGGGCGGGCGCCCACTCGCCGCCGGTTCGGCGGAAGCGTCGGCTGCGGCCTGCGCGCGCCCCTGGCCCAACAACCGGATCAGCTGCACCAGGGTGCCGAGCGTGGAGTCCGGCAAGGCAAAGGCCGGCATGAGCCCGCGCCCGTCACGAATCACCGCGCGCATCTGCTCGTCGCTGAGCGCCTGAAGGCGCGGGTTGGTCAGATCGGCGGCGTGAGTCATCGGACCCTGTGGCCCGTCGCCGCGGCCGAAGCGGCCGTGGCACCTCACGCAGTTCTGCTCCCACGCGACGAGCGCCACCTCGTTCAACCCGTGCGCTGCGAGCTCGGGATCGACGCCGGCGTCGGCAACGACCTGGTCGTTACCCGGCTCGCTCGTGTGGTCGTGGTCCGACGGACGCCAGGGTCGGAGATCGGCCGGCGCCCGGTCGCAGGCGACGGCGACGAGCAGGAGGAGGGTCGAGCCAAGAACGCGCACCGCGCCGGTCATAGCACGGTGCACCACGCAATTTGCCGCTAGGTTTTCGCGCGCTACTCGCCGAACGCCTTGCAGCCGCCGGCGGGATCGCGGCCCATGTACTTCTTGCCGCCGATCTCCGCGATGCGGAACTCGGTGCGGCGGTTCTTGGCCTTGCCGTCGTCGGTGGAGTTGTCGGCGATCGGCTTGTTCTGCCCGCAGCCCACCGCGATCATTCGCTCCTTGGCAGCGCCTGCCGCGACCACCGCGGCCTTCACCGCCAGCGCGCGCTGGCCCGAGAGCTCGAGGTTCGAGTCGGCGTTGCCTGCGTTGTCGGTGTGGCCCTCGACGCGCAGCTTGGTCACGCGCGGGTTGGCGTCCAGGAACGCCTTCACCTGTTCGATCGCCTTCTTGGTGTCGTCCACGTTCTTGAGCGTTGGGCTGCCCGTGTCGAACTCGAGCTGGCCCGGAATGGTGACTTTGTCGCCGGACACCTTGGCGTCGCTCTTCACGGGGGCCGCCGGCTTCTCCTCCTTCTTCGGCTCGGGCTTCGCTTCCACGGGCGGGGGTGGCGGCGGTGCGGCCGTCGGCTCCGGCGCGGGCGGCGGTGGAGGGGGAGGCGGCGGGGGCGGAGGCGGCGGCTGAGCTTCCCCGCCGCCGGCCTGGAACGACGCCTTGGCGGCGCAGCCGGTGAGGGCTGGGAGCAGCAGCGAACCGACGAACAGGAGCGCAAAAGTCTTCGTCCGCAACATGGCCGGGAGATCTCCTCGTGACGGACGACCCTCCCAGCGGGAGCGCCATCCAAGCTCAAGCGGTAGTCCAATTTCCCCGGACTCCGCAAGGGAGGGTCCAGGGCTTGCTCATTTGGACGAGCGGGGCGCCCAGTTCTTCATCTAGGTCCAGGTCGGCGGCACTACCGGCCGGTCGGTCATGCGCCTTGGCCCGAGGCTTGGTACACGTTCCAGGCGCTTCCCCCCGATGACCGAGTTCGTCCACCTCCACCTGCACTCGCAGTACTCCTTCCTCACCGGCGCGGTGAAGCTCGGCTCGCTCCCGGCGCGGGTGAAGGCGCAAGGCATGCGCGCGGTGGCGCTCACCGATCACGCGAACATGTTCGGCGCGCTCCGCCACTACAACGCGTGTCGCGCCGCGGGCATCCAGCCGATCCTCGGCTGCGAGCTCAACGTGGTGCGCGCGAGCGGCGCGCTCTCGCATCTGGTCGTCCTGGCCAGCAACGAGCTCGGGTACAAGAACCTCGTGGCGCTCGTCTCGCGCGGGCACCTCGCGCCCGCGAGTGAGCAGGCGCCGAGCGTCACGCTGGCGGCGCTGGCGGAGCGTGCGCCGGGGCTCGTGGGGTTGAGTGGCTGCCTCGGCGGGGTCGTGCCGCAGGAGGTGCTCGAGCTCGGCCCCGAGCGGGCGCAGGCGTCGCTCGGCGTGCTCGCCGACATTTTCGCGCCGGGGCACCTGTTCGTGGAGCTGCAGGACCACGGCTTTCCCGAGCAAGCCGTGCTCAACAAGATCCTGCTCGACGCGTCGCGGGCGCTCGACTTGCCGGTCGTGGCCAGCAACGACGTGCACTTCGTCGAGCGCGAGGACGGCCCGGCGCACCTCTACCTCGAGTGCGTGCGGCTCGGGCGCACGCTGACCGAGGCTCAGCCGTTGCATCACGGCAGCGCGGAAATGTTCCTGAAGAGCCCGGAAGCGATGGCCGAGCTCTTCCGTTCGACGCCCGAGGCGCTCTCGAACACCCTGCGCGTGGCCGAGATGTGCTCCGGGCTGAAGCTCGAGCTCGGCGAGGCGGAGCTGCCGCAGTTCCCGGTGCCCGCCGGTTACGACGCGGAGGGTTACTTCCGCCACGTCACCCACGAGGGGTTCGAGGATCGGCTGAAGCAGATCCGTCGCGACCGGAGGATCGACGAAGCGGAGTATCGCGCGCGGCTCGCCATCGAGCTCGACGTGATCGCGCGCATGAAATACCCAGGGTACTTCCTGATCGTCTGGGATTTCATCCGCGAGGCGAAGGCGCGCGGGATCCCGGTCGGGCCCGGCCGTGGCTCGGGCGCCGGCTCGCTCGTCGCCTACTCGCTCGGCATCACCGAGCTCGACCCGATTCGCTACGGGCTCTTGTTCGAGCGCTTCCTGAACCCGGAGCGCGTGAGCATGCCGGACTTCGACATCGACTTCTGCATGGCGCGTCGTGACGAGGTGATCCAGTACGTTGCCCAGAAGTACGGCTCCGACTGCGTCGGCCAGATCGGTACGTTCCAGAACCTGAAAGCGCGTAGCGTGATCAAGGACGTGGCGCGCGCGATGGGCATTGCCGCGCCCGAGGCGCAACGCATCGCGAGCCTGGTGCCGCCCAAAGGGCAGGGGAAGATGTGCACCATCGACGAGGCGCTCGAGGTCGAGCCGAAGCTCAAGCAGCTCGTCGAGACGGATCCGCGCGTGGCGGAGCTCGTGCAGCAGAGCCGCAGGCTCGAGGGCCTGACGCGTCACGCCGGGATGCACGCCGCCGGCATCGTCATCAGCGAAGGGCCGCTCGCCGAGCGCGTGCCGTGCTTCAAGAGCGACGAGGCCATCGTCACCCAGTACGACAAGGACGACATCGAGGCGGTCGGCCTCGTGAAGTTCGATTTCTTGGGGCTCAAGACGCTCACGCTCACCAGCATCGCCGAGCGGCTCGTCAACGCGCGGCCCGATCGCCAGGGCAAGCCGGTCGACCTTTTGAACCTGCCGCTCGACGATCAGGAGACGTACACGCTGCTTTCGAGCGGCTCGACCACGGGCGTCTTTCAGCTCGAGTCGAGCGGCATGCAGGAGCGCATCTTGAGGCCGCTCAAGCCCGACTGCTTCGAGGACATCGTGGCCGCGGTGGCGCTCTACCGGCCGGGGCCGCTCGGGACGGGGATGATCGAGGACTTCATCGGCAGCAAGCACGGCAGGAAGGCCGTGCGCAAGCTCCACCCGCTGGTCGACGAGGTGCTCGCGCCGACGTACGGCGTGCCCGTCTACCAGGAGCAGGTGATGCAGATCGCCCAGCTTTTGGCCGGCTACTCCCTGGGCGAGGCCGATCTCCTGCGCCGCGCCATGGGCAAGAAGAAGGCCGAAGAGATGATGAAGCAACAGGCGAGCTTCATCAGCGGCGCCGTGAAGAAAGGCGTCCCCGAGGAGAAGGCGCGCGCCATCTTCTCCGAGCTCGAGGGCTTCGCCTCCTACGGCTTCAACAAGAGTCACTCGGCCGCGTACGCGCTCATCACGTATCAGAGCGCCTGGCTCAAGGCGCATTACCCGACGGAGTTCTTCGCCGCGGCGCTCACGACGGACAAGGAAAAGGTCGACAAGGTCGTGCGGCTCGTGGCCGAGGCGCGCGCCTGGGGCTGCGTCGTCTTGCCGCCCGACGCGAACGCGAGCGAGACGGATTTTTCGGTCGTGTACGCGCATCCGAACGGCGACGGCCCGCTGCGGGGCTCGGGCAAGGTGCGCGACCGTTACGGGCCGCGCCTGCGCTTCGGCCTCGGCGCCGTGCGCGGCGTGGGCGAGTCGGCGCTCGAAACGATGTTCGAGGCACGCAAGAACGGCGGGCCATTCGGCGACCTTTTCGACTTCGCGACGCGCGTCGACGCCAAGCGTCTGAACAAGGGCGTGCTCGAAGCGCTCGTGCAATGCGGCGCCTTCGACTCCGTCCTCGAGCCGATGGGGGTGAGCCGGGCGCGCGCGTACGCGGCCGTGGACCGCGCGCTCGAGCGCTCGCGCAGCGCGAGTCGTGAGCGGGAAAGCGGGCAAACCAGCCTGTTCGGGGCTCTGACCGGGGCCGCCTCGAACGGCAGCAAGCAGCAAGCCTTGGGCGAGTTCCCCGAAGTGGCGCCGTGGGATCGCATGGAGCTCCTGAAGCGCGAGAAGGAAGCGCTCGGCTGCTACGTCTCCGGCCATCCGCTCTTTCGCTATGGCACCAAGTCGCAGCGCATGGGGGTCACGCTCACGACCGAAGTCGGAGCTCAGGAGCCGTGGAGCCCAGTCAGCGTGGCGGGCATGGTGGAGGGCTACCAGGAGCGCCTGTTCAAGGGCGGCTCCGGAGGACGCGCCGCGTTCTTCGAGATCGAGGATCTGGTCGGGCGCGTCAAAGCCAAGCTGCGCGGTGACCGCATCGAGACGTACGCGCACATCCTGACGGGGGGCGAGCCGGTCGTCGTCTCGGGCAAGGTGAGCTTTCCCATCACCGACGAGCCCGAGGAGGCCGAGGGACGCGAGCCGACGCTGCTCGTCGATGCGGTCGAGCTCCTCTCCGACTCGGCGCTCAAGAGCACGCGCGCCATCTCGATCAAGGTCGAGGCGGAGCGCACGGCGCGCAAGGATCTCGAGACGCTCCGCGACCTGCTCCGCGACTCGCCGGGACCGTGTCCCGTCGAGCTCGTGGTCGAGCTCGCCGACGGAGCCCAGGCGGTTCTGGACCTGGACGGGACGCGCGTGACCCTGACGGACGCGCTCCTGGGCGGGCTCGAGCGTATCTTCGGGGGTACCGTGGCCGAGCTCCGCTAGCGCCCGACGCGGAGTTGGACGGTGTTTTGCCCGGCTGACCGGGTCGAGGCTAAAGTCATGGCTTCGCGATGAAAGAGGCGCGCGACGAGCTGGTGCGCATCGACGGACGCGGTGAGGCGCATCCGATTGGGGCCGTGGCCGGCCAGCGCATGCGCAGCCACGCCGGGGCTTACCGCGTGCTGCCGTCCCCGAAGCACGTCGTGTTCATGCGTTACACGGGGGAGGACGGCCGCCGCGACGCCGAGGACGGCGCCGTCGTCCGCATCGCCGGGGAGGTGACGGCTCCCGGCGCGCTTTGCGACGTGATTGCGCTCCTCGGGCAAACCGGCTGGCGCGGCGAGCTCATCGTCGAGGACGACGACAGGGTGCGCAGCATTTTTTTCGAGAGCGGTAACGTGGTCGGCGCGCTCACCAACGTGGACGACGAGCGCATCGGCTCCGTGCTCTACCGGTACGGAGCGATCGACCAAGCGCAGCTCGACCGCGTGATCGAGGCGACCCAGGCCGGCCGCCGCTTCGGCGAGGTCGCGCTCGAGCTCGGCTACCTCACGCAGGAGGCGCTCTACGCGCACATTTCGAAGCAGATCGAGGAAATCGTCTTTTCCACGCTGACCGTCGCGGACGGCACGTTCTTCTTTCTCGACGGTTTCGATAGCACGCGGCTCGTCTCCCACCACACGCTCGGCGCGAACGCCCTCCTGATGGATGGCGTCACGCGCATGGACGAGATCCGCTACTTTCGCATGAAGATCCCCTCGTCGCAGCACGTGCCCGTCAAGCTCTCCGGGCGTGCAGCCCCCGACGACTTCGGCAAGCTGTACGACGCGGTCGACGGCCAGCAGAGCGTCGAGGAGCTCGGCCGCAGCACCGGGCTCGGCGAATTCGAAACGACGCGCGGCCTGTACGCTCTCGTGCAGTCGCATCACTTGGGGGTGCATCCGCCGCGGGTCTCGGGGGGACCGACGGCGCTCGTGAGCGCCGCCAACGGCGCGCTGCTCGAGATCTTGGCCTCGGCCGCCGGGGGCGGCAAAGCGGGCGAGGTGCGCGAGAGCCTCGCGTCGTTCGCCGTCGGGGCTGGCGTCTACGACATGCTGTTTCGCGGCGCCGGCCCCGACGAATCGGGGGCGCTCGAGCCCGACCGCGTGGCGGAGAACGCGGTGATCGTGGCGGGGGGCGCCGATTCGGAGAACGTGCTCAAGCAGATGCTCCACGAGTACGTGAGCTTCGCGCTCTTCAGCGTCGGCGCCGCGCTCGGGTCCGACGTCGAAGCCGGCGTGACGCAAAAAGTGGCGCCCTATTTGGGAACGCTGCGGCCCCAAGGCTGACCCGGCGCCACGGCCGGGCCTTTCGCGACGCAGGCGCGGGGCGCGCTTGGACGAGCGCGACGTTTGTGTCACCCTCCGCGGCGCTTTTCCGGGTCGATAGCTCAGTCGGTTAGAGCAGCGGATTTTTAATCCGTTGGTCCTGGGTTCGAGTCCCAGTCGACCCACTCGGAGCGCGCCGCGTCCTCGCCGGGGGACGCGGCGTTGACGCTCAGTGGGCGACGTCGCCGTGCGGGGTGCTCGATGGTGAATTCGAGCTCGGACGAGGTGGTGCGGGGCACTCTGCCCCTCTTGAGAGCGCGACCTTCTGTGGCAGCATCAAACGCATGACGACTGTTGCCGCCTTCTCCGTGGGTCAGACCCGCATCTTCGACGCCCGTGCGGAAGCCGACGTGGGAACCATTTCGGGGATTCATCCCCTGCCTGTCGGAACGTCGGTGCTCACGACGAACGGGACATACCAAGTGAGCGGCCTGCGGTTCGTGGTTCAAGAGCCGGCGACGCTCTGGCTCGATGTCGTCCGTTCCCAAGACAAGACCTAGCGTCAGCCCTTCGGCGGCGGCTCGGCGCGGTGCGCAACTGTCTCGCAGAGCGTCACTGTGATTTTTCATCCGAGACTGCGACAGCGTCGCCTGCGACTAACGAAATCGCTTGCGCGGGTAGTACCCCGCCGCGCACACTAAGGGTAAGTTGCCGTTCTCGTTAGGAGGCCTTCCGTAATGCAAAATAGACTTGCCCTGCTGTCCCTCTTTCTCGGCGGGGTGCTCTTCGGAACGGCAAGTTGCGGCGAGGACGAAGCGACCGGCAATAACCCGGGCACGGGACACGTCGGCTACTGCCAGCCGTGTGACGCCTCCTCGGATTGCAAGAGCGGCAACGTCTGTCGCGCCAAGAGCGCTAGCGACGACCTCGGCGTGTGCGCCAACCCGACCGACTCCGAGTGCTGCGTGAGCGGCATGACCGGGTGCCACTCGGGCCTGACCGTCACCATCGACGGGAGCGGCGGCTCGGCGGGCGGCGGCATCATCAACAAGGGCGGCGCGGGCGGCAAAGCCGGCTCCGGCGGCAGCGCTGGAACGGCGGCCCGGACGCACCTCGGCCAGGCGTGCGTCTCCGATGGCGACTGCGTGACCGATGGGCTCAAGTGCATCACCGACACGTCGCTCGCGGGGCAGCAGGGCCCGGCGGGTGGTCTGTGCACCTTGCCCTGCGAGTCGAATGGCGACTGCCTCGAGTTTGCCGCCTCGGCCTATTGCTACACGCTCGGCGCGGAGCAGTACTGCGTCGAGGGTTGCCCGATCGGCGACGCCCTCAAATGTCACGAGCGCGACAACGTCGCGTGCACGCCGCTCACCAACCAGGCCGAGTGCACGGGCGACGCGCAGTGCGGTCCCGACGGTGTTTGCGATACCGACAGCGGCATCTGCGTGTTCGGCGGCTGCGTCCCCACCTGCCTCGCCGACTCCGACTGCGGCTCGGGGCTCTCCTGTGATTTCTCGACCGGGCTCTGCGCCAAGAATCCGAAGGAGGGCTCGGCCATCGGTGCGGCGTGCGATCCGGCGGACGCCGACGACCCGTGCGCCGGGTTCTGCGTCCGCGTCAGCGACACGGACGGCATGTGCTCCGCGGGCTGCACCCAGAACGATCGCCTCTACGGTTGCGGCTTCGACGGCACCGATCCCGCGACGGCGCTCTGCGCTTTCGTGTCCGTGAGCGCCTTCAATTCGCTGGGCGATCAGGGCCTGTGTGGCTCCCTCTGCGATTGCAACGCCGACTGCAAGATCTCCGGCTGGGGCTGCCTCGACATCGACGAGCAGCTCGGCGAGGGAGCGGCGGACTACTTCCAGCGGGCCGGCATTTGCCTGCAGCTCGACAGCGGCACGAAGCCGTCGGATACGCTTCAGCAGTGCCCCCCCGGCTCGAGCGGCACGGGCGGCGAGGGCGGCGGCTCGAGCGGCACGGGCGGCTCCGCCGGCAAGGGCGGCACGGGCGGCACCGGTACCGGCTCCTCGGGCGAAGGCGGCGAGCCCGCGAGCAACAACGGCGGAGGGGGCCAAGGCGGCGCGTGACCCACGCCGGAGAGGGAGCGACTCCGAGCGCGCGCACGCGCGCTCACGAGGAGGCGGGGGCGTCGGCGTTCGAGCACGGCGCTGGATTCGCCGCGGGTGAGGTGTCCGGTGGCTTCGGCCTCGGACCCCTCGAGACCCAGTACGAAGAGCTGTTCGCCGAGGTGCTGGAGGACGGCGTCATCACGGCCGACGAGCGTGCCCGGCTCGAGAAGGCTGCCGCGAACCTGGGCATCGGGCACGACCGGCTGCTGCGCCTCGAGCAGGCGATGGTGGCCGCGTACCAGGCGCGCCACCACGTCCAGATCGTCGAGCGCTACGAGGAGCCGGCCGCCTCGCTCGCTCCGTTGCGAGTCGAGGCCGAAGGCGATGCGGGGCGCGCGCTCCTGCTCAAGCGGGTCGAGCAGCTCGAGGCACGCGTCCGCGAGCTCGAGGCGGAGCTCAAGCGCGCCGAAGCCAGCATCAACGTCGAGATCGACCTGAGCGATCTCGAGACCGAAGCGGCTCGTGCGACGGAGGATCCGGAGGACGCCTGGCGTCGTATCCGTCGCAACCCTACCGATGCCGAGTCACATCGCGCGCTCTACCGCATCTACCGAGCGCGGAGCGATCACGACCGCGCCTGGTGCGTGGCCCAAGCGCTCTCCGCGCTCGGAGCCGCCAATCCGGAGGAGAGCGCCGCGTTCGAAGCCCATCGCTCGCACACGCTGATGGCGCCGCGCGCGGGGGTCTCGCCGGCGAGCTGGTACGAGCAGCTCTTCCACCCCGAGGAAGAGGTGCTCACGGGCCAGATCTTCGGCGTGATCGCGCCGGCGGCGCTGCTCGGTCGGGTCACGGCCCTGCGCCGCGACGGCAAGCTGCGCCAGCCCGCGCCCGAAACGCGCCAGGACGTGGCCAAGGCGACGGTCACTGCCGTGCGCGCCATCCCCTGGGCCGCGGCGATCCTCGGGCTGGCGGCGCCGGCCATCTTCGTCGAGCGCGAGCGCGACACGGGCTTCGAGCACGTGCCCGGCGTGCCGCCGATGACGGTCGTCGGCAAACGAGTGCTCAGCGGTCGCACGCAGCTCGAGCACGCCTTTCTCGTCGGACGACACCTGAGCTGGTACCGCAACGAGCACTACGTGAAGACGCTGTTCACGGGCGTGCCGGATCTCGAGGATCTGTTCCTGGCGGCGCTCGTGATCGGCAACCCGGGGCTTCCGATTGCGGATGACATCAAGCAGCGCGTGACGCCGATCGCGAAGGCGATTCAGCCCTTGCTCGAGCCCGTGCAGCTCGACACGTTGCGTGGTTGTTTCCTGCGCTTCGTGGAGGAGGGCGCCCGCACGAACCTCCAGCGCTGGAGCCTGGCGACCGAGAAGACGGCGTGCCGCGCGGGTTTCCTCTTGTGCAACGACCTCCCGACGGCTCTCAAGCTGCTCGAGGCGGAGGAGCGCGGGACGGGCGAGCTCGGCAAGGATTTGTACGCTTTCGCGACGAGCGAGCGTTATTTCGAGCTTCGCCGTCAGCTGGGCGTCGCTCTCGCGTAGACAGACACCACGGTCTTTCGCGTAGACTCGGGCGTTGGGAAGCCGATGAGCGCGGACCGCTTTGGAATCGTGGGAACCGTGATCGCGTCGGCGTACCACGTGGAGAGCGTCGTGGCCGAGGGTGGGTTCGGGATCGTCTACCGGGCCCGGCACGGGGGCTTCCGCGCGCCCGTGGCGCTCAAGTGCCTCAAGGTGCCGCAGGGCCTCTCGAACGAGCACCAGACGCGTTTCCTCGAGCAGTTTCGGGCGGAAGCAGAGCTCATGTTTCGCCTCTCGTCGAGCACGCCGACGGTCACCCGCCCGCTGCACGTGGACGTGATGACGACGCCGAATGGCGAATTCGTGCCGTTCATGGTGCTCGAGTGGCTCGACGGGGAAACGCTCGACGGGCTGATTCGCGCCCGGGCCGCGGAGGGGCGCCGGCCGTTCACGCTGCCGGAGCTGGTCGACCTCCTCGAGCCCGTCGCGCGCGCCCTCGCGCGCGCTCACCACTTCAAAGGGACTGCGGGCGTGGAGAGCATCGTGCATTGCGATCTCAAACCCGAGAACGTGTTCGTGGCCAGCGTGAACGGTGAGCGCGCGGTCAAGATCCTCGACTTCGGCGTCGCCAACGTCCGGGGCGCGGTCACCGTCGCCGCCAAAGGGAAAGCCGACGTCGCCCTTTTCACGCCAGCCTACGGCGCCCCCGAGCAATGGAACCCGAAGGCGCTCGGTGAAACCGGTCCATGGACGGACGTGTGGGGGCTCGCGCTGACGCTGGTCGAGGCGCTGGCGGGCCGCCCCGTGATCGCGGGCGACCACACGATGCTGCGGCAGCAGATCCTCGACCCGAAGCGCCGTCCGACACCGCGCCAGCATGGCGTCGCGGTGAGCGATCGGGTGGAGGCCGTGCTCGGGCGCGCGCTGGCCCTCGACCCGCGGAGCCGTTTCCAGGATGCCGACGTGTTCTGGAAAGCGCTGTCGGACGCCGCCGCAGGTGTGGAGCTTCCGTCCGCGCCGAGCGGTCCGCTGATCCCCGATCTCGTGCCGCTCGAGCGCAGGCCGAGCCACCCCGAGCTGCAAGCCGAAAGCGGTCCCCCGTCGTTCGATTTCGAGGACGGCGAGGGCAGCGGTGGCGCCGAGCTGGCGCTCGATCTGCCTGTGGACGAGCCTCGGCCGCGTCGCTCGTTCTCGCCCAGCAGCCTGAGCGCGGTGATGGTGCCCACGTCGCTCGCGGAAGCGCCGACTCTCGCAGCCGAAGCGCCGCTGAGCACGCCGCGTCCGTCGCCTCCGCCCGGCCCCACGCCGTCGCTGGCCCCGTCGTCGCTGCGCCCGTCGCCCCCACCCGCCGAGCCGCCGAAGCCGCCCAACGGGGATCGCGCTTCGACGCCGTCGCTCGTTCGCCCGTCCAGCTCGCAACCTCCCGTCGAGCGCTCGCTCACCCAGCGGCTCGCGCCGGGCCTGGCGGTCGCCGCAAGCAGCATCGCGCTCACGCTGCTCGACCGGCTCTATGCCGCGTTTGCCGGCGAAGTATTCAGCCTCGGGCCCGTACGGACGAGCTGGCTCGCTGCGGCGCTGCTCGTCGGAGGGCTCGGCCTCGTCGTGCGCGAGCTACTGAGTGGGCGCTGACGAGCGGGGCGCGGCGCGCGAGCCCGGCGGCACGCTCGGCGTCGGCTTCTCCTGGAAGACGAGCGTGCCTGCATCGAACGAGCGCAACGTGTTGCGCGTGCAGAACGGACAGGCCCAGCCGACGTTGAAGGCGTCGGCGCCCGCGCGCATGCAGTTGGCCGGAGCCGGCAGCTCGCGGCCGCGCTGGCGGGCCGAGCCGCGCAGTGCACGGCACTGCTCGTCGAGCTCGGCGGAAAGGCTCGCCTGGCACTCGCACACGGACTGAACCACGGCGGTTTTCATCGCCTCGACCGAGTAGCGGAACCGCCCGGCCGGAGTCAAGCGCCGCCCGCGCTTGGCACGGAAGCCGCGGGCGGGTTAGGCTCCGCCCCGGTCTCAGCGGGACTAGCTCAGTTGGTAGAGCACGAGCTTCCCATGCTCGGGGTCACGGGTTCGAGTCCCGTGTCCCGCTCCGCGGCTTGCAACGCCGCTCAAGCTTCACATCGGGGTTCGAGGGGGGCGCGGGACTGCGTCGCATGATCCGCGTCACTGAGCTCCACGTTTATCCGGTCAAGGCGTGTCGCGGCGTGCCAGTGAGCTCGGCCGAGGTGCTGGAGCGGGGCTTCGCGGGCGATCGGCGCTGGATGATTGTCGATGCCGGTGGCGTGTTCGTGACTCAGCGTACCGAGCCCAGGCTGGCGCTCGTGCGTACCGCGCTCCTCGGCGGGGAGCTCGAGCTCGAGGCGCCCGGGGTGGGCTCGGTGCGGCTACCGGTGGCGCAGGTTGCGGGGGCCAGACGCGAGGTTCAGGTCTGGAACCATGTAGGCTCCGCCGTGGCCCACGCGGAAGGCAGCGAGTGGGTGAGCGGCTACCTGGGCGCTCCGCACTCGCTCGTTTACATGCCGGACGAGCATCGCCGCCCCGTGAACCCCGAACGGGCCCGGCCGGGCGACATCGTCAGCTTCGCTGACGCTTATCCATTCCTGCTCCTCTCCGACGCCTCGCTCGATGCGTTGAACGCTCGCCTCGCGGCTCCGGTCGTCATGGCGCGTTTTCGTCCCAACATCGTGGTCAGCGGTTGCGCTGCGTTCGAGGAGGACGCTTGGGCTCGGCTCGCTATCGGTTCGGTAGGGTTCCGGGGAGTCAAACGTTGCGATCGCTGTGCCGTCACGACCGTGGATCCCGAAACGGCGGAGACCGGCGTCGAACCGTTGCGGACGCTCGCCACGTTTCGTCGTGAGGCGGGCAAGGTGTGGTTCGGTATGAACCTGGTTCACGACGGACCAGGGACGCTCAGCGTCGGCGACGAGCTCGTCCCTGTCGTGGAGAGCAAGCAGCTTTAGCCCTACCGGCGAAGCCCCCACGCGATCGACAGTGACGCGAGGCCTGCCGACGGCGTCGGGTAGTCCATGTGCTGCGTTGCCCCCCGCGTGCAAGTGCCCCAATCGCCGCTGCACATCAGCTCGGAATTTTGCGCCACCGCGAGCCCGAAGGTGAGCGTGACCGAGGCGTGCACTCCGGGCGTCGGCACCCAATCGACGGGCGCCGAGAGCCCTAGCAACATCCCCGGCTCGTCGAGATCGGTGCCGAGCAGAGCGATTCCTGGCGAAAAGACCCAGTGCCGAGTCGCGACGAGCGCGTAGCCGATGCTGGCCCCGTAAGCGATCTCCGAGTCTCCGGAGGGCACGCAGTACCAGGGTCCCGTTTCGTCCGGGACGATGATGTCGAAGTCCTCGCACTGATCCCGCTGCGAGAGGGGCACGAGCACGTGCGCCTCCACCCGCAAGCGGCCGAAGAGGTACGTGCCGAGCTCGGGGCCCAGGCTGTAAGGAACGGCGAGGCGGGAGACGTAGAAGCCCGCGAAAGTGAGCCCGAACCAGGGGCGCGTGTCCGTGGCCTGCGTGGGAACGTCCGCGCCATACGCGGAAGGGCAGGCGAGCCCTACCGCCACGCACACGCCGAGCGCGGGTGCCAGCCGCCATCGCCACTCCACCGCACCACGGTACCGCCGCGCGCTCCGCCTGTCATCTCCACTCGTGCCTTGCGCAGCCTCGTTCGCGCAATAAAGTGAACGGCATGAACGGTTCGGTTTCGCGGTGGCGCTTTCGTCCTTGGAGCCACGTGCTGGTCGCCGCTGCGGTTCTCGTGGGAGCCTGCGGTGGTCAGTCATCGACGGAGGACGACGGCAGCGAAACGAGCGGGAAGGGCGGCGCGACGGCTGCGACGGGGGGCAGCTCGGCGGGAACGGGCGGCGCGGGCGACACGAGTGCTGGAGGCACCGCGAACGCGGGTAACGGCAGCGGGGGAGACGCCGTGACGGCCGGAGCTCCCGATCCGGGAGGTAAGGGTGGCTCGGATTTCCCGGGCAAAGGTGGCACGAGCGGCTCCGGCGATCCCGGCAAGGGTGGCTCGGGTGTCGGACCCGACTGCGGAGGTGTGCTTTGCAGTGCGATCCCGGCCACGTGCAAGGAGATCGTTCAAGAGGTGGGGGCTTGTTGCCCGATTTGCACCGACACCGGCTGCGACAAGTGCCCCGACCTCGACTGCGAGGACGGCACGCACGCCGAAACGGTGCCTGGCGACTGCTGTCCGAGCTGCCTCGTGAACCCGCCCGACGCGTGTGAGATGGGGAAGCAGGCCTACGAGCAAACGCGCGAAGCGCTGCTCGACAAGTATGGCTCGTTGGGGTGCGCGAACAGCAGCGAATGCACCGTCGTCGGTCCGGTCGTTGACGCGTGCGCGTTCAGCTGCCCCATCGTTCTGCCCACCGTGGCGGCATCGAGCTACGACGACAACCTGAACGCCGCGGCGGAAGGCTGCGCAACGTGCGACGTTCCGCTTCCCATTCCGTGCCCGATGCCCGGGCCCGCGGCCTGCGTGAACGGGAAATGCACGATGGCGTCGGCCCCGAAATAGGGGGAAACTCTGGCCAGGAGGCCAAGCTCCGATGGTGTTCCCGCCCGAGAGCCTTCGCGCTCGCCATGTCGCCGCGTTCGCCGGCCAGCTCGCGCTCATCGCGTGCGGCGAGGGTGCGCCGGGGAGGACGCAGGAGGTATCGAGCGGCGGAGCCGTTCAGTCGAGTGCCGGCATGGGCCAAGGCACGGGCGCAGCGGCGGGAACTGGCGGCGCGCCTGAAGGCGGTCGCACGGCGGGGGCGGGTGCGAGCAACGCGGGTGCGCGCGCCGGCAACGCGGGTGCGACCAGCACGGACGCGGGTCGCGGCGGGGCGGCCGCCGGCGGGGTGG
>Ga0315912_10003239_pt1 | contig 16377 bp, 12 predicted proteins | sample VfabasoilMG_FD_204469 | JGI IMG/M metagenome (GOLD analysis project Ga0315912, IMG submission 204469) | Garden soil microbial communities collected in Santa Monica, California, United States - V. faba soil | ecosystem: Environmental > Terrestrial > Soil > Garden | place: USA: California... | reverse complement strand
TGTCTCCCTCGCCCGAGCTGGCCGTGATCTTCCCGACCTACGCCCGGGCGGAGCGGGCGCAGGCGCTGCTGGAAAAACTTTCCACCCAGTCGCTCGACCCCGCGCGCTTCGAGGTCGTGTGCGTCGACGACGGCAGCGATCCGCAGCTCGAGCTCACGCAGCGCTGGCCTTTCCGCTTCGTCCTGCAGCGCCAGCCCAATTCCGGGCCGGGAGCGGCGCGCAACCTCGCGTTGCGAGAGGTGCGCGCGCCGCTGACGTTGATCCTGAACGACGATGCCGTGCCGGCCGCGGACCTCCTGGAGCGGCACCTCGAGGTTCACGCGAGCACACCGGGCAAGCTGGCCGTGCTGGGGACGTTCCACTTCGACGAGCGCTCGCGCGAGAGCGCCTTCGTCGAGCTGCTCGATCGCAGCGATCTGCTGTTCGACTTTTCCGCTCTGAAGCACGGCGAGCTGCACGGCTGGCCGTTCTTCTGGACCTGCAACATCAGCCTGCCGACGCGCGCGCTGCGGGAAGCGGGCGGCTTCGACAGCGAGAACTTCCGCGACATCGTGGAGGACGTCGAGCTCGGCTGGCGACTCGAGCGCGCGGGCTACCGGGTCCTCTTCCGCTCCGACCTCGTGGCCGAGCACGCGCACCGCTGGGGCATCCGCGCCTACTTCGAGCGCGCCGTGCGCCTGGGCCGGAACCTCGTGCGCATGTACAGGAAGCACGGCGACCCGACCGTGCTGCGCCTCCCGCCCGGCGCGCAGCCGAGCGAGCCCTGGCTGCGTTCGCTGCAGGCGACCTTCGAGCTGGCGCGCGAACAGTGCCGGCGCACGCAGGAGCTCCTCGAACAGGTCGAGCGCGAGCACTCCGGCAAGGGACTGCCCGCGGCGCTGCTCGAGCAGCTCACGGGACTCGTGGCGCGCGTCCAGGCCGTGCCGCTCGCGCGCGGGATGCTGCACGAATGGACAGGTTGCGATCCGGAGCGCGCCTTCGAGCACGGTCCGCGTACGAGCCTGCTGACGAGCGTGATCGTCGTCGCCTGCGGCGAGGGCCGCCGCATCGAGCGCTGCCTCGAAGCGCTCGAGCGCACGCGCGAGAGCGCGCATCCGCTCGAGATCCTGGTCGTCGACAACGGCTGCTCGGAGGCGACGCGCAGCTGGTGCGCCCGGCAGCCGGACCTACGTGTGATCCGCAACCGCGAGAACCTGGGCGCGCCGCTGGCGCGCAACCAGGCCCTGGCACAGGCGCGCGGCGAGTGGATCGTGTTCCTCGACGACGACGTGGTCGTGACCGAGTCCTGGCTCTCGCGCCTGCTCTGGCATGCGGAGGTCGATCCGCTGGCGGCCTGCATCGGTCCGCGCACCGACCGCGCCGCGCACGGCCAGGCGCTCTCGTACACCGGCGGCGACGAGACCGACACGCTGGAAGCCTTCGCGGCCGCCTTGCACGCGCGCGAGCGGCACAAGTTCCGGCATGCGCTGCTGCTCTCGTCCTTCTGTCTGCTCACGCGGCGCCGCGTGATCGAGGCGTTGGGCGGCTTCGACACGCGCTTTTCGCCCTGGGGCTTCGAGGACGACGACTTCACGCTGCGCGCGGCGCTGCTCGGCATGCACAACCGCGTGGCCGAGGACGTCTTCGTGCGCCACGCGTCCTACTCCGGCGCGCGCGCGGCGCGCCACGAGCAGCTGCTGGAGCTGAACTGGCGCCGCTTCGCCGACAAATGGAGCCTGCCCGCCGGCGCCGCGCGGGGCGACTACGCGGGCCTCGAAGCCGTGCTGGCGCGCGGGAGCTGAGCGGCATGCGCGATCTCCTCGTCCTCGGTTCGGGCCGCAGCGGCACCAGCATGGTGGCGGGCACGCTCGCGGCCTCGGGCTGGTGGGTGGGGGACGAGCCCTATCGCGCGCGCGCGGCCAACCGCAAGGGCTTCTTCGAGACGGCCGAGATCAACGGCATCAACGAGGAGCTGCTCGCGCAGGTGCTCCCGGCCGAGCCGCACTTCGAACACGGCCAGCGCTGGCTGGCGACGCTCGCGGCGGGCCTCGAGCCGCGCCCCGACGAGCGCCTGCGCGCGCGCATCGCGCAGCTCGTCGCGCGGCGGCCCTTCGCCTTCAAGGACCCGCGCCTGTGCTACACGCTGCCGGCCTGGGAGGGGCTGCTCCCGGCGGGCACGGGTCGCGTGTGCGTCTTCCGCGAACCGCTCGCCACGGTGGCGAGCATCCTGAAGGAGTGCCGCGAGGCGCCCTACCTCGCGAGCCTCGCCATGGACGAGGAGCGCGCGCTCGCGGTCTGGACCTGCATGTACGAGCGCGTGCTGGCGCAGTGCGCGCGCGGCGATTGGCTCTTCGTGCACTACGACCAGATGCTCACGCAGGACGGCCTCGCGCGCCTGGAAGCGTTCGCGGGAGCTGCGCTCGACCGGCGCTTCCCGGAAGCCAGCCTGCGGCACGCGCGCGCGGGAGCGGGCGCCACCGGCCGCGCCGCCGAGCTCTACCGCGAGTTGTGCGAGCGCGCCGGCCATTCGCCGGCAGCGCGCACCCAGGTCGCGGTCGGGGCACCGGAGCCCGAGCTGTCCGTGATCCTGTGCACCTACCAGCGGCTCGAGATCCTCAAACGCTGCGTCGCCAGCTTCGAGGCGCAGGCGGCGCCGCCGGGCAGCTTCGAGCTCGTCGTCGTGAACGACGGTTCGAGCGACGGCACGCTCGAGTGGCTCGACGCGCACGAGTTTCGCGTGCCCGCGCACGTGCTGCACAAGCCGAACGGCGGGCTCGCCTCGGCGCGCAACCTGGGACTCGGCGCGGCGCGCGGCCGGATCGTGCTCTTCGTCAACGACGACACGCTGGCCTTCCCCGACCTCGTGCGCGAGCACCTGCGCGCGCAGGCCGAGCTCGCCGGCCGCGGACTGGAAGCCGCCGTGCTGGGCACGTTCGAGCAGCCGACCGAGCACCTCGCGAGCGCGCTGATGCGGCACCTGGAGACCTCGCCGGAGGTCTTCCGCTACCACGACATGCGCGCGGGCGAGTTCTACGACCACAACCGCTTCTGGACCTGCAACGTGAGCGTCCCTGCGGCGCGCGTGCGCGAGGCGGGTGATTTCGACGAGCGCTTCAAGCGCTACGGCTGCGAGGACATCGACCTGGGACTGCGCCTCGAGCGACTGGGCCTCTCCGTCCTCTATCACCCCGGCGCGCGCGCGCACCACGAGCACGTGCTCGACTTCGCGGCGCTCCAGCGCCGGCAGCAGACCTGCTCGGCCTCCTTCGTGCATCTCTTCGCCAAGCACCCGTCCGAGCTCGATCATCCCGACTGGGCTTGGCTCGCGGGCCGCAGCGCGCAGTCGATGCGCGCCGAGCTCGCCGCGCGAGCCGAGCGGCGCGCCGAGCTCGAGGGCGCGGTCGAGACGCTCGCGCGGCTCGAGCTCCCGCCGCTCGAATCGCTGGGCGAGCAGGAGCTCGTGCAGCGCACGCTCGAGCGCCTGGGCGCGCTGCTCAGCGAGCTCAACGCGCTGTGGTGGCAGGCCGGCCTCGTGCAGGGCCTGGAAGAGATCAGCTGCGGCTCGTTCGCGGAGCTGCGCGCACGCGAGCGCCAGACGGCCTTCGGCGGCTGGCGCGACCCGGGCTTCACGCTGGAGCACGCGCGTACTCAGCTGGCGCTCGTGCGCAGCGGGGGAGCGCTGGCGACGCTGCGCGCGATCGGTTTGGCTAGCGCGCTCGAGCATCGCGGCCCGGAGTTCGCCGAGCTGCGCGCGGAGCTGCAGGGCTTGACCGTGCGACCGGCGAGGCCCCGAGAGATCGATGTCTTCGAGCTCGCTCGCAAGTCCGCCAACCTGCTGCGCGCGCGCGTGCTCTGGCTGGGCGACGATGCGCCGACCGAGCGCCTGCAGGCCGAAAAGGTGCGCAGCCTGCACACGGCACGCAGCGCAGCAGAGTTGGGCGCGTTCGGGGAGGCCGACTTCGACGTGGTCGTCGGCGCCGCGCCGCGCTGCGCCGGGGAACTGAGAGAGATCGCGCGCGTCCTGCGGCCCGGCGGGCGCTGGGTCTGCGCTCGCGGGCCGCTCTCGGGGCTGCCCGAGTACGCCTCGCTCCTGCTCGAGCCGCGCGAGATGCAGTGGTACCTGGGCAGCGCGCAGGCCGCATGCGACATCGATCCCGCGACGCTCGCTGCTGCGGGCTTCGAGCGCAGCTCGCGCGCGCCGGCGGCCGAGCCGCTCGCGCCGGCGCTGCTGCGCGAGCTCCGCAATGCACACCCGCAGGTCGCGAACTTCACCGATGTGGCGCTCGAGGGCCTCTTCGTGCGCCGCGGGAAGACGATCCGGATCGGAAATCTGGCGCCGAGCGCCGCAGGAGCCTGAACATGCAAGACGACGGCGTCGACCCCTTTCTCGAACTGGACGAGTTGCGCGCGCAAGCAGGCGAGGGCGAGATCGAACTCGCCACCCTCCGCGCGATCCGTCTGGGCGCCGCGCTGCACGAGCTGCGCGGGCGCGGCCTGCAGGAGTTCGTCGCGCTCGAGGCCGAAGTGCTCTCGGACCTGTGCGTGCTGCGCCACCGGCGCGGCGACGCCTCGGGCGCCTGCGGCCTCGCGCGCGCCTGCCTCGAGCTCGCCCCGCAGCACGCGCTCGCGCACGAGAACCTGCGCGCGATCGAGGCGCTGCCGCGGCTGCCAGCGCAGGATCGCTCCCAGGAACCGCTGCCGAGCCTGCTCAACCCCTGGGTGCGGCACGCGCTCGATCTCGCGCAGCGCGAGGAGGGCCTGGCCGGGAAGGACGTGATCGAGGTCGGTGGCGCCGTTCCCGAGGGCGATGCGCGCGCGACGCGCGCCAGCAGCTGGTCGGGTTTCTACCTGGGAGCCGAGGCGCGGAGCGCGCCGGGCTACGAGATCCGCAACGCGGACGCACGCGCGATCCCCTGGCCGGACCAGAGCTTCGATCTGGCTTTCTCGAGCTGCGCCTTCGAGCATATCCACGAGCTGCCGCGCGCCCTGCGCGAGATCGCGCGCGTCCTGCGCCCGGGCGGCGTGCTCGTGACCTCCTTCGCGCCGATCTGGTCGTGCGCGGTCGGACACCACCTCTGGGGCCGCGACGCACAGGGCGCGCGCGTCGACTTCCTCGACCCCGTGATGCCGCTCTTCGGGCACCTGCTGCTCAACGAATCCGAGCTCGCCTGGTTCCTGACGCACACCGTCGGGAGCGCCACGGCGCTGCGCTTCGCGGAGCTCGTCTTCCGCAACAAGCACATCAACCGTCTCCACGAGGCGCAGTACCGCGAGGCCTTCGCCGCGGCGGGCTTCGACGACTCGCGCCTCGCCGAACAGGGCGCCTGGCGCCCCGAGCACCAGCCCTCGCGCGCGCTGCTCGCGGAACTCGAAGCGCGCCTGCCGGGCATGGGCAGCTTCGGGACGCCCGGGTTCGAGGGCGTGCTGCGCCTCGGCCGCGCGCGTGCGCGAAAGCCGGCGAAACGGGCGGCCCGGACGATCTTCATGGGGCTCGAGCCGTGAGCCGCACGCTCGACCTCCTGGTCGTGTACGAGAAGTTCCCCGAGCCGCGCGCCTGCGGCTCGGACCTGCGCCTGTGGCAGCTGCTCGAGGAACTCGTGCGCGACGGCCAGCGGGTGCACTTTCTGGGCCGCAACCCCGCAGGTGACGAGCGCGACCAGGCCGAGCTCGAGCAGCTGTGCGAGCGCGTCTACGGACCGGATCCCGAACGCATCCATTGGGGCGAACTCGGAGCCCCGCCGCTCGACGTCGCCGGCCTGCTCGGCGAGCGACGCTTCGATCTCGTGCTCTTCGACCAGTTCTTCTGGACCGGACTCTCGGTGACGGAGCAGTACCTGCCGCTGGTGCGCGAACGGCAGCCGCAGACGCCGGTCGTCGTCGTCTCCGACGACTGCCATTGGCTGCGCGAGGAGCGCCGGGCCAGTCGCGAAGGGTCGCGCGCGGCGCTCGAGCGCGCGCGCGCGCTGCACGCGAAGGAACGCTGGACGCTCGAGAACGCCGACCTGGCCGCTGTGATCACGCCCGAGGACCGCGCGCGCTTGCAGGCGGAGTTCCCCGCCGCGCGCCTGCGCCCGCTGGCCTTCGCTCAGTCCGAGATCGCCGAGACGACGCCGGGCTTCGACGAGCGCAGTGGGCTCGTGTTCCTCGGGTCCGGCGGCAACGAGGCCAACGTCCAGGGCCTGCGCTGGTTCCTACGCGAGGTCTGGCCGCTCGTGCGCGCCGCGCAGCCCGCACTCGAGCTCACGCTCGTCGGCGCGGCGCCCGCGCAGGGCTGGGGCGTCGAAGGCCGGGAAGGCGTGCACGTGCTCGGTCGCATCGACGAACTCGGTCCCGTTCTCGAGCGCGGGCGCGTGTTCGTCTCGCCGGTCGCCTGGGGCACGGGCATCAAGACCAAGAACGTCCAGGCGCTCGGCTACGGGCTTCCGCTGGTCCTGAACGCGATCAGCGCCGAGGGCATGCAGCTCGCGCACGACGAGGCGGGATTCGTGCGCGAGGAACCGGCCGCCTTCGCGCAGGCGGTGCTCGCGCTGCACGAGCAACGCGAGCTCTGGACGCGCGCCTCGCGCGCGGCGCTCGAGCACGCCCGGCGCTTCTTCGGCCGCGAACGCGTCGCTTCCGACCTGCGCGCCCTCCTCGACGAGGCGCTCGCGACTCCCGCGCGCGCCGGCGCCGGCCGCGAGCCCGGGCCGGGCACGCTGGCGGAGCTGCGCTTCCCGGAGATGCGCGCGGCGCGCAAGCTCTCGCAGCGCTTCGCCGCGCTGCACGCCTGGTCGCGCGAGCTCATCGCGCAGGGCCAGCACGACCAGGCCTTGCAGCAGTTGCGCAACGTCTTCTGCGAGCTCGTCTGCTCGCGCGCGCCGGACGAGGTCTACCTCGAGACGCACGTGCTGCTCGCGCAACTCTACGCGCGACGGGGCGAGCTCGGCGAGGCCGCCGAGGCGGCGAGCGAGGCGCTGCGGCTCCTGCCCGCGAACGACGGCGAGCGCCGGCCCGTGCTCGAGCGCGTCGCCGCGCTCTCCGCGGCGCGCTAGCCGCGGCCGACGGCGCGCGGCAACTCGATCAGCCAGCCCAGGCGCCCTTGGCCGGAGCGCTCGAGCAGCGCGCGGCCGCCTTGGCCCGCGATGATGCCGGTCGCTGCGGCCAGCGCGTTGGGGCCAAGCTTGGGGACCGCGCGGCGCAGGCCGTAAGGCTGCAGGATGCGCTCGGGCTCGAAGTCGGCCAGCGGACCGGGCGGGAACTGGATCGAGAGCGCGCAGGAATCGCCCTCGGCGCGCGTCTGCAAGCGCACGATCTCGCCCTTCGCGGCGCAGCTCTGCGCCAGGAAGATGAAGGCGTCGAGCGCCTGCGAGAGCAGCGCGCGGTCCGAACGCACGGGCAGCTCGCCGCCGCCGCGAAACAGGAGGCGCGGCGATTCGGGCGTCTTCGGCACGCCGGCCAGGAACACCTCGACCATCTCGGACAGGTCGAAGGTCTGCGAACCGGGAGTGGGGGGCGCGACGAGGTAGCCCAGCGTGCGCGTGAACTGCACCAGGCGCTCGACTTCCTGGCCGACCTTGCCGAGCCCCTCGACGCTCTTTTCGTCGGAAGCGCCGTCGAGCGAGAGCTGGATGCGCTGCGCGATGTCGGCCAGATCCGCGACCTGGTCCTTGAAGTAGGGCGGCGGCGGCTCGAGGCGGGCGGGTTGCGGCTCCGGCGCGGGGCGCGCGACCGGGCGTGCCGCCGCTGCCGGCGGCGGTTCGTCGGACGAGAGGATGCTCTCGATCTGCTCCAGTTCGTCGTCTCTTGGCGCGGGCGTCGGTGCGCTCCGCGGAGCGCCACGGCGCATGCTGGCGGGGCCGACGAGCGCGCGCAGGTCATCGAGGTCGGGCGGCCAGGGCAGGAAGCGCACGTTGGCGTAGCGCAAGAGCGAGCGCATGCCGCGCCGTGTCACGTCGTCGCCGATCAGCAGCACTTCGCCGCCCTGCGCGCGCGTCACATGACGGCGCAGGAAGCCGAGCTCTTCCTGCAGGAGAGTGTCGGCGTCCCAGACGAGGCGCACGGGACCTGGCTCCATCTCGACCAGATCGCCGGCCTCGGCGAGCGTTCCCGCCGCTTCCGCGCCGAGCGTCTGAAGGAGCGCCGCGAGCTCCTCGAGGCGCGCGCCGGGCCCGAACCAAAGAGGTGCACGCTCCAGCGCTTCGCGAGGCTCCATGGCGCAGAATCCTAGCGATAAAGATGCCGCGCACAAGGCCCGTTGCGCAGGAAGACGCATTGTGCGCGCGGGCCCATCCAGGCGGCTAGAATTCCCTCGGGGACGGAGCGCGGACGCCCGATCCTGGTTAGGCTGCTCTCTGGTACGCGCTGCCCCCCGCGCGGCCTGTGGGCTCGCATCCGGATCCGATGAGCCCCCCCATAGACATCTCCGTGGTCGTGCCGGTCTTCGACGAGCAGCCCAGCCTTGCGCCGCTGCACGGCGAGATCGCGCGCAGCCTGGACGCCTTCGGGCGCTCCTGGGAGGTGCTCTACGTCGACGACCGCTCACGCGACGGCAGCCTGCGCACGCTGCTCGGACTGCGCGAGAGCGACGGACGGGTGGGCGTGATCCGCCTGCGCATCCGCAGCGGCCAGACCGCTGCCATGCAGGCGGGCTTCGACCACGCGCGCGGCCGCGTCGTGGTCACGATCGACGGCGACCTGCAGAACGACCCGGCCGACATCCCGGCCCTGGTGCGGCGCGTGGAGGAGGGCTACGACGTCGCGGCTGGCTGGCGCAAGCAGCGCTACGACGGCTTCGTCCTGCGCCGCCTGCCCTCGCGCATCGCCAACTACCTGATCCAGCTCGTCACGCGCGTCCCGATCCACGACACGGGCTGCACGCTCAAGGCCTTCCGTCCCGAGCTCCTGAGGCGCATGCCGATCTACGCCGAGCAGCACCGCTTCCTGCCGGCGATCTCGGCCGCCGCGGGCGCGCGCGTGTGCGAGGTCGTGGTCAACCACCGCCCGCGGCGCTTCGGGCGCAGCAAGTACGGCCTCGGCCGCGCGACGCGCGTCCTGCTCGACCTGATGGCGGTCAAGATGATGGCCTCCTTCTCGCAGCGCCCGCTCTCGTTCTTCGCGGCGCTGGCGGCGCCCTTCGCGCTGGCGGCCTGCATCGTCGCGGGCACCGCGGTCTACTACCGAGTCTCCTCCGAGAGCCCCTGGGGCCTGCGCCTGGTGTACGGTTTCACGCTCTTGTTCCTCTCCGTTCCCTACTTCCTCCTGCTCGGATTCGTGGCGGAACTCGCCGTGAAAGCCAGCGGGATGCACGGCACGCGCCACGCGCGCGTGCTGGTGCAAGTGCTGGAGCCTCGCGCCCATGGCCGCGCCGCTGGCTGAGCCCCGCGATCCCCCGGGCCACGCGACCGCGCACGCGCGCGAGGTCGAAGCCGGCCCCCTGCGCGCCACGCTCGACGTGAGCGTGATCGTGCCCGTGCATTCGCCGGTGGCGGAGATCTGCGACGTCGTGCGCGCGCTCTCGGCCGAGCTCGAGCGCCTGGGCCGCTCGTACGAATTCCTGCTGGTCTTCGACGGCGTGCGCGGCAAGGCCTGGAGCGACGCGCTCGGGCTGGCTTCCGCGCCGGGCTCGCGCGTGCGCACGATCGGCCTGCAGCAGTCCTTCGGCGATTCGGTCTGCCTCTCGGCCGGATTCGGACAGGCGCGCGGGCGCGTGATCCTGACCTCGCCGCAGTACGTGCAGATCGACCCGCACGAGGTGGCGGCCGTGCTCGAGGCGCTCGAGGCCGGGGCGGACTTCGTCACGCCCTGGCGCCACCCGCGCATCGACCCCTTCATCAACCGCATCCAGTCCGCGTGCTTCAACTGGCTCATGCGGCGCGTGGTGCAGATGCGCTTCCACGACCTCAACTGCACCTTCCGGGCCTTGCGGCGCGAAGTGCTCGAGGAGCTCGTGCTCTACGGCGACATGTACCGCTTCCTGCCCGTGATCGCCTACCGCCAGGGCTTCCGCGTGGTCGAGGTCAAGGTGCGGCACCTGCGCGAGTGGGGCGGTGCGGGCTTCTTCGGCGCGGCGGTCTACGCGCGCCGCGCGCTCGACATCCTGGGCATGGTGTTCCTGGCCAAGTTCACCTTGCGGCCGCTGCGCTTCTTCGGCGCGATCGGGGCGATGCTGATCGTGCCGGGCGGCATCCTGGCCGCGATCATGATCATGCAATGGCTGCTCGGCAGCGCGGGCCTGTGGGGCCGGCCGATGTTCCAGATCGCGTTCATGGCGATCATCCTGGGCGTGCAGATCATCGGCTTCGGCCTGGTCGGGGAGATCATCATCTTCACGCAGGCGCGCCACCTGCGCGAATACCGCATCGAGCGCATCTACGAGAGCCGCGCGGTGCAGCAGACGGCGGAGAACGGACCGGAGACGGATGGCGGCACTGGGCCCGGCTAGCCCGCCGGCCGGCGCGCTGCTCGTGCGCGCGTCCCTGCCCGCCGACGATGCCGCGCGCGACCGCTTCGTGCGCGCGCACCCGCGCGGATCCTCCTTCCATCTCGCCGGCTGGCGCAGGGCGGTGGAGCGCGTCTTCGGGCACGCGCCGCTCGACCTCGTGGCCCTGCGCGCGGACGAGATCGTCGGCGTCCTGCCCTTGATGCGCTGCGAGCGGCCGCTCTTCGGCATGCACCTCGTCTCGATGCCCTACGCCGTCTACGGCGGTCCGCTGGCGACCGAGCCCGAGGTCGAGCGGGCGCTGGTCGAGCGCGCTGCCGAGATCGCGCGGCGCGAGCGGGCCGGCCGCATGGAGCTGCGCTGCGCGGAGGATCTCGGGCTCGAGCTGCAGCCCTCCGCGCTCTACGCGGCCTTCGTGCACCCGCTGCCCGAGCACAAGGCCGACGTGATGGCGCGCATGCCCAAGCGCGCACGCGCCGAGGTGCGCAAAGCCAGCGAGAAGCACGGCCTGACGCTCTCCGAGGGATCCTGGTACGTCCCCGACCTCGAGCGGCTGTTCCTCGCGTCCAAGCAGGCGCTGGGCTCGCCGGGCCTGCCGCGCGCGTGGTTCGAGGCGCTGATCGAGGAGTTCGGCGCGGACGTGCTCGTGCACGCCGTGCACAAGGGTCAGCTCGTGGTGGCGGCCACGCTGTCCTTCGTCTTCCGCGATACCTTGCTCTTCTACTACATCGGCACGACACCCGAGGCCAACCGCGAGTACTCCGCGACGAACTATCTCAGCACGCGTCTGCAGGAGCTGGGCGTCGAGCGCGGCCTGAAGTGGTTCGACCTCGGGCGCAGCCGCGTCGACTCCGGCCCCTACCAGTTCAAGCAGCACCAGGGCTTCGAGCCGCGTCTCCTGCCTTATCGCTACCTGCTCGTGAAGAGCCGCACGCTGCCGAGCTTCAACCCCTCGAACCCGCGCACCGAGCGCCTGCGCAAGATCTGGGCCGGGCTGCCGCCCTGGATCGCGCGCTCGCTCTCCGGGCAGATGATGCGCTACCTGCCCTGAGACTTGGCCAGGATCCAGTCCGCGGCCGCGGGCAGATCGGGCACGAAGGCCTCGGGCTCCAGGCCGCGTTCGCGCAGGCGCACGATTTCGTCGCGGCCCTTGCCGGTCGCGACCAGGATCCCCGGCACGCCCGCACTCCAGCCGGCTTCGAGATCGCGCGCCGCATCGCCGATCATCCAGCTGCGCGCGAGGTCGAGCCCGTGCTCGCGCGCGGCCTGCAGCACGAGGCCGGGCCTGGGCTTGCGGCACTCGCACTCGCGGAGGTACTCGCCTTTGCCCTCGGTCGGATGGTGCGGGCAGGAGTAGAGCGCGTCGAGCCGCGCGCCTCCCGCCGCGAGCAGCACTTGCAACTCTGCGTGGATCCGGTCCAGTTGCTGTGGCGTGATCAGCCCGCGCGCGACCGCGCTCTGGTTCGTGACCAAGACGAGCTTCCAGCCCGCCGCCGAGAGGCGCGCCAGCGCGGCCGCCGCGCCGGGCACGAGCAGCAGGTCCTCGTGGCGCGTGAGCCACTCGCCTTCGACCGTGAGCGTGCCGTCGCGATCGAGGAAGACCGCGCGTTGCCCGGCCGCCGGGCTCACTTGTCGGCCGTGCGCTCGAGGCGCACGAACACCCGGCCAGGAACCAGTCGCCTGTCGACTGCGATCGGCTGGAAGAAGTGGCGCGTATCGAGCCAGATCGGGAAGGTCCAGGTCCGGCTGCTCAGGTACATGTCCCTCCACAAGACGGCTTGCGCGTCGCGCTCGGACACCAGCAGACGCCGCGCAGGCTCGAAGCCCGGCAGTTCGAGCACCACGCGCGCGTCATCGGCCGGATCGAGTTCCAGCACGCAGGGCGTGACGAAGCCGCTGTCCTTGTCGTCGATCAAGACGCGCGCGCCGGGCGGATCGCTGGCCAGCACCACCTTGGTCGAGCGATCGAAGATCGAGCAGCCCCCGGCGAGGAGCGCGCAGGCGAGGAGCGGCAAGAGGCGCAGGTGCATCGGTCGAGGGATTCTCCCCTTTCCAGAGCAGGGGGGGCAAGCTGTCGGTTCCGGGCTGTTGCCTTCGTCGACCGGCTGTGGAACTCTGCTGGAGTGCAAGGCTCGCACAAGGATCCCGCCGCGACCGACCGGGTAGCGATCTGCCTGCTGACCCTGGCGCTCGTCCTGGGCCTGCTGCGCTTCTGGCGCCTCGGCGAGTGGAGCCTCTGGTACGACGAGGCCGCGACCTGGTTCGACCTGCAGGCCAGCCTGGCCAGCCCCGAGGTGCACAACCCGCTCGGCTACCGTGCGCTGGGCTGGATGGTCGCTCTCTGCGGCGGCGCACCGACGGAGACGCACCTGCGCCTCCTGCCCGCGCTGGCCGGCTGGCTCGTGATCCCGGCCACGTGGTTGGCGTTCAAGCCCTTCGCCGGCAGCCGGCGCGCGGCGGCGGCGGCCTTGCTCGTCTCCGCGAGCAGCTGGCACGTGTACTGGTCGCAGAACGCCCGCTTCTACACGCTGGCCCAACTGCTCGCGCTCGCGGGCGGGGCGCTCGTCCTGCGCGGAGTCTGGAACGCGAAGCTCGTGCAGGCCTTCTTCGGCTGCGTCCTGATCGGCACGGCCGGGATGTTCCACGCCTCGGCCGTCGCGCTGCTGCCCGCGCTGACGCTGGCGCCCGTGCTGCTCGCTCCGTTGCGGCTGCAGGAACTGCAGCAGCGACGCACCGTCACGCGCTTCCTCTTGCTCTTGCTCGGCGTCGGCGCGTTGTGCGGCGGAGCCTGGCTGCTGCAGGCCTGGGAGACCTACGGCCGTCGTGCGCCCGATGCATCTCCGGTGCACTACCTTCTGACGACCGGCTTCTACGTCACGCCTCTGCTCGGCTGCGCCGTGCTCTTCGGAGCCTGGACGGCCTGGACCGATCGCTCGGCCTTCGGCCTCTACGTGGCGCTCGCCCTGCTGCTCGGCCTGGGCGCGATGCTCGTCTGCTCGCTGCAGGTCGTGGTCTCGGCGCAGTACGTCTTCGTGCTCCTGCCCTGGATCGCGATCCTCGCCGCCTGGCCGCTCGAACCGGGGCCGGAAGCAGGCGTACGCAAGCTCGGCTGGTTGGCGCTGCTCGTGCTGCCCGCGCTCGCGACGACCCTGCTCTACTTCGGCCCGCGCCAGGGCGAGCGCCCGCAGTGGCGCGCGGCCTATCAGTTCGTCTGGAACCAGCGCGAACCGGACGACCTGATCCTGGGCATGGAGGCGCCCGTCGGCGAGTACTACCTCACGCCCTTCGACGCCGACCTGCAGAATCCCTCGCGCGTCGCCTGGCTCGACCGCTGGCGCGCCTGGCGGCCGCGCGACTGGGCGGCGCACGCCCGGCGCGCCTGGTACATCTTCAACCCCGAGCAGTTGAAGGGCTGGAACGAGTCCGAGGCGCGTGAGTTCGAGCGCTTCCTGCGCGAGCAGTGCCGGATGGTGAAGTGCTTCCCGCTCTACGTCGAGAGCCGCGACCTCTCGGTCTGGGTCTACCTGCGCGGCTAGGCTGTAAGCTGTCAGCCCATGGCTGACGGAGCCTCGCTCGCGGCGCGCCAGATCCTGGCGCTGCTCTCGATCGTGCTTTTCCACGTGCTCGCGCTGGCGCTGATCGTGGTCCTGCTCGGGACTCCGGTCTTCACGATCGCGTCTGCCGGCTGGGGCGTTGGCCAAGTCAAGCTGCTCGTGCTCTTCTGGATGGGTGGCGCGATCGTGCTCTGGTCGATCGTGCCGCGCATCGACCGCTTTGAAGAACCGGGTCCGCGCCTCGACCCGGCGGAGCACCCGCGATTGTTCGAGTTGCTCGAGCAGGTTGCACACGAGACAGGCCAGCGACTCCCCGAGGAGGTCTACCTCGTGGACGACGTCACGGCCTTCGTCGCGCCGCGCGGGGGCTGGATGGGAATCGGAAGCCGCCGTGTGATGGGCATCGGGCTGCCGCTCCTGTGCGGTCTGACACCCGAGGAGCTGCGCGCGGTCATCGCACACGAGTTTGGGCACTTTGCCGGTCGCGAGATGCTCCTCGGTCCCTGGATCCACAAGGCGCGCGCGACGATGCTGCGCACGGTCGAGAATCTCGAGCAGTCCGAGGCGCACTTCGACGGGAGCCCCTATTTGAAGGTGCTCAAGCTGCCATTCGAGAGCTACACGCGCGGATTCCTGCGCTTGACGCAGTCCACATCGCGAATGCAGGAGCTGGCAGCCGATCGGCTCGCAGCCGAGGTCGCGGGGACGCAATCCCTGGTCACGGCCTTGGCCGAGATCGAGCGGCTCGCCGCGGGCTACGAGACGTTCGGACGGGATTGGTCCATGCCCGCGTTGCGCTGCGGCGTCCATCCGCCGCTTGCGGCCGGATTCCAGGAGTTCATGCACTCCGAGCGCGTCCGCGAGACCCTCGGGGAACGAGCCACGCCGCGGAAGGCGCGCGTTCACACCAGCCCGTACGACTCGCATCCTCCCGTGCACGCCCGCATTCGCGCGCTTGGCGGCCAACTGCCCGAGACCGCCGAGGCAGACACCGGAATGCGGGCGCTCGAGCTGCTCGGCGACGGCGACGCCGCCGAACTCGAGCTGCTGCCCTTCACCTGCGGCGAGCGCCTAGCACGCAAGCTCGAGCCCGTGGACTGGCGGGACTGCGCAGAACGCGCCTTTCGACCGACCTGGGAGGAGTTCTGCGAGGGTCATGCCGTCGCGCTGCGAGAGTTGCGCGTCAGCGAACTCCCCGCGCTGCTCACGGACCTTCCACGCCTAGCCGCAAGCTGGGGATTGCGCCGCGGGCGCCACGGGACCGGAGCGGAACTCGCGAGCATCATCCTTTGGCGCGCGTTCGCACTGGTGCTCGTGCGCCAGGGCTGGGAGTTCCGCTCGCAGCCGGGCGAGGACTTCGAGCTGCGCCAGGGCGATCTCACCGTGCAGCCGCTGCCGCTCCTGAGCGCGCTGGCGAAGAACGCGGTGCCGGCGGCGGCTTGGGAGGCGTGGTGCACGAACGCGGGCCTGGGAGAGGCTCGGCTCTGGCCCGCGGCAGCGAGCGCGGCCTAGGCGCGACCCTGGAACTCGCCGTCGACGGTGCTGATCTTCACGTCCTCGCCGACCTTGATGTGCGCGGGCACGCGGATCTTGAGCCCGGTCTCGAGCACGGCGTCCTTCTTGACGTTCGTGGCCGTGTCGCCGCGCGTCGCGGCCTCGGCCTCGACGACCTTGAGCACGACCGTCGAGGGCAGCTCGACGCCGATCGCGAGCGCCTCGTGGAAGGTCACGTCGACGACCGTGTTCTCGCGCACGTAGCCCATCATCTCGCCCACGAGCTCCTGCTGCAGCGGGAACTGCTCGAAGGACTCGCGGTCCATGAAGACGAAGCCCGACGAGTCCTTGTACAGGTACTCGCACTTCTTCTTGTCGAGGTAGGCGACCTCGAAGGTGTCGCTCGAGCCCAGGCGCATCGGCATCGTGGCGCCGGTCTGGATGTTCTTGACCTTCATGTGGATCACCGCGCGCAGGTTGCCCGGCGTGTGGTGGTTGTATTCCGTGATCAGGAGCAGCTCGCCGCGCTCGCCGATGATGACGGTGCCCTTGCGGAGTTCGGTGGACCGGACGGCCATGGTGGATGCGTGAGGACGGGTGTCGAGGCCGGAAAAAACGGGCCGAACAGGATAGCAGGCCGGTCGCGGCGGCCGCTAGAAGTGCTTGCGCTCGCTGGAGGAGGGGATGCGCAGGGCCTTGCGGTACTTGGTCACCGTGCGGCGCGCGATGCGGATCTGCTGCTTCTCCTCGAGCAGCGCGGCCAGTTCCTCGTCCGAGAGCGGCTTCTGCGGGTCCTCGGCCGCGACCAGCTGGGCGATCATCTGCTGGATCGACTGCTGGCTCTGGACCGCGCCGGTCTGCGAGGTCGTGCCGCTGGTGAAGAAGTACTTGATCGGGAAGATGCCGCGCGGCGTCTGGGCGTACTTGCCGGCG
>Ga0315912_10003238_pt1 | contig 16381 bp, 7 predicted proteins | sample VfabasoilMG_FD_204469 | JGI IMG/M metagenome (GOLD analysis project Ga0315912, IMG submission 204469) | Garden soil microbial communities collected in Santa Monica, California, United States - V. faba soil | ecosystem: Environmental > Terrestrial > Soil > Garden | place: USA: California... | reverse complement strand
CCGGCGCGGCGTCGGGCGTCGCGGCGACGCTCGCGCAGTTGCTCATCACGTATTCGCCCGCGGCCAGGTTGTTCCGGACGCGGAAGGTCAGCGTGTAGGTGGTGCTCAGGTTCGGCGCGAGGCTCGCGCCCGACCACGTGACGACGGTGCCCGAATCCGTGGCGCCCGGCGGCAGGGGGTTCCGGGGCTGGAGCTCGGGAGGATAGGCGTCCGTGATGACGGCGGCGGGCGAGGCCTGCTGGCCGATGTTCCGCACGGTGACGTCGTAGGTGATCGTCGTGCCTCGCCGCGGCGGATTCTCCGTCATCGACGTGAGCCTCTTCACGATCTCGAGATCGGACTCGAGCGATACGATCCTGTCGATCGAGTCGCTCGAGCTCGGGCAGCCGGCCGCCGCATCCTGCGGCGACGTCGCGGAGGCGCTGCTCGTCAGCGAGTACGTCTGCATGCCCGGCGGGAACGGCGGCAGCACCCACGTCCCCGACACGTTGCTCGAGGCCCCCGGAGCGAGCCCGGCCAGCGTATAGGCGAGACCCCCGGCGACGGGCGTGCCGCCGCCCGCGTTGACGAGGGTGGTGAGCAGCGCATCGGGCCGCAGCGTGAGCGTCGGGGGCTGCGCGGCGGTCGTGCCGTCGTTCGTTACCGTCGCGGTCAGCGTGAGCTGGCCGCCGGGGGCCGCCGGCTGCGGGCTCGCGCTGTCGGTGAGCTCGACCCGCAGGCAGGCCTCGGCGGCGATGTCGATGGAGGCCGATGCGGCGTCGTTCGTCGTGTCGAGCTGCGGATTCGCGACGGGATCGGCGCTGGCAACCGTCGTCACGACGAGCGTGCTCGTCGTCGCGGGCATCGTCGGCGCGAGCTGGAGATCGAAAATGTGGTCGTCGCGCTGGCCGGCTGGGATCGACGCCACCGGCCACTGGAGCGAGCCGCCTGCCGCGAGCTGCGAGTCCCACGTCGCGCGCACGTCCACGTTGGTCGCGTCGCGCCCGCCGATGTTCTCGATGGTGACTCGCGCGCGCACGGCACCCCTCGGCAGCGACGGCGTCGTGTCCGGCGTGAGCGTGATGCGCGCGAGCAGGTCGACGACGAGTCCGAGCTGCACGCTGCCGCGAGCGCTGTCGTTCGAGGAGTTCGTGTCGGCGGGATCGGAGACGACCGCGTCGAGGTCCGTCACGTCGATGCCGGCCGGCAGCGGCGAGGGAAGCAGGAAGCGGAAGGTGAGCGTGACCGACGCCCCAGGGGCGAGCGTGCCGAGCGGATAGGTGAGCGTGTTCGCGCCGTGGCCCGCCATGGTCGGCAGCAGCACCGCGCCGTCGCGCGTCACGTCGAGCTGGCCGGCTGTCGAGGGACAGGTGCCGACGTTCGTCACGGTGCAGCGCACCGTCGCGATGGAGCCCGCTTCCGCGGGGACGGTCGGCGTCGAAACGTCGAGCACCAGCTCGAGATCGGGCCCGCCCGTCACGGGCAGCGGGCGCGTCGCCGCGTCGTTCGCGCCGTTGGCGTCGCCCGCGCAGGAGATCGCCGCGGTGAAGGTCGTGGGGATCGCGCAGCTCGCGAGCGTCGCCGCGGAGCGCACGGAAAACGTCGCGGTGTCCTCCTCGCCGGGCAGGAGATCGCGCAGGCTGCCGCCGGCGCTGGTGATGATCGGGATCGCGAGGGGATCGTCCGTCGCCAGCGAGACGATGGTGCCCCGCGCGACGGTCGTGCCGACGTTGCGCGCGTGGACGACGACGTCGCCCATCCCGTCCGCGAGCAGGCCCGGTGGCGCGTCGATCGCGACGAGCGCGACGTCGACGACGGCGCTGACCGCGATCGTCGCGGAGTCCGTGTCGTCGGCGGGCGTGCCGTCGAGGACGGTCGCCGTCGCCGTGACGAGGACGTCGTTCGACGCCGCGGGCTGCGTCGGCTCCATGGTGAGCGCGACGGGCAGGCTCGTGCTGATCCCCGGCGAGAGCGTCGGATGCGCGAGCCGCAGCGGCGGCGCCTCGACCACGTTGGCAGCCGGCCACGTCACGTCGATGCTGCCGGCATCCGTCGGCGCGCAGCCAGAGGCCGTCGCCGTCACCATCGCGACGACCGATTCCCCGGGCGCCGCGGTCGCCGGCGCGGAGATCCGCACCGCGAGATCGCCTGCCGCCGAGACGGCGACGGGCGGACCCGCGGTCGTCGAGACGGCGGCACCCAGGATGCGCAGGTCGAAGCTGCTGGCGATGGTCGCGCTCGTGCTCGGCTGCGGGCACGGCACGTCGATCGACTGGCGCAGCGTGACCGACTGGCCCCACGCGATCGATCCGGCATCGACGACGAGCGCGAGCGGATCGCTCGGCGCGCCGCCCGCCGACACCGGCGCGCCCGTCAAGGCGAGCGCGACCTGCACGCCGTTGGCGCGCGCGCCGCGATTCGTGATGATCATCGTGTAATCGAGGGATCCGCCGGCGCCTACCGCGGCCGGCGCGCTGACGGCCAGCACGAGATCCGGCCTGACGTCGATCGTGTTCGTCGTGCTGGCGACGTTGTTGCCGAGGTTCAGGTCGATGACCGCCGGGACGCCCTCGATCTCGGACTGGTTGGTGATGGCGGAGATGGAGGGATCCAGATCCGGCTCGAGGCGCACGCTGAAGCGCACGCTCACCACCTGGCCCACGTCGATGTCGCCGAGGTGGAACGTGACGACGTCCCCGGCCAGCACGCCGCCGAACGGGTTGTCCACGAGGGCGCTCACTGTTCCGGCCGTGAACCGGCTCTCGAGCGTGACGTCATGGGCGGGCGTCGTGCCGATGTTCGAGGCCGTCGCGACGTACTCGATGACGTCGCCGGGCAATGCGGGCTCGCGCGCGGGGCGCGCCTCGAGCGTGAGCACGAGATCGGGCGCCGCGAGAAGATCGACTGATGCCGAGGTCGTGTCGTTGCCGGAATTCATGTCGCCGCCGGCGTAGAAGACGCGTGCGGCGATCGAGAGCGCCTGCGTAGGCTGGGGCAGCTTCGCCGAGACCGGCCCGGAGAGATCCACGCGCGCCGTGCCGTTCGCCGGAATCGTTCCGAGGGGAACGCTGAGGACGCCGCCGTCGTCGGCGCCGGCGAGGGTGGGCGAGCCGGCCCACTTCGCATGATCCCAGCTCAGCTCCACGGTAGCGCCGGGAGCATCCGACGCCCGCAGGTTGCGCACGACGACGGACACGTCGAGCGACTGGCCCGCGTCGCGCGAGGGAGGCGCCTGCAGCGCGACGCTGAGGTCCACGTCGCGCTGGATCATGAGCTGCGCGCTCGCCGTGTCGTTGACGGGGTTCGCGTCGCCGGTGCTCGCGCTCGCGGCGACGGTGAGGTTCGCCGTCGCGACGCCGCCAGGGATGTCGGTCGCGGCGACGACATCCATGTCGAAGTTGCCCGCGGCCCCCGCCGGCACGGCGCCGAGCGGGAACAGCGCGACCGTCGGACTCTCGAGCGTGCCGCCGGCCGGCACGCTGTTGGCGAGGAACGTCAGCGGGCCCGCGAGCGAGCAGCGCAGCTCGACGTCCGCGGCATCCCTCGCCGACGCGTTGCTCCAGCCCACGCGGAAGCGCGCCGTCTCGCCGGGTCGCGCCGTCGGGCTCGTGAGCAGCGTGGCTGTCACGGCCATGTCGGGGGGATCCCCGAAGACGACGCTCGCGCTGACGATGGTCGTGCAGCCCGCGGCGTCGGTGACGGCGACGCGCGCGACGTGGAGGCCATCGGGCTGCGTCCATCCGGTCACGACGGCGCCGGTCGCGTCGTCGGTCGCGCCATCGTCGTCGAGATCCCATGCGAAGGCGAGGGCGGTGCCGCCGGCGGCGGTCGATGCGGACGCATCGAGACGCGCAGCGGCACCCGAGTTCACGCGCGCGGGCGCCTGGATGTCGGCCATCGGCGACGCGAGGACGAGGATCTGCGCGCGGGCCTCGCCCCTCGCGCCGCCGGGAAGCGCGGCGTTCGCGACGACATCGTGCGTGCCCGGAGCGAAGGGAGTCGTGATCGACGCGCCGGCCACGTCCGGAAGCGCGTCGCCGTCGAGATCCCACGACACGAGGGCCTCGGGATCCGTGATGGCGCGGAGGGACACGCCCGCCGAGCAGGCCGGCGTGTCGTGCTCGATGCGGACCTCGAGCGGAAGCACGAGCTCGACCGGCACCTCGCGCACGAGACCTGAGTCCGTGTCGCTGCGCACGACGACGATCGCCGTCTCGGCGCGCGTGCCCGAGAGCCATGCGCGCGCCTCGCCATTCACGTCCGTGCGGATGCGCGTGCTCGTCAGGCTGGCGAAGCCGCGGATTTCGAGGCGCAGCGACTCGTCCTCGAGCGGCTGTCCGAGAGCGTCCTCCACCTCGACGCGGATCTCCGACCGATCGACGCCGTTGGCGAGGATGCGCGGAGGCACGGCCTCCGCATCCATGCGCGCGGGGCGCATCGAGCGCAGCGTGATCGTCGTGCGCGCGGCGAGCCCCTGGTCCCGGACTTCCGCGGTGACCTCGACGGGACCCGACTCGAGCGCGCTGCGCAGCGTCGTCGCCGCCTTGCCGGAGGCGTCGGCCTGCACCTCGTCGTCCGAGAGGCTCCCGATCGGGGTGTCGAGCGAGAACGTGACGCTCGCGCCCGGCACGACGGCCCCGCTCGCGTCGGTGACGACCGCGGTGAGACGCGCCGACGAGCTGCCGTCGGCGGGCATCTCGTCGCGATCGCTCGTCAGCGCGATCTGCGCGGGTCGTCCGGCATCGAGCGCGATCGTGAGCTGCGCCGAGAGGCCGCTCCCGGCATGCGAGACCGTGATGCGTGCCGCGTCGGCGCTGCGTCCATCGGGCGCCGTGAAGGTCGCGGAGTGGCGGCCCTCGTCGTCCTCGGAGTCGCCGGAGACGCTTCCACGATCGACCGACCATGCGAGCGCCTCCTCGGCGATCGGGTTGTCGCGCGCATCGAGCAGCGTCGCGGTGAGCGCGGAGGTGGACTGCCCGTCGGCCGGGAGGCGCGTCGGATCCGCGCTCGCGACGAGCTTCGCCGGAGCTCCGGTCTTCAGGGTCAGCAGGACCGTGTCCTGGAGGACGCGCTTGTCCTCGCCCAGCGTCACCACCGACGCCGTCTGTCCGCCGAGGGCGGCCAGCGCGGGACGCGTGACGATCGTGAAGGCGCCCTTCGACGACTTGCTGATCTGCACCTCGGCGCGCAGCGACGGCACGCTGGTGCACGTCGCCTGGACCGTCACGATCTCCTCGGTGGGATCCGCCGAGAAGTCGGCGAAGGCGCGGCCGCCGTCGTAGGTGAGCGCCGCGGGCGTCACGCGGCCCTCGCCGCGGCTGACGTGGAAGAGCACGACCTCGCCGGGGACGGGCTCGCCCTTCTCGTCGGCGACGGTCGCCGTCACGAGCGAGAACGCCTTCCACGAGGTCGGCACGGTCTTGGGGTTCGCCGTCAGCGTGAGCGTCGCTGGAACCTGCGGCGGCGTGCCGACCTGCAGCAGCGCGCGCACCTCGAGCGTGCCGGACTCGAGGCGATCGGGCGGCGTGAGCGTCGCGGCGTAGGTGCCGTCGCCGCGATCCGCCGTCTCCGACAGCGTGCCGCGCTCGGCGAATAGCTTCACCGGCTGCGCGGCGAGCCCGTTGCCGGCGGCGTCCTGCACGCGCGCGATCAGCGCGACGCTCGTGCCGTCGCCGGCGACGAGCTCCATCGGCTCGGCCTCGAGCCTCAGCTTGCCGGGCAGGCCGCGCACGAGGCTCACCTGCTCGGTCTCGTTGGCCGGGCGCTCGCCCGCGAGCGTCACCTCGATCGTGGCGACGCCCTCGCGCCCGTCGCGCGGCGGCGTGAACGTCGCGACGAAGAGCCCCTCGCCCTGCGACGCGAAGGCGGAGATCTCGCCGATCGACGCCTTGGCGGTGGGGGTCCTGCCGTCGATCGGCCGGCCCTTGTCGTCTAGGACAACGGCGAACACTCGCGCCGAGCTCGCGCCATCCGAGGTGAGCCGATACCTGTCGAGCGTCACCGTCAGCGGATCGTGCGGGCGGAGCGGGACCGGAACGGAGCTCGTCGTGAGGTTCCCGGCGGCGTCCTGGATGCGGACGATCGTCTCGCGCGCGCCCGGGATCAGCTCGACGTCCAGGTTGAACGCGCCGTCGCGTCCCGCCTCGACAGGGCCGAACGTCCTGCTGCCGACCGTCGCGGAGACCGTCGAGCGCGGCTCGGTATGCGCCGAGAACGGCGTCCTCACCGCGATGGGCACCGTGCGGAACGCGAGCGGGATGTCCTGGCGACCCTGCGGCGAGAACATGACGACGGGCTCGCGCGGCATGTCCGTGGGCGTCGCGACGAGGCGCGCCGTGTAGTGGCCGGGCGACGTCTCGCTGACGGGGGAGAGGCTGCCGTAGCTCGTCTCGCCGAGGAAGGTCACGCCGGTCACGGGAGCGCCCGCGGCGTCCTTCACGTCGAGCACGACGTCGGCGCTCGCGGGATCCTGCGCCGTCACGAGGAGCCGCGCCGGCTTGATCTCGAGCTGCGACGGAGCTCCCGCGACGCGCTTCGCGACGAGCAGCAGGACGAGCGCGACGAGCGTCGTCGCAGTCAGGCGCAGCCGAAGCGTCCGGCTCGTCTCCATCGCGGAGCAGCGCGTCGTCGCCATGACCTACGCCTTCGCGCCGACGGGCGTGCGGCCTCGGCGCAGCCCGACGGGCTCCTGCTCGATCTGATGCGCCTCAGCTCGCCGCGCATCGCGCGACGGCAGGCGGATCGAGAACGTCGTGCCGTGCCCGACCTCGCTGCTGGCCTCGATGGTGCCGCCATGCGACTCGAGGATCGAGTAGCAGACGGAGAGGCCGAGGCCGGGGCTCTTCCAGTCGTCCTTGGTGGTGAAGAAGGGATCGAAGATGCGGCCGAGGTGCTCCTTCGGGATCCCGCGGCCCGTGTCCGAGACCTCGATCATGAGGCCTTCGCCGGTGCCGCTCGTGCGGATCGAGAGGACGCCGCCCGAGGGCATGGCCTGCTGCGCATTCGACGTGAGGTGCATGAGCACCTGCTGGATCTGCTGTGCGTTGGCGTCCACGACGGGCGCGTCCGGGTCGAGCTCGGAGACGACCTGGATGCCGGCCGATCGCATGTTCGTCTGGACGAGGAGCAGGAAGCGGTTGATCAGGTCGTTCACGTCCACGCGATCCGTGCCGACATGCGGCGACTGCGAGAGCGAGAGCAGTCCGTGGACGATCTCGCGGCAGCGGCCGGCCTCGCCCTGCACGAGCGTCACGTAGCCGAGCAGCTTCTCGCGCTCCGCCTCGGACACGTCGAGCTTCTCGAGGCGGCGCTTGAGCAGGGCGACCTGGCCGACGACGCCGGTCAGCGGGTTGTTGAGCTCGTGCGCGACGCCCGCGCCGAGCTGGCCGAGCGAGGCGAGCTTCGCCGACTGCACGAGCTGCGCCTGCGCGCTCTCGAGCTGCTTCGTCTTGGCGTCCACGCGCGACTGGAGCTCGCGATTCCACGACTCGATCTCCTGCCGCGAGGAGTGGAGCATCTTGCCCATCGCGTTGAAGGCCCCGGCGAGCTCGCCGACCTCGTCGCGCGTCGTGACGGCGAGGCGATGCGTGAACTGGCCGTCCACGATGCGCCGCATGCCGTCCATGACCTCGCGCAGGGGGACGACGAGCGAGCGGACGTAGAGCCAGCCGAGCGCGAGCGCGACCACCAGCGCGATGACGAGGATGAAGCCCGCGCGGCGGATCATGTCCGTGATCGGCGCGAACGCGTCGCTCGCGGGCTGCTGCACGAGGAGCTGCCAGCCGTTCCAGTACACCGGCGCGTGCGCGCCGAGTACGTCCACGCCGTCCTCGCCCTTGAACGCGAGGGTGTCGGCCTGTCGCGAGGCGAGGGCCTGGCGCACGAGCGGCACCTGCTCCATCGAGTCGCCGCGCTTGACGCGATCCCACTGCGGATGCGCGATGACGCGGCCCGTCGCGTCCACGAGGTAGGCGAAGCCCTGCTTGCCGACCTTCATGTCGGACACGACGCGCTGGATCTCGCGCAGGCTCAGCTCGCCCGTCACCACGGCCTGGATCTGTCCGAGGCGGTCCACGACGGGCACGGCCATGGCGACGAGCGCCTCGCCGCGCCTCTCGTTCACGTACGCCTGCGAGACCTGCACCTGCCCGGTCTTCATCGCCTCGACGAGCGGTACGTGCCGCGAGAACTCCTCGACGTCGTCGTCGAGCACGAGGTACGCCTTGCGGTGATCCTGCGGGATCGACTCCGGGGGAAGACGCACGACATCCCCGATGGGAATGCCGCGATCGTCGTGCGCGCGCAGCATGCGGATGTGGACGAGGTTGTCCTGCTTGCCCAGCATCCAGACGAGCGTGGCCTGGATGTCCGAGTCCGACATGAACGCGACGCTGCCCTCGAGATCCATCGCGAGGCGGTTGCGCATGCGCTGGAGGAACTGGCCGACGTCGGTCGCGCCGCCGTCCGCCTCGAGGCGATGCACCTGCTCCACGCTGGCGCGCACGTGCGAGCGGCCCACCTCGATGAGCAGGAAGGAGACGACGAGCAGAGGGATCACGCCGCATGACAGCAGCAGCGCGAGCAGCTTACCGGTGAGATTGATCTTCACGGGAGATTCCTCACTGGCCTACGCGGTTGCCGAAGGAGGCTCCCGCGAGGCCCGGTGCCGTGACGTCCACGCGAATGGGATGCGAGCGCTCGACCTGATCCGTGCCGAGCGAGTCGGTCGCCTCCACCTCGATCTGGTTCATGCCCTCCTGCAGCTCGATGTCCGTCGCCCACGCGCCGTCCGGACCCACGTCCACGCTGCGGCCTCCGACGCGCACGCGCGCGCCGGGATCAGCGCGCCCTTCCACGCGCGCGACGCGCGAGTTGAACGTGTCCGCGTCGGGGAAGCGCACGTTCGAGAGGATCGATCCCGGGATGGGGACCGGCTTGCTCGGCGGCGCGCCCGCGGCGGCCTCCGACGTCTCGCCCTCGTTCACCTTCGCGACCTGATCGGTGCTCGCGAACTCGGCGCTGCCCCGCTTCACCTTCACCTGGGTCCAGCCGTCGTCGCGCACGGTCATGCCGAGGCCGGCGTCCTTCGCGTCCACGCGCGCGCCGGCGCCGGTGCGGATGCTGATGCCGTCGCCGCGCGCCTCGACGTAGATCTGGCCCGCGGACATCTGGAAGCGGCTGGCCTCGGCGGCGAGCATCGAGACCATGAGCTCGGTATCCGACCGCACCGTCACCTGGCTGTCGTCGCGCAGCAGCGTGCACTCGCCGTCGCCGCCCGTGCGGATCCTGTCCGCGTCGCGGAGCTCCATCTTCAGCTCGACGTCCTTCCATCCACCCCCGCTGACCTGCGCCTGCACCGTCCCCGAGTAGGAGGCGACGATCCACGTCGGGCGATCGTCCTGCGGCCGGAACATCCGCAGGTAGACGACCACCCCGGCGGCGAGGAACGCCGCGATCAGGGCGAGGACGACGAGGGTCCGCTTCACGGGCGACCGGCACCCGCTCCTGCCGGCACGGCCTCGTGCACGGCGGGGAAGACGAGCGTGAAGGCGGCGCCGCCCTCGGAGGAGACGGGACTCTCGACGTCGATGCGGCCGCCGTGCTCGCCCATGATCTGGCGGCAGATCGTGAGCCCGAGTCCGGTGCCGACGCCCTCCTGCTTCGTCGTGAAGAACGGCGTGAACAGGCGATCGCGCGACTCGGCGGAGATCCCGGGTCCGCCGTCCTCGACGCGCACGCGCACCTGCGCGGCGGCGGGATCGTGGATCACCTTGACTTGCAGCTTGCCGCCGCCCTTCTCGTCGAGCGCGTCCTTCGCGTTCTTGAGGAGGTTCACGACGACCTGCTGGATCGCGTTGAGGTTGCCCTTCACGGCCGGGAGATCCTCGGGGATCTCGACGGTCAGCGCGTAGCGGCTGCGCGCCTTGAACACGGGGAAGATCGAGAGCGCGAGATTCACCGCGCGGTGCAGGTCCACGAGGTTCTGGCTGCCCTGGCTGACGCGCGAGTAGGTCGTGAGGCTGTCGAGGAGCCCGGCCATGTGCTGGGCCTGCTCCTGCATCGACGTCAGCTTCTCGCGGATGTTCTCGGGAAGATCCTTCTTGTGGAGCAGCAGGTCCACGTAGCCCTTGATGCCCGCGAGCGGCTGCCGCATCTCGTGCGCGAGCATCGGGATGAGCCCGCCGAGCTCGGCGAGCTTCATGAGCTGCGGCAGGCCGCCCGAGATCTCGTCGTCGAGCGAGCGCTCGCGCGGCGCGTCGTCAGCGTCGGGCTCGGCGGCGGCGACGGCGCAGGCGCTGCCGACGCGCGCGCGCAGCTCCGTGAGCTCCCGCCAGAGATCCTGCTTCTCCATGGCCTTGCGTGCCTTCTCGAGCAGCAGGTCGACGTCCTCGATCGGCTTGAGGAGGTAGTCGTAGGCGCCGATCTGCAGCGCCATGACGGCCGAATCCAGCGAGGCATAGCCGGTGATGATCATCGCCTCGCAGGGAGGATCCGAGGCCTTCGCGGCGTGCACGATTTCGAAGCCCGTGCCGTCCGGCAGGTTCTTGTCGGTGACGACGAGGTTGAAGCCGCCCTGCTTGAGTGCGGCGAGGCCTTCGGCGATCGTCTGCGCGGTCGTGACTTCGAGGCCCTCGTCCTCGAACAGCTCCTGCAGGAACAGCCGGATGACGGGTTCGTCGTCGACGACGAGGATGCGGCGCTTCTGGTCCTTCATGATGACATGTCTCTAGGTTTCGACGCCTTCGGGCGCCGGCTGGTAGCAGATGACTCGATCGCGGCCCGAGTCCTTGGCCTCGTAGAGCGCGCGATCCGCCTGGGCGATCAGCGCCTCCACCCCCCGCGTCGTCGTGTCGCCGGGCTCGCGCACTGCCGCGCCGAGCGAGGCCGTTACCTTGCGCTGGCCCACGCCCTGGAAGGCGTGCTCCCCGACGGCGCAGCGGATGCGCTCGGCGACCAGGCGGCTGCCCTCCTGATCCGTCTCCGGCAGCACGACGAGGAACTCCTCGCCGCCGTAGCGGCCGACGAGGTCCTGCCCCCTCAGGCTGTCGCGCAGCAGGCGACCGATGCTGATGAGCGTCGCGTCGCCCGCCTGGTGGCCGAAGTCGTCGTTGATGCGCTTGAAGTGATCGACGTCGAGCAGCAGGATCGACAGGGGAGTGCCCTTGCGGACGCTGCGCGCGAACTCGACCTCGAGGCGCTCGAAGAGATAGCGCCGGTTGAACACGTCGGTCAGCGGATCCTTCTTCGAGATCTCCGTGAGCTGCGCGTGCGCGACCTCGAGCGACTCGTAGAGCGACGCGTTCTCGAGCGCGTTGCCGGCCATGGTCGTGACGATCTGGCAGAACTTGATCTCGCGATACGTGAAGGGCTCGGCCTGCCGCACCATGCGGAACACGAGCCGGCCCGCGGACTGCTGGCGCGTCGCGAGCGGCGTGCTCAGCACGGCGAAGTGCTGCCCCTCGTGCACGAGGTTCAGCTCGGGATCGCGGCGCGTGTCCTCGACGTAGACCATCCTGTTCGAGGCGAGGCAGCGGCGCACCTCGGGGAGATCGGAGAGCCGCAGCGTCGGGTTGTCGGCGTCGTCCGGCGACATGGACGCCTCGATCGTCGCGCGCTGGCCCGAGGGATCGACGCGCAGCAAGGTGCAGCGCTCGACGGCGAGGGCCTTCGCCACCTCGTGGACGATGATGTAGTGCAGGTCGGAGCTGTTGAGCGTGAAGGCGAGCATCTCGGAGATCTCGAGGATGGTCGCGAGCTCCTTGTTGTCATCCTTCAGCTTCGTGATCGACGTCTTGCTGTGGAGGTGCGAGCGGATGGCGGCGACGAGCTCGGCCATGTGCAGCGGCCGGATCAGGTAGTCGTTGGCACCGACCTCGAGGCTCGAGACGGTGTCGTCGTCCTCGCCGAGGAGCACCAGCACCGTCACGTGCTTGTGCCGGTGGTTGCGCTTGATGAGCTTGCAGACCTCGAGGCCGCTCATCTTCGGCAGGCTCTTCGAGCAGAGCACGAGGTCCGGCTTCTGCTCGGAGACCGCGGCGAGGCCCGTGATGCCGTCGAGCGCGATGCAGGTCTCGATGCCGTTCTCGCCGAGCCGATCGGCGATCGCCCGCGCCTCGGAGGCGTCGTTGAGAACGATGAGGACCTTTCCCGCAGTCATTCGGCTTCTCCTAGAACCGTCGGTACCAGGTGACGTCCACCGACTCCGGCGCGTCCTGAGCCAGCGTCACGCGTCCCGTGATGGACGACGCCGCGTCGAGACGCCAGCTGGCGCCCAGCTCGAGCTCCTTCCGCGTCGCGCCCGCGCGCTCGATGCGTCCGTCCACCAGCAGCGTCAACTTCCGATCGCAGAGCGGCACGCGCCATCCGACGCGCAGCGAGTCGCGCGGCTCGCCCGTGGCGCGATCGACGAACAGCCGCCCCGTCAGCCGCCCCCACTTCATGAACGAGTGCGTCGCGAGCACCGAGGCCGTTCGGCCGTCATGCCCGCCCGCGACGTCCTCCGCCTCGATCCCCCACGCGAGCGTCGTGCGATCCGTGATCGACCAGCGCAGCGCGAGCCGGTAGTCGCGGCGCACGGTCGCGCCGAGCGTCGTCTTGTCGCCGCCCTGGCTGTAGTCGGTCGAGACGGATCCGGAGACCCGCTTCCACGGCGAGAAGTCGTAGCGCACGAGGGCGCCGCGCTCGTCGTGCTCGTCGCTCGGCGAGAGGCCCGCGTAGCGCGGCACCGACGAGAGCGGCGAGTAGAAGTCGGCGTAGCGCCTCAGCTCGACGGTGACCGCATGGGCTTCGACGGGCTGCATCGTCGCGCGCAGGAAGCCGCCCGTGCCGCCGTCGGAGCGGCGCGCGACCTCGCCCGCGAGGTCGAGCATCCCGTGGCTCCACGCGGCATCGGCCGCGAGGAGCTCCGCCGTCGGCGTGTCGGTCGCCTCCGCTCCGACGATGGAGCCGCCGATGCGGAGGTTCTCTCGCGGGAAGCCCTCGACGCGCAGCGCGGCGAGCCGGCCGTCGTCGCCGAGATCCTCGATGTCGTCGGTGGGGAAGAGGCCGAAGGGCTCCTCGTCGGCGTATAGATCCTTCGGGTCGAGCGCCTCGGTCGTGCCGACGAGCGCGTGCAGCCGCACGCGCTGGGTCGCGTCCGCCACGAACTCGAGCCCATCGAACGTGGGGGAGCCGAGCACGAGTCCTTCGGCGAACGAGACGCCGCGCGAGGTGCCGAGCCGCAGCTCCATCGGCCGCTGCTTGCCCCAGCTCCAGCCCATCCACCGCTCGGTGAGATCGAGCGAGCCGATGTCGGACTGCTGCCAGAGGGCGCCGTCCTGCTCCGTGTTCTCGAGGTTCAGCGTCAGGCCGCCCGACCAGTGCCGCACGCGCCACTCGAGCGAGGAGTGGGCGGCCATGCGGTCGTTGCCGTCGCCTCCCGAGACGGTGCTTCGCAGCGTGAGCGTGCCCGTGAGGAAGGCGTCCTTCGAGTCGTCCTGCCCCGCGCCTTCACTGGAGGAACTCCCGTCCGTGTCCTGGGCCCGGACGGTGGTCGGCAGGAGGAGAGCCAGGGCGAGCGAGAACGCTGCTCGCCGCACGAAGCTCCCCGCCGGCGGCGACAGCTTGCCGGCCTGCTTCAGTTGGACTGGCTCCAGTTGCATGGATTTTTCACAGGCCGAGGTCACCGACCGACGCCTCCCCATGAGCGTTCGGCTGCGACTCCGGCCCACTCCTCGTTGCGCGACGCAGGGCACGCGCCGCTTTCCGGAGGGGGGTGAGCAAGCCCCGTGCCGCGCGCGTGGCGATGCGGTCCGCGTGATACCGTTGGCGCAACAGGAGACACGCGAGATGGCCACCAGAAAGCCCGATGCCGCCGGTTCCGTCGTGGGTCCCGGACTGCGCGTGACGGGCGACGTGAAGACGACCGAGCCGCTGCGGGTGATGGGCGTGCTCGACGGCAACCTCCACGTCGAGGGCCCCGTCGAGGTCGGGCAGGGCGGCCGCATCCGCGGCGACGTCCACGCGCATTCGGTGGCCGTTGACGGCCGCATCGACGGCAACGTCGTCGTCGAGGACAAGGTCGAGCTGCGGCTCACGGGCCGCATCCGCGGCGACATCGTCGCGCCGCGCGTCGCGATGGTCGAAGGCAGCTTCTTCCGCGGCCGGCTCACCACCGCGGCGAGCTCCCGCAAGCCCCGGCCCTGATCCGCATCGCCTCCTGAGGGACGCGCTCTCCGGGAGAAGGGCGCCTGGCTTCGAGGTATCAGGCCGCGGACCGATCAGCGGCAGGGCTCGGGGCAGGTCAGCGTGGGGATGGGAGTGATGGGGCCGCAACGATCGACGTTGACGGCGCGCGTCGCCGGGCAGCAGGTCGAGGTCGCGCGTAGCGTCGTGCCCGCGCACGGGCAGGGCACGCAGGCGCGGAAGTTGCCGAGCCGATCGGCCTGCACGTCGATGAGCAACTCCTGTCCGCCGCAGGGCCGGACGGAGAGGCGCACGCCGCAGTCCGGGACGACGCCACCGCCGCGGCAGCGGACGCGGCCCTGCACCCTCGTGTATCCGGCCGGACAGGGCGCGCAGTCGCGACAGGTCATCGGCGGGAGGCTCAGCGTGGCGGGGCAGTTCGTCGCATCGATCGCCTGCGAGAGGCCGCAGCACGAGGCCGTCGCCTCGACGCGCGCGAGCCCCACGCTGCACGGCACGCACGTCGCGTAGAGGCCGGCGCCGTCGGTCATCGCGTCGATCGGCGCGCCGATGAGCAGGCCACCTGCGTCGAAGGAGCTGAGGATCACGGGGCAGCGCGCGAGGGGTGACGCGTTGCCGGCCTGAGCGCACAGCACGACGCCATCGACGAGGATCCCGTCGGGCGCCGCGCAGGGCCGCGGCACGACGCATGCCCCGCACGAGATGTCGGCGCGCGTCTCGACGCCACAGGAGAGGCCGCGCGTCACCTGCGCGCCGCAGCACTCGGCGAGAACGCTGACTTGCGAGCAGCCGACGCATGCGACGCACGCGCTGTAGGCGCCCGTCAGCGTCCGTCGTGACGACGACGGGGGCGCCGCCGCAGGCGACGGGGCTGACCCGCACCACGCAGCCTGCAACGGCTTCGGGGCCCGACGGGCCGTCGCAGGTGACGACGCCGCTGACGCGCGTCTCCCGTTGCGGGCAGGGCGGCTGAGCGCATGCGCCGCAGGCGATGTCGGCCTGCGTCTCGACGCCGCAAGCGAGGTCGCGGATCGCCGCGGCCCCGCAGCAGCCGGTGACGATGGCGACCTGGGGGCATCCGTCACAGGGGACGCATGCGGCGTAGGCGCCCGCCGCGTCGGTCGTGACGGCGACGGGGGCGCCGCCGCATCCGACGGGTTCTAGGCTGAGGAGGCAGCCGACGGCCGGCTCGGGCCCCGACGGCCCGGGGCAGGTGACGACGCCCCTCACGATCGTCTCCTGCGGTGGGCAGGGCGCCGGAGGAGCGCAGCCGACGCAGGTGATGTCGGCCCGTGTCTCGACGCCGCACGCGAGGTCGCGGATCACCTCGGTTCCGCAGCACCAGGCCAACACCCTCACCTGCGCGCAGCCGACGCAGGGGACGCACGCGCTGTAGGCGCCGGCGGCGTCCGTCGTGACGTTCACGGCGGCGCCTCCGCATCCGAAGGGCGTCACGCTGACGAGGCAGCCGGCGGCGGGGACAGGCCCTCCCGGGTCATCGCAGGTGACGATGCCGCTGACGATGGTCTCGAGCGCCGCACAAGGGCCCGAAGCCACGCAGGCGCCGCCGGGCGCCGGAACGCACGCGAGATCCGGCATCGCGAGCTCGAACGGACAGCCCATCTGGGACGAGAGGACGGCGCCCGTGCAGCAGCCCGCCTCGGCGAGGATCTGCCAGCCCCAGCAGTCGGCGGGATCCGCCTCGCACGGCGCGCACGTGCGGTAGACGCCATCTTGATCAGTTGTCACTGTTCTGGGCGGCGCGTCGATCGCGCAGCTGTAGGGGAACGAGACGCGCACGTCGCAGCCAGGGACCGGCTCGGCGCTCCCGTCCCCGTCGGCGTCGCACGTGACGCGGCCGCTGATCTCGGTGTCGAAGGCGCCTCCGCAGGGGGGGACAGGGCAGGGATCGCAGACGACGGCGGGGACCGCGATGCGCTCGGGGCAGCCGGCCAGGTCCACCTCGCGGACCTCGCCACAGCATTGGAACTGGACGTGGGTGACCCGCCCGATGCAGGGCACGCAGCCCTCCCAGTCGCCGTTGACATCCGTGCGCGTGAGGAAACCCATGGCGAAGCCGCTCTCGTCGGGACCGTAGACGGTGCAGTCGGCAACGGGCTCGAGGAGGGCGCCCGCCCTGCACAGCACCGTGCCCATCAGCCGGCTGCCCCATGCGCGTGGTGCATTCGGGCACGTGAGATCGCCGACATCGACGATG
>Ga0315912_10003237_pt1 | contig 16383 bp, 13 predicted proteins | sample VfabasoilMG_FD_204469 | JGI IMG/M metagenome (GOLD analysis project Ga0315912, IMG submission 204469) | Garden soil microbial communities collected in Santa Monica, California, United States - V. faba soil | ecosystem: Environmental > Terrestrial > Soil > Garden | place: USA: California... | reverse complement strand
GTCAGCAGGGCTCGCGGTGGCGGCCTGCGTGGATGGCGCGCGGATCGGCGTAGTCGCCGGCCCGACTGACCGTCAGGGCTCGCGGAGTGGTGAGCCGAAATCCTGGGCCCAGTAGAAATGGCCGCGTTTGCGTCCTTCGGCGACGGCCACACCCATGTCGCGGAAACGCGGATCCATGATGTTGGCGCAGTGCCCGGGGCTGTTCAGCCACCCGGCCACAACCTCCTCGGCCGACACGGGTCCGAAAGCGATGTTCTCTCCCACCAGGCGCCACTGGTACCCGGTGCGCCGCACCCGGTCCCGGGGTTCGCTGCCGTCGGGCGCGCGATGCTCGAAGTAGCCCTTCTTCGCCATGTCCTGGGCATGACTGCGTGCGGCACTGGTGAGCTGATCCGAAAGTATGAGCGCCGACGTCGGACCGAATTTCTCGGAACCACAGCGCCGACCCCGGGCGCGGGCGTCATTCACCAATTCGATGACCCGGCTCTGCAGCACGCTGGTCCTGGCGTTGGCCGAGACATCAGCACGGGCTGGCTGAGTGCCGAAAAGGAACAAAGACGCGACCAAAGACGCCAAAATTGGCAGCCATTGTCTCGTTGGAGAATGCAATTCCACGAAAACAGTATCGGCGAGTCCAGGTGAACCTGCGGTGAATCGACCCGGTGGCCGGACGAGAGTTCTTGGCCGTGTTGCATTCGACTGATCTTCGATATATCTTATTATAGACATATCGAAACAGGATCGAAAGTATGAGGCACCCCCTTCACGGGCATTCCCACTTCCACCCCCGCGCTGCATCCGGCCCCGACGACATGGGCTTCCGGGGCGGGCGACACGGCGGCCATGGCGGCAGGCGAGGCCCCGGCGGATTCGGTGGCCGCGGCGGTCACGGCGCCCGAGTGTTCCACCACGGCGCGCTGCGCCTGGTCGTACTCGCGCTGATCGCCGAGGAGCCGCGCCACGGCTACGAAATCATCAAGGCCATCGAGGAAAGACTCGCGGGCAGCTACTCGCCCAGCCCAGGCGTGATCTATCCCACGTTGACCCTTCTGCAGGAACTCGGCCATGTGACGGTCGAGGAGAACGAAGGCAAGAAGCGCTACTCCATCACCGATGAGGGCCGGCGCTACCTGGCCGAAAACCAGCCCGTCGTGGATGCGGCCATGGCGCGCATGCGCGAGGTGAACGCCCGCTTCGGTGGCGGTCCCGCGCCGCAGATCATCCGCGCGATGGAGAACCTGAAGCTGGCGCTGCGTCTTCGCATGGGCCGTGGGCCTCTCACCGAAGAGCAGTTGCGCACCGTGGCATCCGCCATCGACGCGGCGGCAGTCGCCATCGAGCGAAGCTGAGCCATGGCGAAGGTAAAAGGCGAGGCGCTCACTGCCGATGGCGCACGTGTGATGCGCCGGCTCTGCCGTCACTGGAGCCACAAATTCACCGTGCGTTTCGACGACACCAGCGGCGAGATCCAGATCAACGAAGTGCAACTGGCCATGCGCGTGGAGGCTGAGAGGCTGGACCTGACGCTGGAGAATCCTGCCGGAGAAGTGCCGGCACGTCTGCCCGGCGTGGTGACGGACCACCTGGTGCGCATGGCAGGCAGCGAGCCGCCGCTGCAGGTCCGCTGGCAGGAGCCGGCAGTCGCGCAGCCCATCGATCCGTGAGTATTGACGATGAACTGCGCGCAGGTCTGCGCGCATTGCGCGCCATTCATGCCGACCGCGGGCTGCTGACACGACTCACCCAGCAGGAGAGGCGTGAACTGCTGACCCTCGCCGGCATGGTGGCGAAGCCCGAGCGCGGCGAGCTCAGGCAGATGGCGAAGGCATTTCGTCGCGCCGAGCGCCAGGCTTCGCTGGCGCAGGATCGTGCGGCACTGGAACAGGCGGGCCTCAGGATCCAGCGTCGCAGCGAGACCTATCAGCCGCTGTGGCTGCCGCCGCCTGATGCCCTGGCGTCAGGCGATGCGATGGAAGGCGCCAGTGCGGATCCCGCCTCCGGGCCGGAAGAATCGTCCCGCCCTTCACTCAATGCCGCGCGCAACTGCTATGTCTGCAAGCAGCCCTTCATCCATGTGCACCGCTACTACGACTCCATGTGCCGCGAATGCGGGGACTACAACTACGCCAGACGCCAGCAGTCCGCGAACCTCACCGGCCGCGTGGCGCTGGTCACCGGCGCGCGAGTGAAGATCGGCTACCAGGCCTCGCTGAAACTGCTGCGCGCCGGCGCGCAGGTGGTGGTCACCACGCGTTTCCCCGTGGATGCGGCCGACCGCTATGCCCAGGAGCCGGACTACGGCGATTTCCGCGAGCGTCTGCAGATCCATGGCCTGGATCTGCGGCACACGCCCAGCGTCGAGCTCTTCGCGCGCTGGCTGAACGAAACGCTGCCGCGCCTGGACTTCATCCTCAACAATGCCTGCCAGACCGTGCGACGGCCTGCGGGATTCTTCCGCCACCTGCTGGAGCGGGAAGCCGCGGGATCAGGGGCGCTGCCGGTACTGCTGCGTGCCTCCCTGGCGCAACACGACTCCCTGCGCAGCGCACTGGTGGCGCCATCCTCGCGAGCGCATCCGGAAGGGCTGCTGAACAGCGCGGCACTGTCACAGCGCCGCTACCTGGACGAGGACTACCTGGAAGGCGAGGCGCTGTTCCCCAGCGGCCGCTACGACGAGGACCTGCAGCAGGTGGACCTGCGCGACATCAACAGCTGGCGCCTGCGACTGCACGAGGTGCAGACGCCCGAGCTGCTCGAGGTGCATCTGGTCAATGCCATCGCGCCGTACATTCTCAACGCGCGCCTGAAGCCGCTGATGATGAAGAGCGGCGCACGAGACTTGCACATCGTCAATGTCAGCGCCATGGAAGGGCAGTTCTACCGCACCACCAAGACGGACAAGCACCCCCACACCAACATGGCCAAGGCCGCGCTGAACATGATGACGCGCACCAGCGCGCCGGATTATGTACGCGATGGCATCCACATGAACGCCGTGGATACCGGCTGGGTCACCGACGAGGATCCGGCCGTGCATGCGGCGCGCAAGGCGGAAGAGGGGTTCGCACCGCCGCTGGACATCATCGATGGCGCCGCGAGGATCGTGGATCCGGTCTTCTCCGGCATCAACAGTGGCACTCACGTATGGGGCCAATTCCTGAAGGATTACAAGCCGGCACCCTGGTGAGCGGGAGCGGCGGGAGGGATCTGCAGTGAAGAAGGCAATCCTGGCGGCAACCGCCGCGCTGTCTGCAATAGCCTTGTACGCGCAGGCGCATCACTCCATCAGCATGATCGAGATCTCCGATCCCCACTGGTTGAGCGGCACCGTCGTTCGCTTCAAGGCGGTGGACCCGCATGTGATGATCGAGCTCGCGGAAAGACAGTCCGATGGCTCGACGCGACGCTGGATCCTGGAAGGTCCGCGCATGGCCCGTTACGAGCGTGTGCTGGAGCAGGCCGGCCACAGTGCCGATCAGCCCATCATCCACGTTGGCGATACCATCTCGCTCTGCGGCTTTCCGCTCACGAAGCAATACGATCCCGCAAAGATGTACGACGACTGGAAACCGGTGAACGGTCGGTTCCTCCACGCCGAGGTGCTCACGCTGCCCGGTGGCCGCATGACGGCCTGGGGACCCTACGGAAAGATGGACAATTGTCTGCGCCCGAAAGACACGCCCCAATCCTGGATCGAATTCCTGAATCGCGACGCGCTGGCCCGTCAGCTCTGGTGCACGGGCAAGAGCTATACGACCCGGGTGGCCGCGGGAGCGCCGAAGGCGCTGATCCGGCAGGTGGACGGGGCGCTGGCGCAGCCCTGCGGATAGAGAAGAAACCGCCCGCGGTGTAAGTGCCGCCTGCAACCCGATACAGTATCGGGACGAGTGCAGATTCTGGTGAGCTTCAGTGAAAGGCAGAACAAAGGCCAAGGGATTCATGGCCGTGAAGGTCGTTGTCGCGGTCGTGCTGGCCCTCGCGGCGGGCGGTTGCGACAAACTTCGCAAGGACAAATCGGCTGACACGGAGGCAGCGCCACCTGTGCTGCTGCTGTCCGCCGAGGACGTCCTCCCGCTGGCCACCAAGACCCTGGCTTCGGGGCCAGCCATCACCGGGTCCATCCTTCCCGAGAAACGCGCTGACCTGCGCGCCGAGGTCTCGGCCATCGTGCTTGCGGTTCTGAAGGAGAACGGCGATCCGGTGAAGCGGGGCCAGTTGCTGGTGCAACTCGACGACACTTCCATCCGCGACACGCTGGCTTCCTCGAAGACGGCGGCCGAAACGGCCTCCCAAGCCTATGACCAGGCGCAGCGCCAGTACGAGCGCATGGCCAAGCTGCAGAAGGACGGCCTGGTCTCCGCGCAGCAGGTGGAAGACGCCGAGGTACGGCGCAATGCCACACAGAGCGACCGCGAGGCCGCGAAGAGCCGGCTGGTCGCAGCGCAGCAGCAGCAGCAGCGCACCATGGTGCGAGCTCCCTTCGACGGCATCATCAGCGACCGCAATGTTTCCGCCGGCGATACCGCGCAGGTGGGCAAGGAGCTGCTGAAGGTCATCGACCCCTCCAGCCTGCGCTTTGAGGGCTTCATCTCCGCCGACAGCATCGGCAGCGTGCGTCCCGGCCAGAAGGTCTCGTTCCGCGTGCACGGCATTGAAGACCGTGAATTCCAGGGCAGCATCACGCGCCTGAATCCCACGGCCAACTCGATGACCCGCCAGGTCGAGGTGCTGGTGAGCTTCGCGAAGGGCCAGCAGGCGCCCGGCGTCGCGGGGCTGTATGCCGAAGGTCGCGTCGAAACCGCGCAGAGCGAGGGCATTTCCCTGCCGTCGAATGTGATCGTGCGTGACGGAGACAGCGCCTTTGCATGGAAGGTGCAGGACGGCAAGCTGCACAAGGCCATGCTGAAGCTCGGCGATCGCGATCCCCGGCGCGGCGAGTATATTGTGCTGTCGGGCCTCGCAGCCGGCGACCAGGTGCTGCGCTATCCCACCACCTCGCTGCACGACGGCCAGGCGGTACAGCAATCCGGAAAGTAGGGAACGAAGACCATGTTCCTTTCCAACTTCAGCATCAAGCAGCCCATCACGACGGTGGCCATCGTCGTGGTGCTGATGTGCCTGGGCCTGCTGGCCATCAAGAACCTTCGTGTGAATTCCCTGCCCGATGTGCAGGAGCCGGTACTGGTGGTGACCGTTCCCTATCCGGGTGCCTCACCCGAATCGGTGGAGCGGGAGATCATCAACCGCATCGAGAAGCCGCTGCAGAGCGTGCCGCAGGTCAACGAGATCCGTTCCACGGCCTCGGAGGGCCGCGCGCAGATCATCGTCATCTTCAATTTCCACAAGAACATGGTGGAAGCGGCGGACGAGATCCGCAACGCCATCAGCCAGGTGCGGCACAAGCTGCCGCTGGAGATGCGCGAACCGGTACTGTTCCGCTTCGATCCTTCGCAGGAGCCGGTGATGCAGCTGGCGCTGTCGTCGTCGACGCAGTCGCTGGCGGAGCTGTCGCAGCTCGCCGAAGACCAGCTTGCCGACCGCTTCCGCGCGATCAACGGCGTCTCGACGGTGGATGTGAACGGCTCGCTGCGGCGCGAGCTGTCGGTGCTGCTGCATGCGCAGAAGCTGCGCGAATACAACGTGTCGGTGGCGCAGGTGGTGGGCGCGCTGCGCCAGCAGAACACCACGGCGCCCGTGGGCCAGGTGAAGGGCGCGCTCGAGGACCAGAGCATCCGCCTCGTGGGTCGAATCGAATCCCCGAAGGAATTCGAGAACATCGTGCTGCGCCGGAACGGCGACGAGGTGGTGCGCCTGGGCCAGGTGGCCACGGTGCAGGACGGCTTCGCCGAGCAGGCCGGCTATTCGCTGCGCAATGGGCAGCCGAACGTGGGCATCTCGATCACGCGCTCGCGCGACGCCAGTTCGGTATCCGTGGCGGATTCCGTCCGGGACATGCTCAAGGAGATCGAGCCCACGCTGCCCAAGGGCACGACGATGACCATCACGCAGGATGGCGGCGAGGAAGCCAGCCTGTACCTGAACAACGTCATCGAGGCGCTGATCTTCGGCGCCGTTCTGACGGTGCTGGTGGTCTATGCCTTCCTGAATTCCTGGCGCTCCACGCTGATCACCGCGCTGTCGCTGCCGACTTCGGCGATCGCGGCCTTCATCGCCGTGTGGCTGGCCGGCTTCACGTTGAACTTCATGACACTGCTGGGCCTGTCTCTGGCGGTGGGTGTGCTGATCGACGACGCCATCGTCGTGCGCGAGAACATCGTGCGACATCTCGAGCGTGGTGAAGACCGCATCACGGCGGCGCGCCAGGGCACGGCGGAAATCGGCATGGCCGTGACCGCGACGACCTTCTCCATCATGGCCGTGTTCGTGCCCGTGGCCTTCATGGGCGGCGTGGCGGGCGAGTGGTTCCGGCCTTTCGCGATGACGGTGACCGCTTCGGTCATGGTGAGCCTCTTCATCTCTTTCACGCTCGATCCCATGCTGTCGGCGTACTGGGGCGATCCTCCGGGCCATGAACACCGCCAGCACGGCTGGCTCGGTTCGACGCTGAAGCGGTTCAACATCTGGTTCGACGGCCTGGCCGACCGCTACAGCCGCGTCATTGCCTGGGCGCTGCATCACCGCGTGTGGATGGCGTTGATCGCGGTGGCCGCGCTTGGCGGTGCCCTGGCGCTGCAGTTCACGGTGGGACGCTCCGACTTCCTGCCGAAGACCGATGGCGAGATGATTGCCGTGCAGGTCAATGCACCCTCCAGTGCCAGCCTCGATTACAACCGGCTGAAGGTGGAGAGGGCCGCGGAACTGGCTCGCGAAATCCCCGAGACGCAGGCCACCAACACCAATGTCAACGCGTCGGGCGGGCGCGTCTACATCGACCTGGGACGCAATTCCGAGCGCAAGCGCAGCTCGCAGAAGATCGCCGAGGAGCTGCGCGCCAAGCTGAAACAGCTGGTGGGCGCGGAGTACATCGTGCTGGATGACCTGAACAACGGCGCGCAGAAGCCGGTGCAGATCCAGTTCTACGGACCCGATGGGCGGCGGCTGACGGAGATCACATCTGACTTCATGGTCGAGATGGCCAAGATCCCTGGCGCGGTGGACGTGGGGCTCTCGGAGCAGGAGCCCCGCGACGAGTTGCGTATCGAGCTGGACCGCGGCCTGGCGAACCAGCTGGGCATCTCCGTCGATGATGCTGCGCAGGCGCTGCGCGTGGCCTTCGCCGGCGTGGAAGTGGGCGACTGGGTCGATCCCACCGGCGAATCGCGCGACGTGGCGGTGCGGCTGCATCCGGACGATCGCGTCGATGCCACGAACATCGAGCGCCTGCCCGTCGCCGTGGGCGGCAGCAACATGCTCGTCCCCCTCGAACAGATCGCGAAGATCAGCATGGACAAGGGTCCGGCGCAGATCCAGCACCTGGACGGCAAACGCACCGTGGCAGTAACGGCGAACGTGATCAATCGCGGTACGGGAGAGGTCACGGAAGAGGCACGCAAGCTCGCCGAGCAGATCGATTTCCCCACCGGCTACGGCGTGTCACTGGGTGGCGCATCGGCCGACCAGGAAGAGATCTTCACCGAGATGTTCCTGGCGCTGCTGATGGGCATCGCGGTGATGTACCTGGTGCTGGTGATCCAGTTCGGCTCCTTCACCGCGCCGCTGCCCGTGATGATCTCGCTGCCGCTGTCGCTGATCGGCGTGGTGCTGGCGCTGCTGTTCACGGGCGGCTCGCTGAACCTGATGAGCCTGATCGGCGTGATCATGCTGATGGGCCTGGTGGCCAAGAACGCCATCCTGCTGCTGGACTGCACGCGCAAGGAAGAAGCCAAGGGTGTTGACCGCGAGCAGGCGCTGATGAACGCCGGACGCCAGCGGCTGCGCCCCATCCTGATGACCACCTTCGCGCTGATCGCCGGCATGATGCCGGTGGCCATCGGCGTGGGCGACGGCGGCGAGTTCTACCGTCCGATGGCGGTGGCGATCATTGGAGGCACGATCACCTCCACCTTCCTCACGCTGCTGGTGATCCCGACCTTCTACGACAGCATCGAGCTCAAGCGCGACCGCGCGCTGGCCAAGTTCAACCGGCGCACCGAGCAGAGCGGCCCGCTGGCCGGGTTTGCACTGACCTTCATCGAGTCGCTGCTGACGCTGATCTGGGTGCGCAGGCTGTACCGCCTGGTCTCTGGTCGAGGACGCGCGGCGACCGTGCCCTAGAACTTCGCACGCACCGTCACGCCGATCAGCCTGGGATCGCTGGGCTGCCCCAGGATCAGGCCGGAGTTGCCGGTCTGGATGGTCAGCGCGGAGATGTAGTCTTTCGCGAGCAGGTTGCGCGCGAACACATCCACTTCCCAGCCGCCCTGGAAGCGGTAGCCGATGCTGGCGTTGGTCACGCCGTATCCGTCGATCCAGGTGTACTGCGAGAGGGAGGTGTCGCTGTAGTAGCCGCTGCGCGCGTTCAGGTCCCCGTGCATCACGACATGGCCCGGCCCGGCCGGCACCAGTTAGTCGAAACCCACCGTGCCGACCCACCGCGACAGTCCCGCATTGCTGCCCGCTGCAGGAGTCACGGGCCGGAAGTCACCAGCCGGTTGTCGATGCGATTCACGCCACGGGTCTGCTGCGCCACCGCCTGTGCGGCCGCCCGACTCTCGCGCGAGGGCACCAGGCCATGCAGGGCGATGGTCTGCTGGGCATCGATGCTGACGGAGACATCCAGGTTGGCTGTGCGCGGATCACGCTTGAGTGCGGACTCCACGTCGCGCACCAGCTGTACCGATGCCGCTGGCGCCGCGGCATCCGTGGAGGGTTTGATCTCGATCTTCGACAGTACGCGTACTTCGCCCGCCGCAGCCTCGGCCGTTGAAACGATGCGCGCGGCTTCCGCATCACTGCCCGCCGTGCCGGTCAATACCACCGTGGAAGCATGCGTGGCGACACTGACATCCTTCGCTGATGCCTCGCGCATCCCGGCAATCGCGCGCTTCACCGCAACCGCTGCAATCTCCGGGTCAGCCTGCGGATTCGGAGGAACGTCCGCGAGCCGCGGCTCGGAGCCGGGAGGAACGACCGTGCGCACCGAGGGCGCCTGCGTCTGCGCCATCAATACGGGACGCGCCTGCGGGGCCGAGACCGGTGCCAGCACCAGCGCCGAGCCGAACGCCAGGCCAAGAACCATCGTACCCAGGGAAATCGCCTTCATGCCGAGATCCTTGCGCATTGGCTGGATGACTTGCATCGTCCGGTGGCGGGTCCGGAGGTAGGATGCCGTCCCACATGACGGCTGCCCCCTCCATCGACCACTGCCTGCGCCGCGACCAGTTCCGCCTGCGCCGCGAGAAGGACCGCCTGCAGGGCGCGCGTCTGCGCGGCAATGATGTCGCGGCGGCGGAGTCGGCACTGGCACAGAAGATCGCGGCTTCCTGTGCGGCCCGCGACGCGCGCGCGGCCAGCGTGCCCGCGCTCCACTATCCGGAAGACCTTCCGGTATCCGCGCATCGTGAGCAGATCCGCCGTGCCATCGAAGAGCATCAGGTCGTCATCGTTGCCGGTGAGACCGGATCGGGAAAGACCACGCAGTTGCCGAAGATCTGCCTGGAGGCGGGACGCGGCATTGCCGGCGCCATCGGTCACACCCAGCCGCGCCGCATCGCCGCGCGCGCCGTGGCCGCGCGCATCGCCGAGGAACTGAAGGTCCCGCTGGGCCAGCTCGTGGGCTACAAGCTGCGCTTCCAGGACCGCAGTCGTCCCGAAGGACTCATCAAGCTGATGACCGACGGCATCCTGCTGGCCGAAACCCAGGGCGACCGCTTCTTCGATGCCTACGACACCCTCATCGTGGACGAGGCGCATGAGCGGTCACTGAACATCGATTTCCTTCTCGGCTATCTCAAGTGGCTGCTGCCGCGCCGGCCTGACCTCAAGATCATCATCACCTCGGCCACCATCGACACGGAGCGCTTCTCGAAACACTTCGGCGACGCACCCGTCATCAATGTCTCGGGCCGCAGCTATCCGGTGGAGATCCGCTACCGCCACGTGGAGCCGGAGGATGACGAGGAGGACGAGACCGCCTCCGTCGAACAGGATGCCATCCTCGCGGCAGTCGATGAGCTCTGGCGCGACCAGAACGGCGACATCCTGGTGTTCCTCAGTGGTGAGCGCGAGATCCGCGAAACCGCCGAGTCCCTGCGCAAACATCACCCCCATGGCTGCGAAATCCTGCCGCTGTACTCGCGGCTGGCCCAGGAGGAGCAACAGCGCGTATTCCGTCCTTCGGGCAAGCGCCGCATTGTGCTGGCCACCAATGTGGCCGAGACCTCGCTCACCGTGCCTGGCATCCGCGCGGTGATCGATACCGGCGTGGCGCGCATCAGCCGCTACAGCCATCGCAGCCGCCTGCAGCGGCTGCCCATCGAAAAGATCTCGCAGGCCTCGGCCAACCAGCGCGCGGGACGCTGTGGACGCGTCGGACCCGGCATCGCCATCCGCCTGTATGACGAGGAGGATTACCGGGCGCGCCCGGCGTTCACCGAGCCGGAGATCCAGCGCACCAACCTCGCCGCGGTGATTCTGCAGATGCATGCGCTCAGACTGGGCGAGATCGAGGCCTTTCCCTTCGTGGAGCCGCCGGACGCGCGCTACATCCGCGATGGCCAGCGCACACTGCGCGAGCTCGACGCGCTGTCGGAGGAAGGCCATCTCACCGAGACCGGCCGCCGCCTGTCGCGCCTGCCACTGGATCCGCGGCTGGGCCGCATCCTGCTGGCCGGCGCCGACGAGAATTGCCTGGACGAAGTGGCCATCATTGCCGCGGCGCTTTCCGTTCCGGATCCGCGTGACCGTCCCGCGGACAAGCAGACCCAGGCCGACCAGAAGCACGCGCCGCTGCGTGACGAGAAATCCGACTTCCTTTCGCTGCTGAACCTGTGGCGCGCGTATGAGACGCAGCGCGGGCAGCTCTCGCGCGCGAAGCTTCGGGGCTGGTGCCGGGAGAACTTCCTGTCCTATCTGCGTCTCACCGAGTGGCACGATGTGCACGGCCAGGTAATGGAGGTGGTGAAGGGGGAGCTGGCGCTGCGGATGAATTCCCAGCCGGCCTCGTACGACGCCATCCATCGCGCACTGCTGGCCGGACTGCTGTCGCAGGTGGCCGAGCGCAAGGAGCAGGGGGAATACCTGGGCGCCAACGGCACCAAGCTCAACATCCATCCCGGCTCGGGGCAGTTCAAGGCGCGCCCGCCGTGGATCGTCAGCGCCGAGCAGGTGCAGACCACGAAGGTATACGCCCGCAACGTGGCGCGCATCGATCCACTCTGGGCCGAGAAGGTGGGCGAGCACCTCGTGCGGCGCCAGTACTACGAGCCGCACTGGGAGCGTCGCGCCGCGCGCGCCGCCATCCATGAACGGGTGACGCTGTTCGGACTGACGCTGTCGTCCGGGCGCAGCGTGCCCTACGAGCGCGTGGATCCGAAGGCCGCGCGTGAGCTCTTCATCCGCCACGCGCTGGTGCACATGGAGTACGACTCGCGCGCGCCCTTCCTCGAGCACAACCTGAAGCTGCTGGAGGACGCCGAGTACCTGCAGCAGAAGGGACGGCGCGTGGACCTGCTCGCGGACGAGCACCGCCTGTACGAGTTCTTCGACGCACGGGTTCCCGAAGGCATCTCGACCGGTGTTGCCTTCGAGCGCTGGCGGCGCGAGGCCGAGGCCACGAGTCCGAAACTACTCTGGCTGACCGAAAAGGACATCTCCGCCAGCGACGCGGAGCTAGACGTGGAGCGTTTCCCGGACCACCTGTCCGCGGGACCGCTGGTGGTGCAGCTTCGATACCGGTTCGAGCCCGGCCATGAGGATGACGGCGTCTCCGCGCTCGTGCCGCTGCATGTGCTGAACCAGCTGCCGGAAGACCCCTTCATCTGGCTGGTCCCCGGCCTGTTCGACGAAATGGTCACCGCACTGGTGCGCTCGCTGCCGAAGAACCTGCGTGTGCATTTCGTACCGGTGCCCGAGGCGGTGGCGCGCGTACTGCCGCTGCTGGAGCGCGGACGTGGCTCGCTGTACGAGCAGCTGGCGAAAGCGCTGTCGCGCACAGGTGGAGTGCCCGTGCCGCGTGATTCCTTCCGCGAGGATGTGCTTCCCGCGCATCTGCGCATGAACTATCTGATCATCGACGACGATGCCAAGGTCATTGCGCGCTCGCGCAGCCTCGCCGCGCTGCGTGCCCAGCACACCGGCGCATCGCAGCAGGAATACGCGAAGCAGTCACAGCTCACCAGCGGCGCGCGCACCTGGGAGTTCGGCGACATTCCGGAGCGGCAGCAGTCCGGTGGGCGGCAACAGCTCGGCTATCCGGCACTGGTCGACGAGGGCGACACCGTCGGGCTTCGTGCCTTCGCCACGCCTGCCGAGGCCGGCGCCAGCCACGAGCGGGGCAGTGCCAGGCTGATCCGCCTGGCCATGGCGCGCGAATTCAAGTCGCTGCGCCGTGACCTGGCGGTGAACGTGCAGGCCGAGATGGCGTATCGAACATTGGCGCCGCACCCGCTGCTGCATCCGGAATTCGCCGCGGGTCGTGACCTGCGGGATGACCTGCTCGATCGTATCGTGATGACGGTGTTCCTCGATGGCCGCGAGCCAGTACGCAGTGGTGCAGCTTTCGATGCCCGCGTGGCGGAACATCGCGGCGGCATCGGCCTGCCCGCACAGGAGATCTCGCGCAGCGCGCAGGCCACGCTCGAAAGGCTGGCGCGCATCCAGATCGCGCTGCCAAAGGTTGCGCCTGCTGTCGCCGCGGACGTCCGTACGCAGCTGGCGTGGCTGGTTCCCGCGGGGTTCCTGCTCACGACGCCGTGGGAGCGCCTGAAGGAATTCCCGCGCTACATGCAGGCCATCGAGCAACGGCTGGAGAAGTTCGGCCGTGATCCGAAGCGCGATACCCAGCTCACCGGCGAGGTTGCCCCGCTCGAAACCCGATATCGCGAACGTGTGCGGGCGGAGCGGGGAGGCAGGCCACCAGCCACCGATGAGTTTCGCTGGATGCTGGAGGAGCTGCGCGTATCGCTGTTTGCGCAGCAGCTCAAGACACGGATGCCGGTATCCGCGCGACGCCTGGCTGATGCATGGGCGGAACGGGAGCGGAAGTCCGCCAACTGATAACCTCGACGGCGCGTCAAGTCGCATAACATCCACTGTGCGAGATGTCGTATAACTCCGGGCATGCGTAACAGGGACAAGGCCTTGCGTGGGTTCAAGGGTAGTTATGCGGCACAAATGTCCGGATATGAAATTATCCGGACAAACATATTGAATAGTTAGGCGGCAGAGGACAGGGAGTGCACATGCTCAAGAGCGACAGCGTAGGCCTCGGTCTTCTGATTGTTGTGGTCCTATCTATACTCACCACACAATTCTTGCTGACCAGTGGCTCTTCTAAGGCCCCCTTGCAGAGTGGCAAGCCTCTAGGTGGTCGGGAGAACGCACTGGGCTACTGGCCTCTTCCAGTAGTTGTCGCACTGTTCGTCATTCTGAAAGGCAACCCCCTCGGCCAGGCAATAGCCATAACCGTGGTCACGGTGAGCAACCAAGTGTGGACCTACTGGGTGACGCGAAATACGGCTATGCCAAAGCCGTACAGACGAGGCATCGAGCTACTTTCGGTCGTGGCCATATTTGCGATCAGCGCATATCTATACCTATCCTTTACCTCGAATGTGTCTGCCGCCTAACAACCCGTTGCAGCGGTCCGTGATCGATAAAGTGCTGGCGCGCGGTCGCGCAATGTCCAATGGGCTAGGGTGGCGCGCCCGCGCGCTGTCATGGGCTCATCGTGCGGCCGCTGAACGGGACCGTTAGCCGGCATGTCCCACCGCCTCGCCAATATCACGATCGGACTCAGCGCCGTGGTCTTCGCTGTCATCGCCTCGTTCTGGGCCATAACTAACCAGAGAGTGTTGGCCTCACTGCTTGCGATGCTCTTCATCCTCTTCGCAGTACCATCCTTCCGGCAGCGACGTGTTCTGTGCATAGCGATGGCAGTCGCGTGGACGGCTCTGGCTTTCTCTCCGCTAAAGCTGAGCTCATACTCTGCGCCAGGGAAGTTTCGAGTCATGCGCCTAGTAGGCGCCACATACCTTGCCGATGGAACTGCGTGGCCTTTCGGTCCCAACATTGAGCAAGGCATCTTCTACGGTAGCGATATCGTTGGGCCGCAGGCGCCAAAATGGGTGGTGGTGTGGTAGCCGACTTCTCAACGCCGGCCAATGCCCTTCGCATGCCGGCTAACAACCCGTTGCAGCGGTCGGGTCGCGATAAAGTGCACGCGCCCAGTTGTTGCGCTGGCTTTGGGCTCAACGGCTCTGCGCCGCAGGTGCGGCGCGCCGCCGCTGAACGGGACCGTTAGCCGACTCGATCCCAAGATCCCGGGATCCGGCCTTGCCGTAGTACGGCGCTGCCGTATAATAGCGCCGTGTACACCTTCGTCGAAACCAAGCTCTTCACGCGCCTGATCGACGAGTACCTCTCAGACGATGAGTATGCTGCGCTGCAGCTGTCCCTGGCTGTGAACCCCGAGGCCGGGGATGTCATCAAGGGTACAGGTGGCGTTCGAAAGATGCGCTGGGCCGGCAGCGGTCGCGGCAAGCGTGGCGGGCTTCGTGTTATTTACTATCTTCGACTTCAGAACGGACAGATTTGGCTTCTCACGGTCTATGCCAAGAACGTAAGAGATGACATTCCTGCATCGGTTCTGAAGAAGATCAAGGAGCAGCTAGATGGCTCGTTCTAAGCGCAATATCGGTCTGGAGATCCTTGAAGGGCTCCAGGAGCTCAAGCGCGGTGAAAGTGGTCGCAAGACGACGGTTCCCTCCATTTCTGGCATTCGCGACCGCACCGGGTTGTCGCAGGCCCAGTTCGCAAACCTCCTGGGGGTGTCAGTCCGGACGCTGCAGGATTGGGAGCAGGGGCGTCGCGCTCCATCGGGTGCCGCGCGCACATTGCTGCTGGTGGCTGCCAAACATCCCAAGGCGCTTCTCGAGGTTGCATGACCCCTCGGCGCGAGTCGGCTAACAACCCGTTGCAGCGGTCGGGTCACGATAAAGCGCACGCGCCCCACCGTATTGCCAGCATTGGGCTCAGCGGCTCTGCGCCGCAGGTGCGGCGCGCCGCCGCTGAACGGGACCGTTAGGCGGCACTCCGTGCTCAACAGAACTGACCTCATACGTGTTCGCAAGGTCCTCACGAAGGCGAAGCGTCTCGCGGTTGAGTACAAAGCCATCACCGGACGACCATTGGGTATAGCTGGTGAGGTCGCGGAGTTCGAGGCTGCGCGTCTACTAAAACTCACCTTGGCCCCCGCCAGAGAAACGGGGTTCGATGCGTTTCGCCGCGTGCGAGGAAGGCGTCAACGCCTGCAGATCAAATGTAGGGTAGTGGTGAACAAGAAGTCTCAGAAAATGGGTGCGATCATCGTTGCGAAACCCTGGGATGCAATTCTGCTAGTGATAATGGACGGCGACTTCGACGTAACGGGGATTTGGGAGGCGAGCCGAGCCAAAGTGGTGCGTCTCTTGGGCAAGTCGAAGTCGAAAGCTAGGCAGCGTGGACAACTCACCGTATCGGAGTTTAAGAAATCCGCTCGACCAGTGTGGCCTACTACAGGTTCGGCCCGTGCCGCCTAACAACCCGTTGCAGCGGTCGGGTCAAGATAAAGTGCACGCGCCCGACTGTTGTGCAGGCATTCGGGTCAGCGGCTTTGCGCCGCAGGTGCGGCGCGCCGCCGCTGAACGGGACAGTTAGGCGACACTCACGTGAATGCCAATAGGTGGCGTTTTGCGCTCTTCACATTGGGGTCTGCTGTCTTCCTGGTCGCTTTCATTCGGTCGCTCGTCATCGCGATTCGTACTGAGGCGGTGACCTACACGAGAAGAGGCCAGACCCACACCTATACATTGGCCGGAGAACCTACTCGCTACTACCTAGAGCTCGGCATCTATGTGTTGGTAATAGCGGTATCCTGCGTCGGCATGTGCATATTTCTGCGAGCTCTCACAAAACCGCATGATCCACGCTCGATGAAGATGATTGAAAGTCAGATTGCCAGCATGGAGCAACGAGCCCCTTCTGGATTGCGTCCGCTGTGGATAGGATTGCTGCTATTCGCGGCGGCGTTTGCCATATATGCAATGCTTACATGAGTGCTCGACTCACGTGTCGCCTAACAACTCGTTGCAGCGGTCGGGATAGTTCCTTCGCTTTAGTGGACACCCTGATCTAACAGATCAGGAGTGTCGAGATGCCAAGACCAGGACCGAGGACGGTTGCTCGCTACAGCGAGCAGTTCAAGGCCATGGCGGTGGCCTTAAG
>Ga0315912_10003236_pt1 | contig 16386 bp, 17 predicted proteins | sample VfabasoilMG_FD_204469 | JGI IMG/M metagenome (GOLD analysis project Ga0315912, IMG submission 204469) | Garden soil microbial communities collected in Santa Monica, California, United States - V. faba soil | ecosystem: Environmental > Terrestrial > Soil > Garden | place: USA: California... | reverse complement strand
CCCGGAACGAGAAGATCGCGCGCTGAAGCGCGCTCCTACAAGGCACGCCGCCGCCCTGCGTGATGGTCAGGACTTCGGCGCGAGCCGCTTGCCCATCTCCTCGCCCAACGCCTGCAACGCGCTGTGCGGACGCACCATCACCTCGAAGTCCACGATGCGGCCCTCGGCATCGAAGCGGATCAGGTCGATGCCCTTGAGCTGCTTGTCGCCGACTTCGGCGCGGAACTCGAGTCCCACGCTCAGGCCGTCGGCGCTCGTGAACGCACGCTCGTACGCGAAATTGCGGAACACGGTCAGCACCGTGCGCAGGATCGTCGTGACCATGGGTGCGCCGGCGTAGGGCTTGTGCGCCATCGGGGAGCGGAACACCGCGTCGGGATGCAGCAGCGCGGGCAGGTCGGACAAGTCCCCCGCCGCGACCATGGCATGCCAGCGGGCGAGCGAGGCGGCGATGGCGGCGTTCGAGGTCGACAGGGTCATGGGCGGGGACTCCGGGAGGGCGAGGCGGGGGCGGCGGATGGTTCGGATGGCGTGGGCATGCGGATCAGGGGCGCATCGCCCGGCGCGCCTCGGCCCAGCGGCCGATCGCCGCGCGGTCCGCATCGGACAGCTGCGTGAGGTTGCCCGGCGGCATCACCTTCAGCACCACGACCTGCTGGTGGATGAGCGCGGCGTAGGCGTCGATCTTCTCCGGCGTCTCGAACGTCGCGCCCTTGGGCGCACTCGCCATGAGCGTGGGCTTCGCATCGTGGCACTGCGCGCAGTGGCGGGTGAAGAGACCGGCGATGTCCGCCGTCGTGGGAACAGGCGCCGCGGCCTCGGCCGGCGTGCCGGCCGGCATCGTCGCGGCGACGACGTCCGCTGGCGCGCGCGGCGCCAGCCATGCGAACACCGCCACGAGCAGCGCACCGCCGGCGCCGAGCAGCCACCAGGCGCGCCCGCCCGAATGCCAGAGCACGAAGAACTGGCGGATCAGCGCGCCGGCCGCCATGAACAGCGCGAGCACGAGCCAGCTGTGCGGATGCGCGTAGGCCGTCGCGTAGTGCGGGCCCAGCATCGCGAACACGACGGGCAGGGTGAAGTAGGTGTTGTGCACCGAGCGCTGCTTGCCGCGCCTGCCCGGCAGCGGATCGGGCGTCTCGCCGCGCGCGAGCGAGGCGACCATGCGCCGTTGCCCGGGGATGATCACGGTGAACACGTTCGCCGACATGATCGTGGCGAGCGTCGCGCCGACCAGCAGGAAGGCGGCGCGACCGGCGAACAGGTGGGTGGCCGCGTACGCGAGCGCGAGCACGAAGGCGGCGACCAGCACGCCCAGCACGCCGTCGCGGAATCCCGCCAGCCGGCACAGCGCGTCGTAGACGAACCAGCCCGCGAGCGGGAACACGAGCGCCAGCCCGATCGCCTGTGCGGGCGTGAGCGGAGCCACGGCCGGATCGATCAGGTACAGCGTGGGCGAGTGCAGGTAGGTGAGGCCGAACAGCGCGAAGCCGGTGAGCCAGGTCGCGTAGGACTTCCACTTCGACCAGTGCAGGTCCTCGGGCAGCTCCGGCGGCGACACCGCGTACTTCTGCTTGTGGTAGAAGCCGCCGCCGTGCACCGACCACAGCTCGCCGCTCACGCCCGGTGGCCCGGCCTTCGGCGGCTTCAACGCGCGGTCCAGCATCACGAAGTAGAACGACTCGCCGATCCACGCGATGGCCGCCACCACGTGGAACCAGCGCAGGCACAGCGCCAGCGCCTCGAGCAGGTAGGCCCCCATCAGCTGCCCCGGTAGGTGCTGTACGACCAGGGCGAGACCAGCAGCGGCACGTGGTAGTGCGCGGTGGCATCGGCGATCCCGAAGCGCAGGGTGACCCGGTCGAGGAAGCGGGGTTCGGCCTGCGCCCCGCCGCGCGCGGCGAAGTACGCGCCGACCTCGAAGTCCAGTTCGTACGTGCCCGCGACCAGGGATTCGCCCGCGAGCAGCGGTTCGTCGCAACGGCCGTCGGCATTGGTGTGGCGGCGCGTCACCAGGATGCGCGCAGCGTCCGCGACGCGGTACAACGCGAGCGCGATGCCGGCGCCGGGCACGCCGTTCGCGGTATCGAGCACGTGCGTGGTGAGCCTGCCCACGGCCTCAGGTGCTCGCCGAATCGAGGTAGGCGTCGAGGCGGTCGAAGTAGTGCCGCTTGCGCGCGGCACTCGCGAAGCTCGCCTCGAAGCTGTTCGCCGCCAGCGTCTGCAGCCGCTCGCGCGAGAGCGAGAGCGCCTGCGTGGTCTCCACGAAGTTCTGGTTCAGGTACCCGCCGAAATAGGCCGGGTCGTCGGAGTTGATGGTGGCGACGATGCCGGCGTCGAGCATGCGCGCCAGGTTGTGCTCGGCGAGCGTGGGGAACACGCACAGCTTCACGTTGGAGAGCGGGCACACGGTCAGCGGCATGCGCTCGCGCACCAGGCGCGCGACCAGGTCGAGGTCCTTCAGCGACTGCACGCCGTGGTCGATGCGCTCGACCTTGAGCACGTCGAGCGCGCTCCAGATGTACGCCGGCGGCCCTTCCTCGCCCGCGTGCGCGACCGCGCGCAGCCCGAGCTTGCGGCACTGCGCGAACACGCGCTCGAACTTCTCGGGCGGATGCCCCACCTCGCTCGAATCCAGGCCCACGCCGATGAACTGGCCCAGGTGCGGCTTCGCCTGCTCCAGCGTCTCGAACGCGGCCTCCTCGCTCAGGTGCCTGAGGAAGCACAGGATCAGCTCCGCATCGATGCCAAGTTCCGCGTGCGCTCGCTCGCAGGCGCTGCGCAGGCCGCGGATCACGGTCTCCATCGCGACGCCGCGTTCGGTATGCGTCTGCGGATCGAAGAACAGTTCCGCGCGGATCACGTTGTCGGCCGCGGCGCGCTGGAAGTACGCCCAGGCCATGTCGTGGAAATCCCGTTCGTGCAGGAGCACGCTCGCGCCGGCGTAGTAGATGTCCAGGAAGGTCTGCAGGTTGGTGAACGCGTAGGCCGCGCGCAGCGATTCCACGTCGGGATAGGCGAGCGCCACCCCGTTGCGCTGCGCGAGCGCGAAGATCAGCTCGGGTTCCAGCGAGCCCTCGATGTGGATGTGCAGCTCGGCCTTGGGCAGGCCGCGGGCAAAGGCGACGAGCTCAGAATTCGCGTCCATCGGCAGGGACCTCGGCTATCCTGTGCGCAGTCTGCCGCATCGGGCAGGGTCATGACCATCGATGGTGCCCGATGGGCGGGAGTACGACGTGATCGGTAAAGCCATCGCGCTGTCCGTCCTGGTGGCCTGGTCGGGGGCCGGCCACGCCGCGGTGTTCGCCGTGACCTCGACCGTGGACGCCGCGGACAACGCGCCCGGCAACGGCATCTGCGCGTCCGCCGCGAACGGCTGCACCTTGCGCGCCGCGGTACAGGAGGCGAACGCGCTCGCCGGCGAGGACAGCATCAGCGCGCCGATCGGCCAGTACGTGCTGACCCTGGGGACGCTCACGCTCTCCACCCGGATCAACCTGTTCGGCGCGGGACCCGGTTCCGTCATCGACGGGAATGGCGTGGGCCCCGTGCTCCGCGTCAATGCGGGCGCGAACGGGCCGGTGTCGATCGATGGGGTGACCGTGCGCAACGGCGCCTCGCCCACCGATGCCGGTGGCATCCGCATCGACAACACCACGCTGCTGAAGCTGAGCAACGCGCTCGTCGCCGAGAACACGGCCATCGTGGGCTCGGGGCAGGGCGGTGGCATCTTCGTCGACAGCTTCAGTTCGGTGTGGTTGGACGGCACCACGGTGCGCGACAACACCTGCACGAACGGCGGCTGCGGCGTGCGCGTGCGCAGCAGCGCCACGGCGCTGATCCTCAAGAGCACCATCTCGAACAACGTGGCCACCGGCAACGGCACCGGCGGTGCCGGCATCGAATCCCAGGGCGTCCTGGTCCTGACCAATTCGACCGTGAGCGGCAACAGCAATGCCAAGGGCAGCGCCGGCGGCGTCTATGCCGGAAGCTCGGGGACGGTGGACATCGTGTACTCGACCTTCATCGGCAACGGTCCGGCGAGCGCGCAGCTGGTGCGCGCCACGGCGACCACGCAGGTGCTGGGCTCGCTGTTCGCCGGTGCGCCCGCGGGCACGGCGAACTGCGCGGGCACGCTCGTCTCGCAGGGAAGGAACCTCGACACCGGCACGAGCTGCAACTTCGGCATCGGCAGCCTCAACAACGTCGCCGATCCCAAGGTGGGCCCGCTCGCCGACAACGGTGGCGCCACGCGCACGCACGCGCTGCTGCCGGGCAGCCCCGCGATCGACGCCGCGGACACCGCGTGCCCCGAGTCGGTCGAGGACCAGCGCGAGATACCGCGTCCCCAAGGCGCCGCCTGCGACATCGGGGCCTACGAGAGCGACAGCCTGTTCCAGGACGGCTTCGAATGAGCCCCGGCCGGGCGCGGGCCCTCAGGCGAGCAGCGCATCGAGGAAGGCGGGACGCGGGCGCCCGATCGACTTGAGGTAGTGCCCCATGGCGGCCGCGACCCGGCGCACGGCCGGTCGCCGCCCCATGCGTTCGCGCCAGGCGATCAGGTTCGCGCAGCCTGCATCGACAGGCGCGCCCTTGCGCTCGGCGAACAGCGCGGCCATGTAGATCGCGATGTCCGCATAGCCGTAGTCGCCCGCGATCCAGTCGCGCCCCTCGAGCTGCCGGTCGAGGCGGGCGTGGAACGCCGCCGCCCCGCTGCGCGCCAGTGCGCCCGACGCCTCGTCCGGCTGCTCCTCGAGCGCCATGAGCCGGATCACGTGCGGAAAGTAGACCTCGTCGGATTCCATCTCCCAGCGCCTCGCGCGCGCACGCGCGAGGGCGTCGCGCGGCCACAGCGGCGGCGCGGGCGCGAGGTCCTCGAGGTACTCGAAGATCTGGGTCGAGTCGAACAGCTCCAGCGCGCCGTGCGCGAGCACGGGCACCTGACGCTTGGGATTGATGCGCAGCACCTCGGGGTGCCTGGGTTGGTAACCGAGCGCGGGATCGAACGGCACCATCACGAGCGTGAACGGGAGGCCCTTCTCGTGCAGCGCGATCTCCACCTTGGCGCCGAACATGCTGAGCGGGCCCGAATACAGGACCAGGGTTGCGTCGAGCGACATGCGATGGGTCCTTGCGGGAGGGGCTGCATCGTGGACCCGGGCGCCTTCGTCGGACAGGTCCGCTTGCCCTCGGCCGAGGCGGGCCATTGCCACGCGTGCGCCTACCGGGGTTGCACGCTCCGCGCTACGCTTTCGCGATGACCGACGAAGCGGCATTCCAGCTGAACGGGGCGCAGGTCGCCCTGGCCGGCACCGACCCGCGCGAATCGCTGCTGCGCTGGCTGAACCGCCAGGGCCGCACGGGCACGAAGGAAGGTTGCGGCGACGGCGACTGCGGCGCCTGCACGGTCGCGATGGTGGTACGCGGAGCGGACGGTCGCGCACGCTACCAGGCGGTGAACGCCTGCCTGCTGCCGATGGGCGCGATGGTGGGACGCGAGATCGTCACCGTGGAGGCGCTCGCCGCCTCGCCCACGGCGCTCCATCCCGTGCAGCAGGCCATGGTCGACTGCGGCGGCTCGCAATGCGGCTATTGCACGCCCGGGTTCGTGATGAGCCTGTTCGCCGGCTATTACGCGGGCGTGCTCGACGACGGCACCATCGAGGGCAACCTGTGCCGGTGCACGGGCTACCTGCCGATCCGACGCGCCGCCGGGCAGTTGCGCACCTCGCCGCCGGCCGCCGACGATCGGTTCGCGTCTGACCTGGCCCGGCCGCGAACGGCGCTGCCGGCGGGCGGGCTGGCCGCGTTCCACAGTCCCACCTCGATCGCCGACGCGCTCGCGCTCAAGCTCGCGCATCCCGAGGCGGCGTGGATCGCCGGCGCCACCGACCTCGGCGTGGCGCTGAGCCGCGGGCAGGCGACGGCGACCGCGTACATCGCGCTCGATCGCATCGCGGCGCTGGAGGAGATCGAGATCGGGGAGTCGCACGTGCGCATCGGAGCCGGCGTCACGCTCGAGGCCTACGAGGCGGTCGCGCACGGGATCTTCCCCGCGCTCGACGCCATGCTGCCGTGGTTCGCCGGCCGCCAGGTGCGCAACCGCGCCACCTTCGGCGGCAACCTCGGCACCGCCTCGCCGATAGGCGACCTGCTGCCGGTGCTGCTCGCGCTCGACGCCGGGATCGAACTGCGCGGGCCGGGCGGATCGCGCACGCTGCCCCTCGACGGCTACTTCACCGGCTACCGCACGACGCTGCGCGACGCGCACGAGCTGATCGTGTCGATCACGCTGCCCCGGCGACCGGACCTGATCCAGGCCAGCGCCAAGGTCGCGAAGCGGCAGACCGACGACATCAGCATCGTCGCGGCCGCGTTCGCGCTCGCGCTCGACGACCAGCGCCGCGTGAGGCACGTGCGCCTGGCCTATGGCGGCGTCGCGGCGATCCCGCTGCGCGCGAAGGCGATCGAGGCCATGCTGCTCGGCAGCGTGCTCGACCACGGCGCGGTGGAGGCCGCGCGCATCGCGCTGGAGGCCGCGTTCGAGCCGCTGGACGACCATCGCGCGAGTGCCGCGTACCGGCGCGCGCTGTGCGGCAGCCTGTTCGCGAAGTTCGTGGAGGAGCACGTGCCGTGATCGAGTTCCGGCGACGGGCTTTCGCGCGCCCACGCGCGCTGCTGCGAAAGCCCCGGGGCCGCGCTGTCCTGGCTGTCGTAGGGGCGCGCGTGGGCGCGCGAAAGCCCCTCGCAGCCCACGAGGCGCCTCGATGAACACGACGATCCGCCACGACAGCGCCATCGGCCACGTCACCGGCACGGCCATCTACACCGACGAACAGCACGCGCCGCTCGGCCTGCTCGAGCTCGCCCCGGTGCAGGCGCCGCATGCGCATGCGCGCATCGTCTCGCTCGACGTGCGCGAGGCGCGCGCCATGCCCGGCGTGCACGCGGTGCTGACCGCGGCCGACATCCCCGGCGAGAACGATACCGGCCCCATCCTGCACGACGAGCCGCTGATCCCGTCCGATGCCGTGCAGTTCCACGGCCAGCCCGTGGCGTGGGTGGTGGCGGACAGCCCGGCGCAGGCGCAGGCCGCGGCGCGCCGCGTGCACGTGCTGTACGCGCCGCTGCCGGCGCGACTCACGATCGAACAGGCGATCGCCGAGCAGGCCTTCCACATGCCGCCCGCGCTGGTGCAGCGCGGCGACGCGGACGGCGCCATCGTGGCCGCGCCCCACCGGCTCGCGGGCGAGCTCCACATCGGCGGCCAGGATCATTTCTACCTCGAGACGCAGGCGTGCTGGGCGCAGGTCGATTCGGAAGGCCTGGTGCAGCTCACCTCGAGCACGCAGCATCCGAGCGAGACCCAGCACATCGTCGCGCGCGTGCTCGGACTCGCCTCGAACCGCGTCGTGTGCCGGTCCCTGCGCATGGGCGGCGGCTTCGGCGGCAAGGAGACGCAGGCGAATCCGGTCGCCGCCATCGCCGCGCTCGCGGCCTGGCGCACGGGGCGCCCGGTGCGGCTGAAGCTGTCGCGCAGCCTCGACATGCAGATCACCGGCAAGCGCCATCCCATGCTCGCGCGCTACCGCGCGGGGTTCGACGACCGGGGCGTGCTGCGGGGACTGGTCGTGGACCTCGTCGCCGACGGCGGCTGGAGCTGCGACCTCTCCCCGCCGGTGCTGATGCGCGCGATGGTGCACGTGGACAACGCCTACTTCCTGCCGCACGCGCGCATCACCGGGCTGATCGCGAAGACGCACCTGTCCTCGAACACCGCGTTCCGCGGTTTCGGCGGGCCGCAGGGCATGCTCGTGGGCGAGGAGGTGATGGACCGCATCGCGCGCTCGCTCGGCCTGCCGGCGCACGTGGTGCGCACGCGCAACCTCTACCGGCCCGATGCCGAGCCCTCGCGCAACGACACGCCCTACGGCCAGCCCGTGGTCGACAACCACCTGCCGGAACTGTGGACGGCGCTGCTCGCCGACAGCGGCTTCGAGCAGCGCCGCGAGGAGGTCGCGCGGTTCAACGCGGCGCACGCGACGCGCAAGCGCGGGCTCGCGATCACGCCGGTGAAGTTCGGCATCTCGTTCAACAAGACCGAGTACAACCAGGCCGGCGCGCTCGTGCACGTGTACGCGGACGGCTCGGTGCAGCTCAACCACGGCGGCACCGAGATGGGGCAGGGCCTGCACGCGAAGATGCTCGCGGTCGCGAGCCGCGTGCTCGGCGTATCGAGCCCGCGCATCCAGCTCATGGTCACGAGCACCGACAAGGTGCCCAACACCTCCGCGACCGCGGCGAGCAGCGGCTCGGACCTGAACGGGCAGGCGATCAAGGCCGCGTGCGAGACGCTGCTCGCGCGCCTGCGGCCGGTCGCGGCGACGCTGCTGCAGGGCGAGGCCGGGGCGATCGTGTTCGCCGACGACCACGCGCACGCGTCCGGCGACCCCGCCCGCCGCGTGTCGTTCGAGGACGTGGTCGCGCACGCGTACCGCGAACGCATCAGCCTGTCCGCGACCGGCTACTACCGCACGCCCGGGCTGCACTGGGATCCCAAGCGCGGCCACGGCCATCCGTTCTACTACTACGCCTTCGGCGCAGCCGTGAGCGAGGTGGAGCTGTGCGGCCACACCGGCGTGCACCGGCTGCTGCGCGTGGACGTGCTGCACGACGTGGGCGAGTCGCTGGCCGAGGCGATCGACCGCGGCCAGATCGAGGGTGGCTTCGTCCAGGGCCAGGGCTGGCTCACCTGCGAGGAGCTGCGCTGGCATGCCGACGGGCGCCTGCTGACCGACGCGCCGAGCACCTACAAGATCCCCACCGTGGGCGAGGTGCCCGCGGACTTCCGGCTGGCCCTGTTCCGCCGCCCGCGCGCCCCCAGCACCGACGTGATCTTCGGCAGCAAGGCCGTGGGCGAGCCGCCGCTGATGCTCGCGATCAGCGTGCGCGAGGCCTTGCGCGAGGCGGTGGCGGCGTTCGGCACCGGCATCGACCCCGACGGCATCGCGCTCGCGGTGCCGGCGACGCCCGAGGCGCTGCATGCGGCGATCGTGCGCGTGCGAGGGGCGCGTTGACGCCCTCCTCGTGAAGTAGCCACGCCATGGACCAATCCCTGTTCACCCGCCTCGCCGCCTGGCTGCGCGACGGCCGCGCCACGGTGCTGGCCTCGGTCGTCGCCACGCGCGGTGCCACGCCGCGCAAGGTCGGCGCGCGCATGCTGGTGAGCGCGCGGCACGAATCGCACAGCGTGGGCGGCGGCGAGCTCGAGGCGCGCGTGCTGGCGGCGGCGCGCGCGCTGCTGCTCGATGCGCGCGAGGCCGAGACGGGTGCGCGCGAGGTGCCCGGGCCGGCGCACGTGCCCCCGTCGGGCACGCTGGAGATCGACCTGGGCGGCGGAGCCGATGCCGCCGGGATCTGCGGCGGTTCGATGACGCTTGCCCTGCGCCGCTGGCATGGCGCGGACGATGCCGCGCGCGCCGTGCGCATCGCAGCCGACCTGGCCGCCGGGCACGCCGTCGCGCTCGACGCGCGCGACCTCGGCACCGATGTGCAGCAGCTCGCGCGTCCCGACGAACGCCTGCTCATCGTCGGCGGCGGCCACTGCGCGCTCGCCCTGCAGGAACTCGCGCGGCCGCTCGGCTTCGAGACCTGGGTGCACGACACCCGTCCCGAATGCTTCGCCGGCCACCGCCATGCGGGCGCCACCCAGCTGTGCGGTGGACACGAGCTGCTCCGGCACGCGCTCGACACCCCGCGTCCGGTCTATGGCGTGCTGCTCTCGCGCGACTACGCGAGCGACGTCGCCGCGCTCGCCGTGCTGGCCGAGCGGCCGCCGGCGTACCTGGGCATGATGGGCAGTCGCCGGCGCATCGCCGAGGTCGCGCGCGCACTCGCGGCGCGCGGCATCGCGGCCCCGGCGATCGAGGCGCCGGTGGGCCTGGAGCTGGGCGCCGAAACGCCGGCCGAGATCGCCGTGAGCATCCTCGCGCGCCTGGTGCAGCGGCGGCGCGAGGGGATCTGACCGGCCGCGCCGCCGATGACCGCGAGCACGCTGACCAGCTGGGCACGCGCCATCCGCCGCGCGCTCGACGATGCCGGCATCGATGCGACCACGCTGTTCGCGCAGGCCGGGCTCGATCCGGCCCTGCTCGCCGATCCCGACGCGCGCTATCCGCTCGAGCGCACCACGCGCCTGTGGCGGCTCGCGGTCGAGGCCACGGGCGATCCCGGTTTCGGGCTCGTCGTGGCCGGCAAGGTCGGTCCCACCACGTTCCAGGCGCTGGGCTACGCGGTCGCGGCGAGCGCCACGTTGCGCGAGGCGTTCGAGCGCATCGTGCGCTATTTCCGCGTGGTGACCGACGTCGTGGAGCTCGGCTTCGAGGCGCGCGCGGACGCCTGCGAGTTCCGCATCGCCACGCGTGCCGGCCTGGCCGATCCGGCGCCGGAGGCCACCGACGCGTTCGTCTCGCTGCTCGTGCGCACCTGCCGGAGCCTGGGCGGGCGCGCACTCGCGCCGAGGCGGATCCGGCTGCGGCGCCGCGCGCCGGCCGATCCCGCGCGCTACCAGGCCCTGCTGCGCGCACCGCTCGAGTTCGACGCGGACGAGAACCTGCTCGTGTTCGCCACCGCCGACCTCGAGCGCCGGCTGGAAGGCGCGAACGTGGAGCTCGCGCGCCACAACGATGCCATCGTGCAGCGCCAGCTCGCACGCCTGCAGCACGACGACCTGCGCGCGCGCGTGCGCGCCGTCCTGGTCGAACGGCTGCCCGAAGGCGCGCCGGGCGCCGCGGACGTCGCCGCCGCGCTGCTGTGCAGCGTGCGCACGCTGCAGCGCCGCCTCGCCGAGGACGGCACGCGCTACGACGAGCTGCTGGATCGGACGCGGCGCGAACTCGCGCTGTCGTACCTCGCCGGTCCCCGGCATGCGGTCATCGAGATCGCCTTCCTGCTCGGTTACGCCGACGCGAGCAGCTTCACGCGCGCCTTCCGGCGCTGGACCGGGACCAGCCCGACGCGCCATCGCGCGCTTGCGATGCATGCGCCGCCGGCGGCCACGCGCGCCCGGCTCGAGCAGGCGTACCGCGCCACCCGCTACGAGATCGACACGACGCCCGGACCGATCGACCTGCGCGTCGGCGTGCCCTCGGCGCCGCTGCGCGCGCTGCACGAGGCGCGAGGCGTGCAAGGCTCATCGTTCCTCACCGCCTGGAATCCGCGCAGCACGCCGTTGCCCGAAGCGCGCAACCTCGTCCGCCAGGAGGCGTTGAAGCGGGAACTCGAGCAGGGCGGGTACGCGTGGATCGAGGGTCGTGGCGTCGGCGCGGATGCGACCTGGGCGCCCGAACCGAGCGTGCTCGTGCTCGGCGTGAGCGAGCCCGACGCGATCGCGCTGGGCCGCCGCCATGGGCAACACGCGATCCTGTGGATCGGCCGCGACGCGACGCCGCGGCTGGTCTGGCTGGACGATTGAGCGTCCGCCGATGATCCGGCTCGACGAGGCCGCGTGCGCGGACCTCGTCGAGCGCGGTACCGCGATTACGCCGCGGCGTCCTTCAGCTTCTTGAGCGCGCGCACGCGCACGCGCACGCTGGCGGGCTTCGCCGCGAACCAGCGGTCCTGGCCGGTGAACGGGTCCTTGCCGAAGCGCTTCTTCTTCGCGGGGATCGCCTGCGTGGCGATCTTGAGCACGCCGGCGAGCACGAACGAGCCTGCGCCCTTCTTGTGCACGGAGCCGAGGATGGTGCCCTCGAGTGCGCCGAGCACGGCGCGCACTGCCTTGAGGTCCACGCCGGACTGGTCGGCGAGGTGGCGCGCCAGGGCGGTCTTCGTCATGGCGTCCTTGACGGGTTTCACGGTTGCTGCGGGCTTGGTGGCCTTGGCCATGGAGTCTCTCTCTTCTAGGGGAGGAATGGGGGCGGTGCCGTTCGAATGAGGGCGGCACGCGCCACGATTGAAGCGACTGCCCGTCGAGTCCGATGGGTACGCCTCGCGGCTGCGGCATCGGGTTTCCACGCGTGTCCAACTTCGATCGGGCGCAAGCTTAGCCCGAATGTTTCACGCTGTCGCGCCTGTTTTCAGGCTGCGCGCGTGCATATGGCGGCGGTTCAGCGCGCCGACACCAGCACCCACAGCGGCGTGCCGCGCCCACCCCACTCCGCGGCGGCCTCGCGCAGGATCGCGAGCGCGGTATCGACCTCGCCCGGCGTCGTCGCGGGCGCGCGCGGCGTGCCGTCGAGCAGCAGCACCAGGCCGTCGGGAAAGCGCGCGCGCAGGTCGCCCACGGCATCGGCGAACGCGTCCCAGTTGTGCCCGAACGTGGCCGGGAAGCGCAGCGCGCGCGCGAGCACGCGCAACAGCGCGCGCTTGTCCTCCGCCGATGCGAGCGCGACGCGGCGATAGGGCAGCCTTCGGGCGGCCGCCGCCGCGCGCACCAGCCGCGCGCAGCCCGCGGGCAGGTCGTACACGCCGGCGCTGGCGGGATCGCCCAGCAGCCCGTCCAGTCGCGCACGGTTCATCGCGGACCCTCGATGCGACGGAAGCTCGCGTAGTGGTCGTCGGTATACCAGTACTCGCGCGGCGGCGCGCCGCCGGTGACGATGCGGCGCGCACCGCGGTGCGCGAGGCCGGGCGTGGGAACGGTGTACTCGCGGTACCAGCCGCGCGCCTGCCGCGGCAGCAGGCCCTCGCGATTGCCGAACACCACGCCGTCACGCTCGTACGGAAACGGCCCGCCGCGCGCGATGAGGCGCAGCGTCGCGATCGCCTCGGGCGGCAACGCCGGGATCGCCGGGCGGCCCTCGGTCGCCGCCGCGACGACGGGCGTATCGCGCGCGCCGGGGGACCGCTCGGGCCACAGCCATGCCAGCGCCTGCCAGAGCGCGAGGATCGCGATCGCCTGCAGCAGCAGTCGCGACGGTCGCAACCACGCGCTGCGGGGGCCCGCCGACCTGCGCGAGGCGTTCGAACGATCCTGTTCCGACCGGCCCATGGCGACTCCCGACGGCGAGGCGCCTACGCTATCCCAGGCGGGGCACGATGGGGGTGACCGGGACCGTCGAATCGGGCCGTTTCCTGACACCGGGTCCCGGGCCTCCCCCGCTTGCCGCACCGGCGCCGACATTCAGGAACCATTTCGGTCGCGCGGCGTCCACTGTGACGAGGGTTCCACACGAGGGCGACACCATGACAGGCGTGACGCGTTGGCTGCTGGCGGGTGGATTGCTGGCCGCCGCGGTCGGTGCCGGCGTGTACTGGACGCGGGATCCCGCGCCTGCGCCGACGCCCGTGGCGGTCGCCGAAGCGCCGCCGCCCGAGCCGGCCGCGCCGCAGATCCGCCATCCGATCATCGCGCCGATCGTCGAATCCGACCCGTTGCCCGCGCTCGAGGAATCCGATGCCTCCGCGTTCTCGGCGCTCGTGGGCATGGACGGCGCGGGCGGCCTCGCCGAGCTGCTGCTCGCCGAGCACCTGATCCCGCGCCTGGTCGCCACCATCGATGCCCTGCCGCGCAGCAAGCTGCCGCAGCGCGTGCTGCCGATGCGTCCGGCGAAGGGTCCGTTCCTGGTGCTCGTCGACGGCGAGGTGGCCGAACTCGATGCGCGCAACGCCCAGCGCTACGAACCCTACGTGCGCATCGTGCAGGCGATCGACAGCCGCAGCCTCGCCGACTGGTACGTGCGCCACTACCCGCTGTTCCAGCAGGCCTATCGCGAACTGGGCTATCCGCAGGGGTATTTCAACGATCGATTGTTCGAGGTCATCGACCACCTGCTCGTCACGCCCGAGGTTCCGCTGCCGATCGAGCTGGTGAAACCCGATGCCTGGTACGAGTTCGCCGATCCCGCGCTGCAGGCGCGTTCGGCAGGGCAGAAATCGCTGATCCGCATGGGTCCCGCGCACACCGCCGCGGTGAAGGACAAGCTGCGCGAACTGCGCGCCGCGCTGCTTTCCCAGGGTCGGCCGGAACAGGCCGCACCGCCGGGCGGCGGTTGATCGACGTCGCGGTGCAGCGAGCGCCCGTCGCATCGCGGGCTTGCTCGATTCCGTAGAGCGGAGCTTGCTCCGCTGCCTTTCGCCGGATCGAGCCGAGCAAGCTCGGCGCTACGGCGATTGGGGACGGGCAGCATCGTCGGGTGGGCGACGTCGGGCCGCCGGCGCTACCAGCGTCCGACGTTCGGCATCGACAGCCAAGGCTCCACCGGCGCGAGCGCACCGCCCTTCTGCAGCAGTTCGATCGAGATGCCGTCGGGCGAGCGCACGAACGCCATGTGTCCGTCGCGCGGCGGCCGGTTGATGGTCACGCCGCCGGCCTGCAGTCGCGCGCAGGTCGCGTGGATGTCGTCCACCTCGTAGGCGAGGTGCCCGAAGTTGCGGGCGCCGCCGTAGTCCTCGTCGTCCCAGTTGTGCGTCAGCTCCACCTCCGCCACGCCCGCCTGCCCGGGCGCGGCGAGGAACACCAGCGTGTAGCGCCCCTGCGGATTGTCCTTGCGTCGCACCTCCTCGAGCCCGAGCAGGGTGCAGTAGAAATGCAGCGACGGCGCGAGCTCGCGCACGCGGACCATGGCATGGAGGAAGCGCACGGGCGGACTCCTGGGGATGCTCTGAACAGGTCCATCCTGGACTTGTCATTGCGTGGAAAGCAAACGGCGTGACTTTGTGCTTTCCTCACCCGATCGATCACCTGCGTGATCGAGCGGGGCGGGTGCATCCCTGCACCCGAAGAAACCCTGAACTCGTTCAGCGTTTCCCTGGGTCGATCGGGACGCCGGCTATCGTACGCCCAAGCCCACGCCGGGCACCGCGCCGGCGGCGACCAGCGAGCGCACCCAGCCGGCGATGTCCCCGATCGTGCCCGACTCGAGCAGCATGATTGCGGCGACGACGACGAACAGGGCCGCCTGCCAGCGACCCGCGGCCACCGGCACGGCGCGCACCTCGAGCCCGCGGGCCGCGTCCCACGGCGCGACGCCGGTGGCCTGGGATTGCGCCAGCGCGACCAGCCACGCGATCTGTCCCAGTATCGGCAGGCCCAGGCCCATGCCGCGCCAGGCGACGGTGATGGCGCGTCCGGTGGCCTGGATGGGATCGGGTCGCGAACCGCCGCGCGAACACACCGAGAGCCCGAGCAGGGCCTTGCCCGGCGTGGTGCGGAAGATCATCAGGGCCAGCGCCTCCAGCGGCACCAGCGCGAGCACGCCGAGGATGGCGAGCTGGATCGGATTCGGCGCCGCGGGCCAGTCGACCGCCTCGGCGCGTTGCGCGAGCACGCCGTAGGCGGCCGCGGCCGCGACCGTTCCCAGCGTGAGGGTGTCGACCAGGCGCGCGAGCAGGCGACGCACGAGCAGGATGGCCTTCTCGCCGGCTGCCGCGGCGTCCGGCGTCGCGGCCTTCGCGCCCGGCTTCACCGCCGCCTGCGCGGCCTGCGCGCGCGCCTGCGCCTCGCGCGCCTGTGCGATCGCGGCGGGATTCATGCCGGCGTCGGCGGCGTGCGAGAGCAGGCGTTGGCCGTCCTCGCCGCCGGCGCCCTGCAGGGCCTGGTCCTTGAGGGCCTTGCGTTTGCGGCGCTGCTCGGCACGCTCGGCCTTGGTCAGGCCATCGCCCGGTGCGGGGGTGCCGCCACCCGCAGGCGGCTTGGGATCGCTGCGCGCGGGCGCGTGTCGCAGGGGTTCGCTGCCGTGGCCGGTCCCGGCCTGCCCCGATGGCGCGCCCAGCGCGCGCGCGGCCAGTCGCCATTCCGACAGGTCGACGTGCCAGACCACCGCCTCGGCGCTCCAGCGGCCGCTCGCCAGCTCCGCGGCCAGCGCCGCGCGCGTCAGCGGACCGGCGGCCTCGTCGGCCGACGGCTCGGAGAGGTACCAGCCTTCGTTCGCCGCACTCATGCCTGCCACCCCTTCATCGGAACGCACGATAGCGCAGGCGCGGCGGATCTGCGCGCGGCCGGCGGACGCGCGCCCGGGACAGAGACGGGCGTGACTTCCGGGCCCCATGACCTGTGGGCGTTGAACTCGCGCGTCGTCGTCCCCATGCTGCGCATCATGATCGCCTTCCTGCTCTGGCTGCTGCTGTTCATCGTGTGCTGGCCGCTCGCGCTGCTGGCCCTGCTGCTGTATCCCATCGTGTGGCTGATCCTGCTGCCGTTCCGCATCCTTGGCGTCGCCGTCGAGGGCGTGTTCGAGCTGCTCAAGGCCGTGTTGTTCCTGCCGGCGCGGGTATTGCGCGGCAGGCCGGTGGGTTGAAAACGCCGAGCGCGACCGGTTCTTTGTAGATACTCCGTTGCCGATCAAGCCTGATTTTGGGTTTGGGGTACGAGAGCTGAGCTGTTCCAGGGCTGGTCGAGGGTGAACATGGCATGGATGCCGTGGAGGAGTTTTCGCTGGACTGCGA